>Ga0265797_10000462_pt1 | contig 74347 bp, 82 predicted proteins | sample P2T30metagenome_FD_192433 | JGI IMG/M metagenome (GOLD analysis project Ga0265797, IMG submission 192433) | Plant litter microbial communities from East Loma Ridge, Irvine, California - P2 T30 | ecosystem: Environmental > Terrestrial > Plant litter > Unclassified | place: USA: California...
CTCTAGAATATACATGGATCTGGAAAAGAGACGAGAAATGACGAGTCCGAACGTAAGATCAGGTGACACTCCCACTCCATGAGGTACCCGCGATACTTGTATCACTGTACGACGTGGCAGTCATGCGAGGCTATAGATACATGCATGCACTTCCTTGCATATATATCAATGCACCGTTTGTATTAGATAGACCACGTGGGAGAAGATTATTTTACTGCAGCACACTTTTGCTATCTTCACCAGCTTCGCGCACGAATGACATTACACTCTCATCATGTATGCATTACCACAAGCGAGAAGACCGGTATCCTCGCGTATCTAGCACATACATCCATGTGCCCCGTGATCTCTGCATGTTAAATGATCAACATTACCCCTCACACACAAAAGCAAGTGCCTTGATAACACGATGGCTCGGTTGGCGAGTTGTTGTTGTAGTAGTGTTGTAGTATCAAAGTAACGAATGATGATTACCTCCTCGCTCCAGCAGTCTCGTCCAATGCAACGTCGCCAAGGGATGTAACTCTAGACACACGTTGGTGCCACCCGCAAGCTACACCACAACTCCACCACACCCCATCCACACAGAGGCCAGGCGGCTCTCAACCAACCGACTCGTGTTGGGCTTGCCTTGTCTCTCGTCCTATATCGCTGTGTCGCTGCAACACCCGGCTCGGGTCACATACGCAGGCAACGACCCCTCTCTATCTCTCCTAATAGGAACTCTGCGCGCGTGCCTCGGAGTGCCGTGAGTGCCTAAACACCTGCCTATTGTTATCACTCGATTACGAACACTACTACTGCAGTACTGCTACTCTGGCCTGTCCAGGTGGGTCTTTGAGGCGAAACGTCCCACGTCGTATCTCATTGTTTTCACCAAGACGACGCATAGGTACCCATGCCCCGTCTCGGCCTTACAAGCACGACTCGGCTGCTCCTACATCGGCCTCGGTAGGCCGCCTGCTACTGCACCACACTACCCTACGCTACTATTACCACCACTACTACCGCGGCGACATCTCCCCGTTTGGTTGTTGGGGCCAAACGAGAATGTAGAGCGCACGCAATCGCTCTAGCTCCATTCTCTGCCGTTGCATCTCTTCGCCGCGCCGATAAACGCCCATCCGTGAAGGCACCTGGCGTGGGGCCTGCAACCCAAAAACCCTAAAGCCTACTTTCTTTCTGCTCTTCGGAGTGAGAGTTAATCTGTTCATGATACAGTTGGATCAGATCTGCCCAAGACCTGCATTCTACGGCGCAATTGCTGCTCGATGATCGTTGTGTAGATTTCCCGGCATCACCTTCACCTTCACCATCGCTCGCCAACATTCAACACCACCAATGACATCAGCCCAACGACCTTTTCTGGCCTTGATACTCGACTTGTGCAAACGAACACGACTCTTCAAAGCGATCATGTCAATACTTTCACCACTGTTACCTACGACCACCCTCAAACATCACATCGAAAGCAAGCAGCCGCGCCATGTAGTGGTGAGGCACGTCTACGAGAAGAGCATGGAAGAGTTCACGACTGAGGTCCGCGCGCTGTTCGAACAGCCGCTGGATCTTGACCGCTTGCTGCAGTATTCCGGAGAATTGCAGTCCGAGTACAAGCAGAGGCTGCAGTCATCGAATATCTCCATGCTGCCGTCATACCAACACACACTACCCACCGGATTTGAGAAGGGCGACTTCCTGGCGCTGGATGTTGGCGGGTCGACTTTCAGGGTCGCGTTGATCAGGTTGTGCGGGAAGAAGGAGAATGGAGACAGCGACATACAAATCAGGCGGATACGGAATGTAATCATTGATGAGAAGATTCGCGGTCTACAAGGCGAGGCTTTCTTCGACTGGATGGCAGATCGCATTGCCGATATGCTGGCCGAATACAACCACATGAATGGAACCACCAACGCTAGATTGCCCATGGGTCTAGCATGGTCCTTCCCTGTCGAGCAGACAAGTCCAAGGACTGGGAGGCTGCTGGCAATGGGAAAGGGTTTCTGTGCGACACACGGATGTGAGGGCGAGGATCTGAGTGAGCTCATCATGCGGTCTTGCAACAAGAAACAGATCAACGTCGAGATGAGAGCGATCGTCAACGATGGGTCTGCGACTCTGGTATCTCGGGCGTATCAAGACCCTACTGCTCGTATGTCGTTGATCCTCGGGACAGGCATGAACGCTTCAGTGTACCTGCCAACATCAGCCCTGGCACGCGAGAAGTTTGGCGATCGTCCGAGTTCTTGGTTCGACTCGGCTCAGCACGTCCTCGTCAACACCGAACTTAGTATGTACGGCAAGAACATCCTCCCCATTACTCGCTGGGACGAACATCTCAACGCAACCCACCGCCTCCCGGACTTCCAGCCGCTGGAGTACCTCTGCACCGGCCGCTACCTGGGCGAAATCGTCCGTCTCGTACTCCTCGAAGCCATCTCCACCGCCGGCCTCTTCCACGGTCAAATCCCAGAACACCTCACCGAGCCCTACAGTCTCGACACCCGAACCATCGCAGCGTTCGAAGCCGACAAATCTCCATCCCTACACACCGCCACCACCGCTTTCCTCTCCGCCCACCACCTGCCTCAAAGCTCAAACATAAACGCCAACGACTGGCACTTCGTCCTGACCCTCGCCCGACTCGTGTCCCGCCGCGCCCAGGCTTATCTCGCCACCGCCTTGCACGCTCTTTGGTGCGTCCGTACGCGCGAAGAAGGTCTTGAACCTAGCTGCGCATCTAGTCACGTATCGATCGCTTGCAACGGCACAGTAGCGGAGAAGTACCCTGGTTTCCTGTCCGGGTGCCAGCAGGTGCTCGATGACTTGTGCGTCGAGTCTGGCGCTAAAGCGAGTGGCAGCACTGTGAAGTTGGAGATGTCGCCCGAGAGCTCGATTTTCGGGGCTGCTGTTGCTGTGAGCTGTTTGGAGGATACGTGAAAGCTCAAACGTCCAGTGGTGTTGATCAAGGGAACGAAGTGGTAGAAAAGCCCGTGTTGGAAGCCTGTCTTGGTAGCTTGACAGTGGCTTTGATTGGAAACGAAGCACCGCTCAGTCGTCTGACATGCGGCTGCCCGAATGGCGGCTCGATTTAGTCAGTCTGTCAGTCGATTGCTCGGGAACATCGTCGTTCTTGGAGGCAGATGGCCTCAAATGAACCGAAATGTCTATGCCGTCACGCGTAGCCGTGATTCAGGACTTTACCTAGGTAGTGGGTTTGGAGTTTGGATCCACTGAGCAGGAGTAGAGATACATGATCCCCTCCTAACCGCCAGTCACGAATGAGTGACCGAGCGAGGAATGAGAGATGTCGAGGAATCGATTTGGTGTATTTAGAGAAACACGAAGAACTTACAAGTCGATACGAAAAGAGGATCGTTTTTCCCAATTGTCAATGTTTCATACTTGTCGACGCGGCTTTCATGTGATGATGATGTCACGTTCTTTTACGCGGCCACTCCGGAATCGCTCTCAACTCGACAACCCTCCCCAACACAAACCTTTCGCCTCCACACATTCTCCTATCAACTTGATCTCTCGCTATACGGACCATACTGAGGAGAACGCCATACCATGATAACTGGACTGAACTCGCCATAGACAAGCCCTTTCAAGAATGCGTGCCGGATTGCAGGCTGGCCAAAGATGCTTCCGTCTCGCCAGCCAACCCACACGGCCACAGCTGCTGCGACACCTTCAATACAGCCTTCATAGCGGTCGGAATAGCATACGGAGCTTCACATTTGGACAACATGCGCGATATATTTTCAGACGACCACCGGGACCGGTCAAAGGAGGGACCGCACTCTTTGCTGCGGCTGCGCTAAGTCCGCTTGCTTTTGTAAAGATTGGCGAGGAACCGCATGGCGAGGATGGCAGGACGAGCGAGGAGAAGATGCTGCAGGCGTCGAGAGAAGAGTTGGAAAACCATGTGCCCGCTGCGCTACGCGGGTCCAAGGGGGTGCGCGTGGGTATATGGAGGTTCGTGGATACCTGGATTGTTGAGCCTATAGCCACAGGCTTGCGGTTTCTGCATTTGGTGTTCATTTTCGCCCCGGTGATAGCTTCGGTGCCGATGATGTGGTTTGGCCAACGCATACCGGACCGCGACAACGAGCGATCAGGAACACTGCTATGGTACAGGTTTCTGGTCTGGTCTATGGAGCACTCAGGTGCTGCCTTCATCAAGTTAGGCCAATGGGCTGCCAGCAGGACCGACATCTTCCCGGACGAAATGTGCGCGATCATGTCTGCACTCCACTCGAACGCGCCGGCGCATTCGCTCAAGATCACCAAGAAGACCATCGAGCAGGCTTTCGGAAGGGACTTTGAGGACATTTTCGAAGAATTTGATGAGACGCCGCTAGGTGTCGGAGCCATCGCTCAGGTTTACAAGGCAAAACTAAAGCCGGATCTCATCCATATCGACGACAGCACAACACAGTACCCTCAGACGCTAAGGGAGAGGGCACAGAAGACTGTAGATCCGCTATTGAAGAGCACGCCTAATCGAGTACCTTCGAACTATGTCGCTATCAAAGTGCTTCACCCCAAGATCGAACGAGTGGTCAGGCGTGATCTCCGAATCATGGGCTTCTTTGCACGGGTCATCAACGCCATCCCAACAATGGAATGGTTCTCATTCCCGGACGAAGTCGACCAGTTTGGCGAGATGATGCGATTGCAACTCGACCTCCGTATCGAATCCGCCAATCTCACGCTCTTCCGCAAGAACTTCCGAAACCGAAGCACCGCCTGGTTCCCATACCCGTACGACCAATACACAACGCGAAAAGTCCTGATTGAAGAGTTCGCCACAGGCATTCCACTTGAACACTTCCTGCAAAACGGCGGCGGCGTCTTCCAGAAAGAAATCGCGGACGAAGGCCTCGACGCGTTCCTGCACATGCTGCTGATCGACAACTTCATCCACGCCGACTTGCACCCAGGCAACATCATGGTCCGTTTCTACAAGCCCGTGCAGCTCGACGTGGGTTCCCCCTTCAAGAAGCGCACCGAAGCCCTGCCCAAAGACTCCAAAGATGTCACGGAAGAAGTCCTAGAACGCCTCCGCCCGCACCGCCACGAGAAAGCCGCCTGGACGGAAACCCTCAATCAGATCGACAAAGAGGGCTACAGACCGCAACTGATCTTCATCGACACAGGCCTTGTGACCGAGCTGAACTCGACCAACCGCGCCAATTTCCTCGACCTGTTCAAAGCCATTGCCGAATTCGACGGATACAAAGCCGGCCACTTGATGGTCGAGCGCTGCCGCCAACCCGACGCAGTCATCGACGGCGAAGTCTTTGCCCTTCGCATGCAGCACTTGGTGCTCGGCGTCAAGAGCCAGACATTCGCGCTGGGCAACATCAAGATCGGCGACATCCTGAACGAAGTGCTGAGCATGGTCCGCACGCACCACGTCAGGCTCGAGGGCGACTTTGTCAACGTTGTGCTGAGTATCTTGCTGCTTGAGGGCATTGGCCGCGCTCTCCATCCGGAGCTCGATCTCTTTTCTGGGTAAGTTCCGAAAGGATTTGCAATGCGATTGAGGCAAAGAGCATGTTTTGACTGACTTTTTAAAACAGAGCCCTCCCCATCCTTCGCCAACTAGGCGCCCAGAGCAGTTCATCGACCTACGACCTCTCAATGATCAAAGTGTGGGCCGGTCTGGAGGCCCGCAAGTTCCTGCAGGCTAGCGTCGACAGCGTTGAGCGGTGTGTCAAAGCCGATCAGCTTTCGCCCAATATCTAGGGTTCGAAGTAAAGCAAGTATTTCTTCACGTGCTTGGAGAAGGAAGGGCCAAGAAGGCTATGAGGAACAAAAATCGAAAACCCTCTTGTTGATTAATTTACCAATTATCTAATTTGTACAACTATCTCAACTACCTACTGCTGTCCACTTGCTAATTAACTCTCTGTCGTGGCATGGCTCAGGGCTGTCGACCTCTGTGATGTTTATCTGCTATTCCATTTCTTTTTCCTTAAAGTTGGAACGGTCGGTTATTCATACCTTGCTAAATTGTTAGAGTCAGGTCTAGAGTTCACGTTTCACGATGTACACGCTAGCAGATGTTTGAATATAGATGTAAAGTAAAGTTGTTAAGCAAAAAGCCGTTCAACCTTGCTTGATTTAGTGAGAAAGTCTTCTGACGGAGATTTTTTTTTTACCTATGCTGATGACACGAGAGTATACGACAGCGTTTTAGTACCAGACAGTTGTTTGAAAGATCTCGGTCGGAGAGTAGGTAGCTGAGCGAGGAGATGGGTTTGGTAAAAAAAGTAAAGCAATCTTCGTATTTCGGGTATCCGCGCGTGCTGCTATCTATCTCTCCCTTCTCAATAGCCAAAACAAATCTATCGTACAAAATCCGCGCTCGCTCGCTCGCTCTCAATTCCTCATTTCCTGTTGTTATTACAAGAAGGATAGGAAGCACTGGCTTTCCTTTCCTTCGATCATGATCCCGTTTTGTTCAGCCTTCCTGAACACCAGATCCCCAAAGAAAACACAATAGAAAACTTGCAGTTGTTGTTGTTTGGCCCTTTGCCTTTTCCTGGTAGACTCCAAGAGTGGAAGGAGAGACAAAAGTAAAAAAGTAGAAAAGGACAAAGTGAAAAATCATCTCGCTCGCTCCTTCGCAAGTTTTTCTCGTTTCCCCAAAAGACAAGAGAAGAACCAAAAAAAAGAACTCCAGTAATCGAATCTGTTGCAGTGTGATCGTATCAAACTTGGCAGTGGCCATTCCAAGCTCTCAGCCAGTAACGCGCCTGACCCACAAGGAGCCCTCGCCCTCGCTGAAGTCCTCGCGACGTCTGGCACGAGCGATCTTGATGCCGACGTCCATCTCCTCCATCTTGACCTCCTGCAGAGTCTCTCTGTGCTGCTCGAGCTTGCGCTTGGCGTCGCGCACGGTGGCGAACGAGACTTCGAGCGGGCTTGCGAACTCGACTTGTTCGAGGTCGGTGATGGCGCGCTCGATGTTGCGGCGCTGCATCACGAGGTTCCTTTCTTGTGACAGCAGGAGCTCGATGTGCGAGGCTTCTTGCTCGGACAGCATGAAGGGGAGGAGGGGCAGGGCTTTCTTGCCGCTTCCTGACTGGGTGGGAGTGGCGGCTCCGGAAGTAGCGCGGCCGGGTTTCTTGGGTGTTTCGTCGTTGATGGAGAAATTGCGCGCGTGCGGTGTTGCGCGGGGAGTCGAATCGTCGGAGGCTCCAGAGGTTCCGGATGCGTTGGTGGCGGCGCGCTGGCGGGGAGTCGAAGGTGCCCATTCTTGGTTTTCGATGCGCTGGACGGGTCGTTTGCGGGAGAGGATTGATTGGGCGGGCTGCTGGCTGGTGGATTGCGAGCGCTCGAGATGTTGCGATGGCATTGGTGGTAACGCGGTGGGGAAAGGGTCTTCACGTTCTTCCATTGGTGTTGGGGCTGCGCTTGTGCCGATTGTAGTCCAGCTAAAATGCGACATGAGTGGCGGTCTTCCAGAACCGGTGGCTGATGAGTCTGATGATTGTCTCTTTGTGAAGTCGGAGAGAGCGGCAGTGGACAAGCTGAACCTGTTGCGCGGTTTGGAGTCGGGAACAGTCAGGAGGTTCTGAGGTGGGAGGTTCTGGAGGTTTTCGGTGGCGGGAACCGAAGGTGACTGCACAGGCTTGCGCTTGAACTGGTTCTTCGCAGTGACGCCACGTGGGAGCTGTGACACAGCGTTGACTGAGATCTGTGACGGTGCTCGCGTAGGTGATCCAGATTGTGAGGAGTAGACTGATGTGGGCGAGCTTTGGCCGGAGGCCATGGAGGTGGTCTCGGGATCGCGTAGGACGGAGATGTTGGATTGGCTCTTCTTTGATTTGAGCGATTTGAGGCTTGGTGAGTTCGGACGAGCGTTGAAGACACTGTCCCATCTTGAGGGTTTGACCCTCGGCTCTGTCGATTGTTTTGCTGGCATGTCTGACATGGGCTCGCTGGGCATCTCGTCCGAGCGAGTGTTTGCGGTAGATTTGTTGAGCATGTTGCGGACCTGGTTAAAGATGGGCAGTCGATTTTGTCGCGTGGTCTGCGGACCGTGGTCTGGTACATGTACTTGCATGTTACTGTTGTTGTTCTTGTTGGTGTTCTTGTTGTTGTTCGAGGGAGCTTTCAAGTGGATGGCGCGGGGAGGTGGCGTGTTGTCGGAATCCGGAATGATAGGAACAGTCCAGGGCGCGTCGTCTCCGATGGTGTAGCTGATGCCTTTAACCACTCCAGCCCTGGGAGCACTATTTTGCAACGACACGGTTCTCGTGCTCGTCATAGTGAAAGATTTCCTTGTGAGGTCTGCTCTAGACTTGTGCTACTCGACTCGCTCCGAGGCGTGACGTCGATGAGGCGTTTCGAATTTCCGTCCAGTACCTGAGGGAGACGCGGCTGCAGGGGTAGCCTTGTTGTTTGTTGTTCTTTGGTGACACGGCAGGATTATGGTATTACACAGTAGGCGTATGGATGTCGACGGTCTTGCTTGCTTCGACTGGTTGGAGAGCTGGGTTTGTTGAAACAGTCACGGTGCAGCAGCAGCAGACGCCATGTATATCTCTCCCCCAACCAGCTGTCAAGGAACGTGCTCTTGATCCTAGCTGATCGGTCCGCCAGGAGCAGCGGCGGCTAGAGGGCATGGCATTCGTTTACGTTAACCGATTTCTACCGGCTGCTAAGCAGGATCGCTAGTCGAAATTAAAATTGCATGGTCTCACTTGGCCATCGCCTCTTCAGGGTAAATGCCGTGTCAGAATGGGCGAGAATGGCTGATCAATACGTGTCGTCCCACTTATGGTGCAGCGTGAACTTGAAACTCGTACAATATGCTTTCATGAAGCTGAAGATCAGAGGTTTGACCCCTTCTGAGCAATCTATCTTACCTTCGCTTGCCCAACACAGGCCATCTCCACCTCCATCAATCCCCCATCTGATTCTCATCAATCTGAGAGCCGGACTCTTCGGAAACCGGCCACGCCCCACGGAGTGGCTCCGTCTAGCGCGGCTCCTGATCCAGACGGGCCTCGGGCAACGAGACATACACCCAGCGACATTCCCACAAAACCCATAAACCGTTGTCGCTATTCTCTCTTCATTCCTCGATGCCAGGCGAATGGCAGATGAATCCACATGATGTGGTCTCACCTTGCCTGTGGTACACACTCCGATGGGTCAGCCATCTGTGATTATCTTCTCCTATCGCGTCCACTTCAGCCTGGATATCTTGCTTGTGACGTCGACGAAGAAAAGCCATTGAGGACTGGTATAGGACTTCTACACGTGGTGGAGGGTATACCCCGTCGCTGATATCCTTCTGTATCGATGATTGAAGATGTTGTTCTACAGATCGTGGTGCTGTTCTTGCGATCTCTAGGCCCTTATGACCATGTCATGCAGTCATACTGGGGAGGTAGCCTTTTGTGTTTCCCCCACCGCTGCCCATGGCCATGTCGATTCATCGATGTTTGAGCTCACCGTATACTTACACTCTGCCGTGTTATGCACGACATAGATCGATCGTGAGCCTTGTGAGAATCCTTCATCGTGATGGATGTGTATGTGTTTTGATATGCTGATCTGAGAAGGCATTGTGATTCCCCTATACCGATGGCTGCGATTGAATCTGCGATGGCTCTTGTTCGTACATCAATCCATTGTGCATGCTAGATGTACGTAGTCCAGCCTTACGTCGTGAGAGGCTGAACAGGATAGATGATGTATTGCTGGACAGGAAATTGCAGAAGGCCTAACGTTCGCGTCCGTTCGTTGCTTCCTACGCTGTTTTTAGACAGCCAGCGCGGACTTTTAGAAGGAAAGAGGCGCGAAAGGCACGGGCTTTTGTCTCCACCCGAAACGCCCGGCACATGGATGAGCTTCCAGTCAGATGTCAGCTTCATGACCTCACATGTCCATGTCAGCAAATACCACAAACCACCCGAATTTCTGAAACTCCTTTCCACGTTTACACACATACTCAACATCATCATCACATGACGTATTCCCGCCATGAGTGAAGGTCTGTCTCATCGCGTACCCTCCAACGATACGATCCGATCCCACTAACCCAACCCAGCACCAGAAACCCTCAGCCCGCCCTCAGCGGCGCAAGCGTACGCTCACCAAACCACCACCATCCTCCGAAAGTCCCGACTGACTGACATCCACCCCCAGCACCCCCCTCCTAACCCCCCTCAACGCCCTCCTGGCCCTCCTCCTCGTCGGCCTAATCTACACGCGCCTCCGCCCCTCCAAAACCGCAACCTCCCTCCCCACGCCGCCCGCTCCCACCGTCTTCAAAACTTTCACCCCGCCGCAACTCCAACCCTACAACGGAACAAACAACATGCCCGTCTACCTGGCCGTCCGCGGCCGCGTCTTCGACGTCTCGCCCGGCCGCAACTTCTACGGTCCCGGAGGCCCTTATGCGAATTTCGCCGGCCGGGATGCGAGTCGCGGACTGGCGTGTGGCAGTTTCGATGAGGAGATGCTGACGGAGGATTTGAACGGGCCGTTGGATCGGTTGGAGGATTTGGGGGCGGAGGAAATGGAGGCTATGAGGGGATGGGAGGAGAGGTTTAGTGAGAAGTATTTGGTGGTTGGCAAGTTGGTGCCTGTTGGGCATGAGGAGGCGGAGAAGGATTAGTGAGGTCGCGGAAGGCGCGTGGAGACAAAAGGAATGTTTATGATTTGATGATGGTGCGGTGCGTAGGCTTGGAGTGGTCATAGTCGCTCGCTTCTGCGGTGGCGCTTGCTGCGGCTTCGGAAAGATTAGTACAGTATGACACAGGGTTCAAAGCAAGGTGGAGTCTGAAAGGTGAGATGAGAGTTTGTGCTGTAGGTATACGTATTTTTCAAGCTCATCGCGGAAAGACGTTCATTTTCGCACCAGATGTACTGGCTGGTCAGGTGACGTGTTGCTGAGGATGACCTGTCGAAACCCGCTGACAGAACACAAATAGTGTATACCTCACTTTCGAGCCTCGCGTTGCCTGACATCGGCCCACTCTTCAGCCGTCGGCACAACTACATCAACCAGCCCAAATTCCCAGGACCCCTGACCCCTGAACACGAAGGTCCAGGTAGTCCATCTCGTCCAAGAAGTCCTTCAAACTGGCCACCTGATTCCCCCTGTGGTCACCCACGTCGTCTTCCCAACGGAAAACTCCACGTGCGTCCAGAGCTCCATCCCAAAGATCACCCAGCTTCAGGCCCGTTTCAGACCACACCGTTATCTGCTCTGGGATGATGGCCAGAATCCGACTCTTGATTGCAGGGATAAACAGAATGTTGACCACCGCTTTCTTACAAGGCGGGTCGGAGATGTATGTGGCGAGAAGACTGGAGTGTGAACCGACGATTCGCGGTTGGCGCGGTTCCAACACTACGCGCTCGAAACTAGGGCGGAACCAACCCCTTCGCTGGGCACAGCTTAATCTTTCGCTCCGGCACACGAAGAGGGGGTTGAGAACGAGGAGGGGGTTGAGAACCGCGGGTGCGATGGGCAGCTGGTAGTCGGCGTCGCAAGGGCGGACGCACTCAAATCTCCATCGGCTCATATTACCACCTCTTTTCAGCTCGTACTTGCTCAGTAGTCTCCAGGACTCGTGCCGTCTGTCCGAGAGGGCGAGGAACATTTTCTTTCGACATGACGGCGATTCTGTCGCTGCCTGGAACTGCTTGGAGACTCTTTGGTGGATGAAGAGGTCCCTAATCGGAAGGTGAACCAGGATGTTTTCGAGGACTTCTGGTACGTCAAGCGCGCGGTGATGAGCTGCGACCATAGTGCAAGGCACCTGGGGTTTAGGCTGATTTGAGGCGTTTAGCAGCACTTCAGCTCAGTGGGGAGGAGAAGTTGTTGGTGGCACTGACATTGGCGTTGAGGTTTGCATACTTTTGGCGTATGACCAGCCAAACTGCAGCTCTGAAGTGGCAAGACGAAGGCGAAAGTGCGCGGTTGGTGGGAAAAGAGAAGTTGGTGGGTTGATGGAGGGCGTTTGCTTGGCGTGCTGCGTTTGCGCAGATTGCCATGTGGGCTCAAATGAGGTCTGGAACAGAGGGGACGTCTGTGGAACCACTTGCTGAAGGTGAGTCCAGTATGACATGACTGTTCACAGCAGGTTGGACCTCTCTTTCTATTTCTAACTATGCTAAGGTAGGTATGGTATTGGAGTCTTGACTTGGCTGCTCTGACGACGCAGCGTTGAAACTCGGTTGGAATACTGCTGACAGGACACAGACACTGTATGCCTCATTTCCCTCGAGCACCGCGCTGCCTGACCTGCGCCCACTCCTCGGCCGTCGGCACAACAACATGCGCCGACTCAAGAACATTTACCAGCTCGAACTCCCACGGCAGTTCCAAGACAATCCTAGGATTCTCCAGACTCTCTAGAAGCTCTCTCAAATTGGGCACTCCCCGCGGCCTGATAATCCCATGCTGATCTTTCACCCGATACTCCCCGGATGCATTCAGAGCACCTTCCAACAACATCCCCAGCGTGAGTCCTGTTTGCGATTTCACAGTTACGTCTCTCGCGGAGGCGCTATGCGGATGAGCTTCAGGGCGACTCGTCGACGTCTGCCGGTTGATACGGAAGTCGACGCTGACCACGGCTTCCCTGCAAGGCGGGTCGAAGACGTAACTGGCGAGAAGACTGGAGTTTCTGTCGATAGCCTCGTTGGAAGCGATCATGCATACATTTTCGTTGTGCCCCAAAAGGTTCGCTGGATGCATGTCACTTTGGCTGGATTGGAGGTTACGACTTGGACGACTTGGAGGAGCGGGTTGAGAGTCACGGGTGTTGCCCGGGGTTCGTCGCCGCTGTGTTTGCTGGAGTCGATGAGCTTGAAGAAGGATGGTGCTCTGTGCCTTTGGATGACGGCCCAGTGCTCCGTTGGTGTGTAAGAGAGTACGAGGAACATCTTCTTTTGCAGTTTTTCCGACCCTTGGATGATTTCTCTGACCTCCTTGGAGTCTCGCTGCTGGACAAAGAGGTCTTGGACGAGGAGGTCGAGCAGGCTGTTTTCGGTCATCTCCGTTGCGGGATGCTGTTGAGTCGTGCTTGCGTCCATGGTTCGAGAGATGTGCTGGAAGGAACACTAGGGTGGTGGAGTTGGCACTGACACTGATAGCGGTGTTGGGATCCTTCTAGGCGTTTGAGGAGTGTGGTGTAGGTGGTTCGAGCGGCTAAAGGTTGTGGTGGTGGTCTTCTGCCCGGCGAGTCGCGCTGCTTAAGTACACACCTCGGTGAAGACGACTCTTCACGAGAGTCGCGCGCGTGTGATCCCATCTGTATTGCCTTCACCACGGCCGTTCACTGACTCTTTGATCAATTAGGATACAGCTTCAAGCTGAAAACAAGCGACGTGAAGCTGAAGTGAGGTGAGAGCGCGCTTCATGGGTGAAGCTGGCTTGACCATGGGCGTATCGCTGGTGTACCATCTGTTGATGAGAGTTACAGTCTCTGATGTGAGCGTTTATAATCTGGCATGTCGCTTTCGAAGGCTGCGTTACGCTCTCAAGTGAGGTCTGAGAATAGCGACACGTGCAGTGGAGTGAGACGGTCGCAGATTTGAGATTGATTGTTCAGGTGTTGGTAAGTGACATGAAGCTTTGCTTTTGGTCCATCATGCATTAACGTAAACTCTACCACCCGACAGCGATTGCATCTTGGCCTTTTCCAACGTCCGCCGACAGTACACATATACTCTGCATATCCTAGCATCGAGCATCGACTACCTCACAGCCACCCACTCCTCAGCCGTCGGCACAACAACGTCAAGCATCTCGATGTTCAACTTCCCACACAGCAAAACGCTCGGCTCTCTTAGCCTTGTCAAGATATACCTCAGCCTGGTTACTGGCAGGCTCCTGATAACGCCGTACTCGTCTTTCCAACGGTAGTCTCTAGGACCGTCCATAACTGCATCCCACACATCGCTCAATTTGAGCCCTGTACACGACTGCACCATGACGTCCTCCGAGCAAAAGCTGTGTGGCTGATACTGAGGGCGCATCGAGGTTCTTGTCGTCCGAATAGTAAATATAACGCTGACCTTCGCCACCTTACAAGGTGGATCGGAAATGTACGTGGCGAGGAGACTGGAGTGCCGGCCGATAACATTGTGCTCTGAGGCTTGCAGTCGGACACGTTCATGGTGCGAGCAATTCAAGAATTTCCGCCGGATGCAGGTGAGGTTTGGTCGCGTGCTCAACGAGAAGGTTTCAAGAGTTGGGTTGAGTGTTACAGGCGTGACCAGCCCTCCATTGCGAGGTATGATGGTGGTGGGATCGGCGACCTCGAAGGCTAGTGTCTCAAGACGTCTGCGCCGCCCATCCCTTCTGTACGTGCAAACATATCTCCAATACTCCCGTGGTGTGTTGGACAACGACAGGAACATCTTTCTTCGGGCGTTCACTGATGCTCTTGACGAGCAGAATACAGCCTTAGGCCAGAAGGAATGAGGTGAGAATACGCTTCATGGCTAACGTTAACTCGAATGTGAGCGCATGACTGTTGTGGCATCAGTGAAAGTACAGCTTTGCGTTTCGCTTTCATTGGTCGCCATGTAGTCTCGAGTGAGGTCTGGAAAGAGCGCAGTAAAGGCGCTTTAGAAGTCGCAAGTTTGGCCTTTCCCTATGTTTGCTCTTGCCACCGACATCCCGCTTGATTGCAAGGCTGCTGCCTAGCTCCAGACACCTCTTCAGTGATCGGAACTCGATCACATGCCTTACATAGTAGATATCTCGCCACTCACCGTCTTGCAACCTCATCCGCCTCGACGTTCCACAACAGCGTCCGAACACCTACTACAAGCCATCCCATTGCAATACAAATATATACCACCCAGCTCCACCTCAACACCTCGACCACACATACCGTAGGAGCGGCTGAAAGCAAGCACAACACAATGGCCGCGCCGCTCAAACTCGACCGAGCGAAGCACGCAGCCCTCGAGAGGGTGGCTCGTATGAAGAGGAAGAGCCCTGTCGACGTCTTCGATATGGAGCTTTTCTTTGGCAGGCCCCTGAGATGCAAAGCCGTGATCAATCACCTGCGGAGGACGAGGAAGTACATGTATGGGGAGAGCTCCATGGTTGAGGAGGCGCCAACGGATGACGAAGAGTCTGACGAGGAATACTGGGAGGCACCAACGATCCAGGAGATGCTCGCTTTCAAACCACGCAAGACGTCAGTGGGCGGAGACTTGAACCTTCCACACGAAATCCTCGAAGCCATCTTGTCGCACCTTCCCACCTTGAGCCTCATCGTCGCAACTGGAGTCAACATGACCTTTAGGACGATCGTGCAAAACTCGCCAACTCTGCAGAGGAAGTTGTTCCTTCGCCCCACGAACAAGCCGGGGGAGTTCTTGAAGATAGAAGACGGCCGCGAGGTTGCTGTTACGACACAGAGAGCGTTTGATGATGGGGTCGAGGACGATGTCAGTGAGATCGTCGATAGTGAGAACGATGCTGGCGGCTATGACACCCACAGCCTCGAAGGGTCGCCTACGGTTTCCTGGATAATGGCATACGAAATTGCTGCTCTCTGTCCACTCTTGGTACCAGAAGGCGACAACATTGATGGCAGAACGACTGGTTACCCGGGACCCAGGGTAGTATGCCTCAGCAGATTGACACCGCTCGCCGAGCATTGGGCGAATATGTATCTGACAAACCCGCCGACCACGGAAGTAGACGTTCATCTGAGCTACCGCGGTGGCTATGCAAGGCAGTACAACATTTCTGCCGACCGCAACGTTTATTGCGAGACCGGCGTCACAATTGCCTCACTGCTCAATGCCGTCTACATGGAGGGACATGTCGAGGTCACCAGGAAACCCGGGTGGTGGCCGGGCACCGGTCATGGCGATCTGTCTAGAGATGAGGACACGACAGTCAGTTCGGTGATTGCAGAACTTGAAGAATGGTGGGCAGGCCAAGAGTGGGGTTGCATGATGGGAGGCAGGCTGGAGCTCGATTTATCTCGAACGTATGTCGAGATACCTGGATTGGTTTACCGAGAATGGGATGAAGACTCGAGTGACTGCTACTTCCGCTTCGGTGACGGGATTAGAGAGTACGCAAAACCCGCCATGAAAGAGGCGACCGCTGTGGAGGAGATATCCTCGTCGGAGGAAGCGACTGCCTTAGAAACGGCACTTCAGTAGCGGGTCATTCTCGTATGACGGGCAACCTCCGTGTATGCAGAAGTATGTCGAACGCACGATCTCTCCTGTACTAACATGCTGAGGATATCCTAGAGCTGCTAGTACTGCCAACTACGATGTCGAACTTACTCGTGGTTTATGTCTAGTGTCTCATTGGTTTGAGGATGATTTCGGCGCTTGAAAGTTGTTGATACCACCCTATTAACAGACAAACTTTAGCATGAACTGAGGAAGCAAGCAGGCAGGCAGGCAGGCAGACAGGCAGACAGACAGACAAACGCGAGATCGCGAAGCAGCGAGCAAGTGATGTACAGTAGGTAGGTATCAAAGGGGTTCACGAAGACAATGTAGCATGATCGCTCGTGGATTATGGAAATCACGATACGCGAGCCCACTCTTTCCTAAAACAGATAACAAATCAAGGCAGGTGACAATACTGTACGCAATAAGTTCTTGCCATGTAACGTTACGAATCCAGGTCTTCTCCTCTTGAACACACGTCACATTTGCACTCTCATGCCGCTGTCACAAGCCTCAATCCATACCCAGATCATCAGCTTGTCATCAAAAAGATCGATGTTAGTCCGCAGCATTATGTCCACAAGCAGGAACACTCGCCTGCAATGGCGCAGTATTGTATGGCCGGCTTAGCTCGCTGCCATCACGAGGTGAGCATGTTCAGACTCCGGTCGATTGTACAAACTTACAATACTGACATCGAAACGCTAGCTGGATCGTATTTATCTTCTCCTTTGGTAATACATCGGACCGACGATCGCCATCGCCATCTACAGCTCCTCCGCCCGACGACAAAGAAGCAATCATACCACCCCAACCTGCGCAGTCCTTTGACAGAGACACACAAGCAACACCAGAAACACCGGGTCCCTCAGAAAAAACGCGCTCGTCCTTCTCATACGATACCCCACCCTCGATCGCCACCAGCCTACCACGCACGCCCACGCCCGTCGCCTTTCCTCAAAGAAATCCGCACGACAAAGACCTCGAAGCACAACTGTCGCCCGAACGTCAGAAACTCCGCCACAGCCGACTCTCAGGCCTGCTGGAACTGCGCGGCAGTCCGAAGAGCTTCGAGTCGAGGGAAGGAAGCGAGACTTCGGATTTCAGCACTCTGGTCTTTGGGCTCAGAAAGTCGCCGTCGAGCGCTTCGAAGCGATGTCCACCGAGAAATATGGGCGAGATGAGTATTGCTAAGTTGACGAGTGGCGTCGCGGATGGCGGGTGGAGGAGTCGGTGAGTTGGTAGTCAGCGATGGTTCAAGTTGATGACAGTTGGACATTGTGGGTGTATCACAACGGATATGCGTACTAGGCTTAGCAATAAGCAGAATATTGACGGTCTGTATCTTGCTGATGCCAAGAATGTCTCTTCAATATGTCAGGTTTTGATATAGATCTGCAGTCTCCGTTGCGCGTCGCGTGTCTGGTGTCTAATTACACCGCCATCTGAACTGCATGCATATATGCTGAAGCTTTTTCTCCTCACTGGCTCCAAAATGGTTTAAACTCCTACCTTGACTCCCAAAGCTTCTACAGCCATGCGTCTTACTATCGTACTCCCCATCCTATCGTCGCTGGCGGCCACATCGTTGTCTCAGGCGCTCATCTGGGGCGACGCAGCCGCATGCGAGGGCATTGTATGTTTACAACGATACACGCAACCAATCAAGATTGCAATGTTGACACCGAGCAGGCAAATGGTAGAGGACTCGCTTCTAGGACCAAGAGCTCGCCTGGCGCGTTCGTGCTATTCCATCTTGATTTGTGTGACACGGGCTGACAACTGTGTAGCTGCGATGTGATTTGCACCTACACCGATGGATCAACGGATTATGCTCCTTCTCCAAATGGCCAGCCATGTTATGATGAAGGGGTTATTCCAACAGGGAAATGTCAGCCATGGAAGTGTGTATTGGAGGCGGTTTAGAGGGGGTTGTCGATACTGTAGTGTCACAACATCTCCATGGCTTCAGTGGATATCTCGTATTCGGTTTCGTCGGTAGCCACAGTGATTCAAGTAGTTACCTACTGTGCCATCGTAGATTGGTGTTTGGTTTTCCAAAGACGGTCTCCGAGATCTCTGAATTGTGAAGTACGCGAGCTCTCCCGACGTGTGGCTCGAGCACCATCTCAATCCCCGACCACGCGCAATAGACTGTTCTCGCCAGAGTGCGATCTACCTACCCTTGTAAACGACCACACACACGGAGCAATGGCTGTACCTTATTCTGGAGACGATGTAAAGTAATCAACACAGCCCATATACCAGTCCAGAGACTCACACACGCACAGATCTTCGAACAGCTCAAGAAGCCGGTGGATCCCAAGGTGATTGAGCAGCGCGAACGCGAGCTCAATGAACGCGCTCAACAGCAGTATGAGCGCGCTCAGCAACGACAGGCCGAGATCGTGAGTCTCGATCATACAGGAATTACTCATGGACATCTTCTAATGCGCCTAGATTGGCGTCAACTCCACCAAACCGGTGACCGTCTCCTCCGTCCGCCTGGTTGGAGCTCCCCACACTCGCACTGCCTTCCTCGAGCGCATCTTCAACCCGATCCTCTCGCACAACCGTGACAGCTCCTACACCCTACAGGAAGCTCTTGCGGAAATTGGCGGCGCCGTCGACAAGCTGGACAGACTCGACATCTTCCACAAGCCTATCAGCACTTACATCGACACCCCGGACCAGACCGATCCTTCGACTTCGCCTACCGACCATGCAGTCTTCATCAGCGCAAGGGAGAGGGGAAGGTACACTATCAAGACAGGAACCGAGGCTGGCAGCTCAGAGGGAAGCGCATACTTGAATGTGGTGCTAAGGAACATCTTTGGAGGAGCTGAGAGTCTTAACGCGAACGCTAGCTTGGGCACGAGGACTAGGAGCGCATACAGCGCCAACTTCGACACGCCAATTCTGGCAAACCCGGATCTGAGATGGCAAATTGGCGGACTGGCCAGCAGCACACTCAAGAGCTGGGCGTCCCACGAGGAGGTTTTGAGGGGAGGGTCAACGAGGTTCCTGTGGCGCACCGCTCCCGGCCACCAGCACGACTTTGCGTACAATGGTCTGTGGAGACAGGTCACTGGACTTGCTGAGAAGGCGTCGCCCAGCATCCGCGCGGACGCCGGTGACAGCTTCAAGTCATCTTTGACCCACACCTGGACTGCAGACACCAGAGACATTCCCATGATGCCCTCTCGCGGTTACCTGCTGAAGACCGTCACTGAGATCGCCGGTCTGGGCCCTCTCAAGGGTGATGTTGCCTTTGGTAAATTCGAACTGGAATCTCAAGCTGCCGTCCCCATTCCCATCCCTGGCGTCAAAGGCGACAGCGGTATCTCTTTCACTGCCGGTCTGCGCGGTGGCCTTCTCTACCCCCTGACTCTCGGTGGCCAGCCCGCTCCCTCACAAAGCAGAATCAATGACCGCTTCCAACTCGGTGGCCCGACCGACGTTCGTGGTTTCCGTCTCTCCGGTCTCGGCCCTAGAGAAGGTCAAGACGCTCTTGGTGGGGATGTCTACGCCGCTGGTGGAGCATCTCTGCTCTTCCCCATCCCTCGCATGGGCAAGGACACTCCTCTCCGCTTCCAGACTTTCATCAACGCCGGCCGTCTTCTCTCTCTCAAAGACACACGACAGGACAAAGAACAGGCCATGAGCTCGAACGACGTGCAGAGCAGCTTCAAGCAGACTGTTGACGAGCTCAGCAATGGCCTTCCCAGCACCGCGGCCGGTTTCGGTCTCGTGTACGCGCACCCGGCTGCAAGGTTCGAGGTCAACTTCTCACTACCGCTGGTGATGCGCAAGGGAGAGGAAGGCCGAAAGGGCCTTAGCTTTGGTGTTGGTTTGAGCTTCTTGTAGTCTACTATTCTAATTCTCTATGGCTGTGTGTGTAAATAGTGTGAGACAGTCACATCTATCTCCATTGGCGCGTTCTTGCACGCTGTGTGCCATTATGCGTCTCTGACAATCTCTGGCTGCTTATCGCGTAGGTCTCTCAATATTGCCTTGTCCAGCGTCGATTGCTCAATCCAGCGCATCCTGCACAAACGTGCCGTGCATCCGCCTGAATGCTCGATCAGGCGTAAATCTCCTCGCTTACTGACATGCTTCGAACAACAACCAAGCTTTATGCTAATATCTTAGAGAATAGAGAGGATAGCAAGAAAAGTAAAAGAAGGCGGCCGTGACCATGTACACCAGAGCCGCCATCACGCTGGGCCACGTCCGATCCGCCGATCTGTGTTTGTGCTGCAATATACAGCTTTGCAGTGCGCAAGTGTTCCAGACCACGGCAAGGGCCTGCGAGCCGTCAAGACCTGGAACGTTGCCGAATGGGGGTCGTTGTCGTGCAGCGCAAAGTGGCGGTTTGCCATGGGCGAGAGCCCGAACAGCCAGAGTGCAACAAGGCTAGGAACGTGCATCAGGCTTGCGAGAAACTCAATTTCGGCGTCTTGTTGGCCTTCAGCCCATGTCCGCGACAAAAGATACGACAGGAGGGCGACGGGCGCGGAAGTTATTGCTAGCCACTTCCTGCATTGCGGGTCGTTCGGCTTGAAGTAATCGGTCATTGCGAACACGATTGCGTGTTCCAGTAGAGTCAAGATCAGATTGGAAGTCATCGCTGGTGATGGCGATGGTGCCGGCCGGTTGGTGGTGTCTTTCAGGAGCCAGCAGAGCATTGCGTTTGCCAGTAGGAGTTTGTGCCAGACGTGTCCGTCTTGGAAAAGACTTGCACAGAATGCCGATACGGCGGAGATGTTCAGAAGCCATATCAAGGGTTGAAAACGTTGTTGACGGGTTTCTCTAGGCCTATTGTTGCTGTTGTTGTTTTGCTCCTCGTTGGAATAGGCAGAGCCGACCAGAGCGTGCACGGTTTCGTATAGGCAGTGGATTGGTAACAGCCGATCGTAGGCGATTGGTCTTTCGTGTGATCCGTGGTCCAGAGCCATGTTGAGAGAGACTATCATGAACGATGCGAGGCTCAGGAATCGGTCCATGGCGGCGTCGTGTTAAGGTCAGGAACTTGGAATTGAAGTTGAGGGTTTTGATTTGATCGGTGAGCTTAAGAGGGTAGGTTTCTTATTTTGAGCGTCATTATGGCTGTATTTGTACATGTGCAGTCTTGGGGAAGAGGATGCCGAGACTCTTTTGCGTCAGTAGTAGTGCCAATGATACACTAGACATAGGTGTCTGGTGTCTACTGTACCTACTCAATTGGTCATGTGCTACCTCTAGTCTATGTATGTATGGATGCTTGGGAGTGCCGAGCCGATGGATTCGCCCAGCATTTGATGAACAGGGTTTCTCGACTTTCGGCAGACGTGGCATGCACAGCAGACATCGTCTTCAATGTCATCAAGTCGGAGTACAGCACAATTATGATTGGACACAGGAGTGGTGCATAGTAGGTACGTATGCTCTCCCGAGGCTCGACCATCACGCTGAGCAAGTATCTGATATTCGACATCAAATTGACCATGTTCACCATTGAAGAATCCGGTTACAGTACATACACACTGTATACAACTCCACCGCCTGATCGCCACCTCCTCCAGCAACCCTCATACCAACACATGCTGCTGCTGAGTGAATGGGGAAGGGGAGCGAATCTACCTAAAGTTGAGACGGATCTTTACCATGATTGACGAAGCTTGAGCAGTCTGGGTCAGGTTGACCTGTATTTGGGCTACTAAGAGAATGCGAATCTTCAGGTTTACCTTCTGGGTCAGCCTTATGACCTATCGATCGCATATGATGTTAGAAGCTGTATATACGTCTAGTAAATCAGTACACGACCAGAGCTACCGACCTCATTCTCATGAGATTTAGCCCTCCTCGACTCAATACGGTGCATCCTGCGCGGCCTGCACAAAAGTGTCGGTGCAACTCTCATCATCACCCTTCCAGGCAACCTGCAGAACAAAAAATCAGCATTCGAATCCAGATCAAACGAACAAGAAATCACACTTACAACCCTTTGCCCAAGCTCCCCATCACAAACCCTCCAACCGACCGCTTCTCCGCCAACCGTCAGCAGGAATCCGTCTTTCAGGCCCAAATTCCCTTGCGCTTTCCCTTCATCAACATCCGACGAGAACATCAGATCCTCCCCAGCCCGAACCCGTGTACTGTTGTACTCGAATTCTCCGACTCCGTGCGGACCCGAAGCCTCGGTCTCGAGTTTGCCGTCGGTCGTAAGGTTGAAGCGTGGAAGGGAGCCGTAACCTGGGCCGGTTAGGCGGAGGAGGTAGTCTGGGTGCGCTCGAGGGTCAAATAGAGAGGTTGCTGAGACAGAGGATAGGTGGGTGGTGTTGACAGCTTGAACCGAGGAGGTGGTTGTGAGAAGGAGAAAATCGGTTGGAATGGTCGCGTTGGTGGTGTTGTTGTTTTGAGAGTATCTCGTTGGTAGGGCGCTTGTGAGGGAGGTGAGGGTGGCGATGGTTGGGGCTGATAGACGCATGTTGATCGTTGAGTTGGTTGGTCGGATGGTTGGTGGAATGGGGAGTTGTATTGGTCTGATGTAAGCGATTCTGTGGATTGTTTCTCTTTTTGAACCGGAGTCGTACAGAAAGAAAGAGCTAGCTATGAAAACAGGATGAGAGAGTGAGGCCGTACTGAGAAAGACTGGAGCGGCAGGAACGGCTGAAGAAGTGGAAAGCGTCGTCAAGATCCACGAGGCCTGCGTCGATCTTCGCTCATCGATCCGCTGTGTTTCATCGTTCGTCATTCATCCTCCATACCTATGTGCGAAGGTTTGTAAGTTGACAGAAAAGGTTTTCGTTGAAGTGACATGTTTTTGGTATGATGATGCTGTCGGGAGCACTGCTCTCGAAGGAAAACGACATGTTATGCAGGTACAGTACAGCGTGGTACACTGGTATGCACAGAGGGATTCAAAAGTGGAGCGGAATGCAGATCGTAGCAACACATGACGTGCAACTCCACTCTACCTATCCACCATTCTCTTTTCCCGACCATCGGTATGGGCTCTTCACTTCTTTCTTCTGAACATCAACACACGTTCGATGCGCAGACCAAACCAATCGATTGGCCGACGTGCCATATCTCAGCCTCATCTACTACAAATAACTAGACTCGGTAGACTATCTCTCTCATTGGACTGGACTACACGCATCGAGCAGATGCCTCAATCGAGATCGTCGCACGATCCGTCGTACCACCTCGCTCGTGTCTGTTCTGTACCTGACGGCGTGCACAAAGAGACTCGCACACCTTTGACGCAACACACGCTGGCAGGACCACGCGAAAACCTTCCGCAAACAGTTGTCTCAAGTCTGAAGACAAAGGAAACTTACTCACGCAGCCTATCTACCCGAGCATCTCCAGATCTCGCTACCGACTGCATGCATCTGGAACACCACTAAGCCTTACGGTATGAAGTGTGCGATGCCCCGAAACAGGGATTTCGCAGTCGATATGCTTCTCTTCAGAAACCTTAACCTCGACAATGGGACTTCAAAGGTCTGGACGTCACTCCCATGTCTATACGGCTAGGACAATGACAAGGCGAGTCTTAAGCACGAGGTAGGTGACATAGACCTGCTTGTCCGCACTTTTCTCAGACGTAGTCATCACGGGCGAGAATACACTATCGCACAGACTCTTTTCTTGTATATTTTAGCACATTCTACCTGAAATTCGAGCTCTTGTCGTTGCGATCAATTGAATCTTAGGCTCTGAGGGTCGCAGGGACAGCAATGATCGCCACAATGTCGACAACTAACAACAGCCTCCACTGGACTCAGCGCGTCGCGCTCATCCGCAGTAGTCTCCATTCCGCGAGCCGGAGTGGCGACTTCACATTCTTCAAGAGTCTACAGGCGGCTGCAATGCTGGAAGGTACCAACCATGTAGCGGTCCTTTCTGCCGAGATGGGCGACGATGTCGACTTGTTACTCGCAGCCATGGACAATCTGAACGCTGGGCTTGCATACGTACACCAAGACGTGTTCCAGAAAGTCTACGAGGCGCTAAAGCACTCCATGAAGGAAGAGGGAGACGGAGATGCCACTATCGAGAGCAAAAGGGCCAGACTCTATGTTGACATCACGATGCAACGCAACATCGCCGACCTTGCCATCGACAAAATGACCAATTCGGCGGTGGCCTTGATCAACAACCAGTCTGAGACCTTCCAGGAGTCGGCTGCCAACGTCTGGATCACCGGCGCCACGATCATTGCAGACTGCATCGAAATCTCTCTCAAGGAAATGCTTGCCCTAGACACGAAGATGAACGACTTCATCCGCGTCGAGGAGAGCTTCAACATTGTCAAAGCCTCCGTCGTCTCCGCCGTCACGGGCCTGAAGGGTGTTTTCTGGCTCATGGATACTAGCTACCCTTCGTATCCTATCGACGCCAAATCCTCAGCCTCCACCCGCAGCGCCAGTTTCGCTTCTGCCGGCGCAGGCATGTTCCGTCGCCTGTCCACAGCTTTCGCCCCAGCCTCCGGAGCAAGCGCAACCTCCTCTCGTAGATCATCCATCTCCTCCCAAGCAGCGAACCTAAACTTGCAAGCCCATCGCGCAAACTCGTTCTCTTCGACCGGTGCCGGCCCGACTTCTACACCAGTGTATCGCACACCCAACTACGTTCGCAACTCGGTTTCCACGGGCTGTCCGACAAGCATGCCCGCAAACTTCGAAGCTTTCCGTCGCAATCTTTCGACGATCCCGCCTACGCCTGCTGCGAACGATGACAACAAGGATCCATTCGACATGGATGAGGTGCCGCCTGTCCCTGACATGCCGGCTCTTCCAGCGCTGACTACCGTGCCGAACGAGCCGATGGGGGAGAAGCAGGGTTTGATGGGGATGGTTTGATGCTTACTCTATGTTTTCACGATGCCTTTACGTTCTTATCACTTGTATGACCAATGACAAACGGACTTGAAATTCTACGTTCTGGATATCAATCATTTACCTGCGAGGAACGAGCGATCAGTTCGATGTCTTTTTGGAGCCTTGAGAATTAGACGGCTAGTTGACTGTATTGATTCATTCTACAATGCACTCGTCTAGATCTAGCCGAGTCGGACCGCTGAGGTGCATATTCTTAGTCACTTGTGTCTCCTCGAAGTTGTTTTGTCCTCGAGTGTTTAATGCACTCGTACAGATCCAATCCGGCGGGACCACTGAGAACCCTTTCTTGATGCCTAGTAAACGCATGCTTATTGAACTGACGACCTTTCTTCCACCGGTTGCCACTGTTCATCTTCCACGCACTGCCAAGTCTCATTGGGACCGTATACTATTTCATTCCCTGCTCGAAGCTTTTGGGCCGCTTGATAACAAGCCACATCACACGGCATGTTCATCTTTGGATCACCAATCGCGAACACTTTCTCCCATCCGGACTGTGCCTTCCACTCCCATCTCTCCGCGGCAAACTCATCGCCAACCCGCAACACGCCCTGACAGAACTGTCCAAGCCTAACAACCATCCCTCGAGACCGTCTCGCGGCATGCTCATGCTGCAGAACACAGCACGCAAGCACCGATTGGGCGGAGAGCGAACGGTCCACAAGCGAATCTCGATCACCCCCCACGACAGATTTCCTTTCCGAACCACACTCAACGACCCTCACCCCACGTCTCTCAAGATCCCGCGCAAACCCCTCGAGGACATCCCGCGAAGGCTCAGGGACATGCTCGACTTCCGTCTCGCGCCAGCCTTCAACGTACGCCGTCTCCTTCCCCGTGGCCGGATTCACCATCGAGCCCTTCTCCAACGCGATGCCAGTCTCAGGATCCTCGGGCAGCATTTCAGCTTGATCGACCACGGACTCGGGGTCAGCGAGGAAGCGGGAGTCGATAGTGTGTTGCCAGCGAGCTAGAGTCTTGCCCGTTGCTTCGTCCTTGCTGGATTCAGAGCGGCCGGCGAAAGCCCAATCGATGTGGGAGGAGAGGGATGAACTTCCTGCTTCTTTCAAGATCCGGATGTCGACAAAGAACCTCTCCCTAGACGTGAGGACTTCTGTGGATGTGGGCTCGGATGGCGGGTCCGGGAGCCATTGGATGAAGGCTCGGGTTGAGATGCTGGGCGGTGATGATGTTTTCGTGTCGGGTCTTTTGAGATTGGCGATTACGGTGTGCATTTTCTCGAGTTGTGTAAGCTTAGGTATGTAACAGTGTCTAAGGTATTGTGATGTTGGTGGTGCGAGGAAGCAGAACGAACTACATGTACACGAATTGAATGTGGCGTTCCAGTGTTGTCGACAAGTTCTCCACACCTCTGCGTGGCACCTTCCATTTGCAGCTTGAGAGTGTTTCACTGGTGCCAGCATGTTTGTGGTATACTAAAGCCGCTGGTACCGCCGCTTACGAATTTGTGATCTATTGAGAGGACTGTGATCGTTCCCCCAAAATCACAGATATCTCACTGGCCAGGTGTAAAACTCGATGACGAAAGTCGCTGGTACCACCTGATTGTAAGGAATCCCATCGAATCGAAAATGCGTAGTAAGTGTGCTCATCAAGCGTTTGGACATTCTCTATCTTCCAATACTACACGCTATGCATTGCTCCGATTTCCGCTTTTGATAAACTTCACATAAGGTCGTGTCTCGGGTCGATCGATTGATCGAATGTCCCCTTTCAAGCACCAGCCTTCATCGCCTCAAGTCTTCCACTGCCCCTGCTGCTGAAAATCGCCATGATACCGAACCCCACGTAGAACAGCGCCAAGGGATACGCGACCAGGCCTCTCATCTCCGTCATTCTGCCCACACTGCAGAACATGCCCGAGCTAGAGTATGTGCACCATGCAATCGCCAAGCTGACCAGACAGTAGCCGAATAGCGAGTCTAGAGGCAGCAGCACGCCAATGAGCGATGCAAAGACTAGAGGGAGGAGGCAGTAGCCGAGGACGGAGCTGGAACGACCGATTGTAAGTGTCGAAGAGAGGTGGGAGCCGTAACCGCCGTGTGCATCTTGTTGTGCTTGGTTTACTTCTTCTCGCGTGAGAGCTGGGGACATCATGGAGAAGACGAAGTTGAGACTGATGGCGCCGAGGACAGCGAGACCGCAGACGTAGCCGAACCAGAGCTTGCCGGACTGATGTGTTGTCAGTATGAGAGTGCTTGGACTCGAACGAAGTTCGCAATGGACTCACCAATAAAAGGAACGTTCCGAACAGAGCGCAGAAGAGGAATGGACCCGCCAAGTCGGAGTCGTCCATGATGTGCTGATCAATTCTCGCAACGGGGTTCAGCACGGCAAGCGTCTGTTATAACAACATTCATCAGTCCACGATCTTTCAAAGCTTGACCAATGCAATGATCCTACCTTTGTCCGGATGTGGTGGAAGTTCACTCCAAGCTCTTCCAATAAAGGCGGCTCTCCCTCGTAACCTTCTGTTCCAAACGCCGCTATCCATCCTGTTCTGAGACCGCTCTGCCCTGTGCCCATTTGTCCCGATACGCCAGGCTGTCCAGGGAATGCGCCGAAGCCATAGTTTGCGCTCGAGGAACCGTAGCTCGAGGGGTAAGCGCTGCCTTGAGGTGCAGCACCGTAGGCCGCTTGGAAAGGTGTGCTGTGTCCAGATACGGGCTGGTTCGAGTATGATGATTGGTAGAAGTTGAGGTTGTTCTGGGCATTGTAAGCGCTCTGGTCGGGTTGTGGCTGATATCCGTAGGAAGCCATGGTGGTGGCCTGGAGTCGATGTCGGGATTTGGAGTTGCTGTAAGGGAGTGTCGATGGTGCTGAGGGAAAAGACGCGGGGTTGTAAAGGCAGGACAGTGACAAATGAACGAAATCGCGGTGAGTGTTGGTTGTATTAAGGGAAGGTGTCGGGGTGATATAATTGGCACGGTCGATTATTGGGTGTTGCTCTTGTGAGGTGACACGCAGCCAGATTCGCGGAACCTCCCCGCTTCACATGCATGAATCTAAGGTCGTCGTCCTCTGCTCTCGTATATAGGTACATGTATCATGTTCTCTATACAAACCATTCGTCTCATTATTTGATTGGCCTTGCACACGCTTTCAAATGCCCCCATTGGAGCTCGTTTGGTTCCAATAAATACTCGAGACCTTTCTCCATGAACTCTCGAGCAAAGTTCACAGCATGTTTCCACAGCAGATCGTCAGTATTCCAGGATTGTCAAGACCAGATGAATATGATGAGCCCAGCGACCGGTAATCGACTTTCCAAGAAATTGTCGGTCACCACGAATCTCCGACACTCGGATGACCAATGATCTTTTTGTAGTCTGACTCCCATGGCTTGTTTTATTGTTCTGATCAAAGCCACGATCAACCCAAACCCTAACCCTCCGGATGTCATGATCATTCAATCAGATTTGAAGACGGCACGAGTGTCTCCGCGTGGCGGAGAAGGCGGCGGGGAATTGTTTGAGCACGGTCTATCTCGATGGTCGATGAAGTGATGTCGAGTCGCGTGTTGCTGGCCTCAGCTCTTCAGATGCGGTTCATGAGTGAAGTTTGAGCGGCTTTGGAGCAGTCACGGGATGTGGACGTCGTCGCGATTTGGAGCCGATAAAGTGACGATCTTTCGATGTGGGGGAAACATGATTATTGGAGGGGCATGTGCCTCGAGTCTGTCTTGACTGAACCTCTTCACTCACTTTCAACCTCTTCACTTGCAACAACAAACCTGTGCCAATCTACTGCACTAGAACCATACCTTCAAACCTATCTACTACTGGCACACCACTCCATCAAAACCGAAATCCGTTCAGCAACACCGCCAGCATGGAAGTCCCAACCAAGACCTCGCTCGCAGACATCTACCCCGAAGACGCACTACAGTCGCAGACGACACGATGGAACAACCTTCTCTCGACCTTCAAAGATACTTACGGCAAGTCTGCAGACTTTGTTAGCAGAAGTCCCGGTAGAGTGAACATCATTGGCGAGGTGAATACCTACTGATTGAACGATCCTCGAACGAACAACATGAAAACTAACAGTCGCATAGCACATTGACTACTCCCTGTATGAAGTCCTGCCCATGGCCGTCACCGCAGATGTCCTACTCGCCGTCTCCGTCCACCCCAAAGAATCCGGCCCCAGCACGATCCGCCTCAACAACGTCCACTCACAAAAGTTCAAGACCAAGACATTCGAGATCCCCGAGCACGGCGACGTCGAGATCGACTCGTCAGCCCTCGAATGGACAAACTACTTCAAGTCGGGTCTCCTCGGCGCGACGAAGCTTCTCCGGGAAAAGAGCAAGGAGTTCAAGCAGAGCGTGGGGATGGACATCCTGGCCGACGGCAACGTGCCCTCTGGCGGCGGACTGTCTAGTTCTGCCGCTTTCGTCTGCGCATCCTCTCTGGCAGTCATGAAAGCCAACGGCGAGGACAAGGTTGACAAGAAGGAGCTGGTCGAGGTCGCGATCGTCTCCGAGCGAGCTGTCGGTGTCAACTCTGGCGGCATGGACCAGGCGGCCTCCGTCTTCCCTCTACAAGGCCAGGCCCTCTACGTGAGCTTCGTGCCCGAACTCTCCGCAAAGAACGTCTCCCTTCCCGAACTATCCTCACCCTTGGTCTTCGTCATCGCGCAATCGTTCGTCGCAGCAGACAAGCACACCACCGGCCCCGTCTGCTACAACCTCCGCGTAGTCGAATGCACCCTCGCAGCGCTCGTTCTCAGTAAGATCTCCGGCCTCAAAACCCTCCCCTCGGACGCCGGCCCTCTGGGAAAATCCCTGCGCGGCTTCCACGACGCCTACTTCCAAGAAAAGGAGGGCGTAGCAGACAACCACAAAGTCACCGCCGCCGAATTCCAAGCCCAGCTCGAAGACCTCGTCGCCAAGGTCGACCACTACCTCCCGCAAGAGGAAGGCTACACCCGCGAGCAAATCAGCCAAATCACCGGCGTCTCAATCCCGGATCTCGAAAAGGAGTACATGACCAAATTCCCCATCCGCGGCGAGCGCTTCATGATCCGCCAGCGCGCCCTGCACGTCTTCGGCGAGGCCATCCGCGTGCTGAAGTTCATGGACCTGCTCGCCTCGCCCCCCGCGCAGAGCGAGGAAGAGACAAAGACCCTGCTGCAGAACCTCGGAGCGCTGCTCAACGAGACGCAGGAATCATGCCGTGACATCTACGATTGCTCTTGCCCCGAGATTGACGAGTTGTGCTCTCTGGCTCGCTCGGCGGGCGCTTACGGCAGTCGTTTGACGGGCGCGGGCTGGGGCGGCTGCTCGGTGCATCTTGTGCCGGTGGACAAGGTCGAGGCTGTCAAGGAGAAGTGGACGAGCGAGTACTACAAGAAGAGGTTCCCTGACATTACCGAGGAGAAGCTGAGCGAGGCGATTGTTGTGAGCAAACCTGGCAGTGGAGGCTGTGTGTTTGAGGTTAACGGGAGGGAGAGCTTGTAGGGTTTATCGTCTTTTGAAGAAACGGCATGCCTGAGAGTGTGTGATGTTGTTGGATACGAATTGTGCATGAATGAGATTCACGAACATGGAAATGGAAAACGACCGGGCAGGTTGCGCCGGTGGTGTAAATACGATCTTTCATCTTCTTCCTCGTCGTCAAGTGTCATTACCGCCGATAGAGGAGAAGTTCTCTACTTGATCTCAGACCAGCCCTTATCCGCCTTGCCTCCCTCCGCCATCACACTATGCCCCTCTTTCTTCCCCTCCGCAGCAGCATCCAAACAAGCCTTGCCGAAGATCTGCACAAACGCCTCGACGTCCTCGAATGTGTTGTACAGAGGCGCGGGCGCAACCCTGATCACATCCGGCTTCCTCTCATCAACCACAACGCCCTCCTCCTCCAACCTCACCAACACAGCCTCCAGCAACCCAGGATTCAGCTGCACGCTCAGCTGCGCGCCCCTCTCCCTCGGATCCGCCGGCGTGATGATACTATAACACTCGCTCGCCACACTCTGCTTCAGCCCTTCCTCCAACGCCCCCGTCAGTTTCAAACTCCGTTCCCTCAGAGCTTGCATCGAAGTCTGCTTGAAGACGTCCAGACTGGCCCGCAGAGCGGTCGTGTCTGCCACGCTGGGGTTGCTGAGCTGGAAGCCGCCCGCGCCGTTGATCGGCTCGAAGGAGTTTGCCATTGCGAAGCGCGAGGACTTGCTCGAGCCCCACCAGCCCGCTAGGCGGGGGCGGGAGAAGTGGGCGTCGCGGACAAAGGCGCCTCCTATGGATCCCGGGCCTGCGTTCAGGTACTTGTAGCTGCACCAGGCTGCGAAGTCGACGTTCCAGTCGTGGAGGTGGAGGGGCACGTTGCCGACGGCGTGGGCTAGGTCCCAGCCGACTAGGATTCCGTGGCTTTGCGCGTGGGCGGTGATGCGGGGGATGTCGAACAGTTGGCCCGTGTAGTATTGGATTCCGGGCAGGAGGAGGACGGCGGCTGTGGAGGCGTGGGCGTCGATTGCGGCGAGGATGTGTTCGGTGGAGAGGAGAGGGGATTCTTCCGGGGCGGGCGGGTCGATCAGCACCATTGCGTCTTCGGGGGCGAGGTTGTGGTGGCGGATTTGCGATTCGACGGCGTAGTGGTCCGAGGGGAAGGCCTTGCCTTCGAGGATGATTTTGTAGCGGTTCGCGTCAGGGCGGTAGAAGGAGGCGAGCATGAGGTGCAGGTTGGCTGTGAGGGTTTGCATGACGGCTACTTCGGAGTCTTGGGCACCGACTATGCGGGCCATATCGGGGATCACGTCGTCGTCGACGTGTAGCCATGGTGCGAGGTTGCTGTCGGATATGTCTGTGAAGTGGCCGAAGACGCCTTTTGTTGCCCAGGTGTCGAGGTATTGTTGCATGTACTTTTGAGTCAGAGTTGGTTGGAGACCAAGGGAGTTTCCACAGAGATACACGCTCGGCTCGTCATCGTCGGATCGTTTGCTATCTGTTGAAGTCTTGGAGATGGTCTTTCGTCTTAGATCGCCTTTGGAGGGTATGTTGAATTGGTGTCTAAAGTTCACATCTTTGCTTATTGATGCCATGATGAGAGTTTTTGTGCTTTTGCTAAGACGGTTTTTCACGCGGCTGAAAGTTTTGCTATGCAGATGCTATTTTGAAGTCGTTAGTGAAAGAATAGGATGAGAAGTGAAGAGTATCGATGGAATAGCGATAGTAATACATTTATATTCACAGAGCGTCACATGTCTCAAAGAAGCAATGATCGGCGAGTCAGTCCCAAGGGTCCTGCCGCCGAAGCCGCGCATTACCAATCCGAGAGGCGAGCCATCGAGACAGGTCAAACACCTGCGAGACCCAACAACCTCGACCAACTACACCTATCATGACCACCACAATGCACGTCTCGAGAAGATGCCTCAAAGTTTTGCCTTCACCACAAAGCCTGCACAAGGCGTGCGCGCCACTCACAGCCGTCCGCAGCTTCAGCGCATCGAGTGTGCAGTCGCACCAGCCGTTCTTCCTGGACTTCCTCGCCCCATCATGGCAATCAAATAAGCCCTCCAACTCGAGTGTGCGATCGCTACGGAGAGACCTTGCGCCGAAGATCCAGCGTCGCGCATTGTCTGCCTCAAGCCCTAGACACGCAAAGGCCGTCAAGAACCCGCGCAAAGATGAGGACGGCAACGACCTCACCATCAACATCACACCTCGCGCATCGCATCGCCTGAAAGCCATCGCCGAGAAGGATCAGAACCCTAACCTTGCTCTACGAGTGGCCGTAGAGTCGGGCGGCTGCCACGGCTTCCAGTATCTCATGAGCTTGATCGACGTCAAGGACATTGACGCGGAGGAGGACTCTGTCTTTGAGAACGAGGAGGAGGGCGAGGGTTACAGGCCGAAAGTGGTCATGGATGAACCGAGTCTGGACTTGCTCAAGGGCAGCAATGTGGATTACACGATGGAGCTGATCGGAAGCCAGTTCAAGGTGACTGGAATCCCTGGAGCGCAGAGCAGCTGTGGTTGCGGAACGAGCTTCGACATTGCACAGTAGTGGTGGGAGCTGAGACGAGGACGGGAAGAATGGTTGGTTGGAGTGTACAATTGTAATTCATCACATGGGGCATGGGATTCCTGAGCATGCCTTTGTCTTCTTAAAGCACGGCGCTGGTGGAGTTTTACGAGTTTCATTCAGGTGTAGATGGGTATGCATTTGTTATCAAATCGCTCTACTCTCACCGCACTTCAAAGCCGATAGCATATGCGAAACGCTACCGCAAGCTCGGACGCTCGGTCGATTGCAGAACACATGGATGATATGCGTGTGATTTGTGCTGTTCTTGGTGCCAGGTACTGATATAGCTTCTCGCACGTGTTCATTTCACAGACAACAGTTGGTGGCAAGGTTTAATCCCAACTCACTCACCAAACCCTGAGCGAGTTCAGTTCAGAATAAACTTGCTGGGGGGTTGTGGCGATGATGTTCTAGCTAGGGCCAACAAAAGTCGATGAGAAGCCCCCGCCGTCGCCGACCACCCCACCCAAAACTAACTTACCTTTACCCTTGCGCACCCACTGTTGATCGCTGCTGCTGCTGCTGCTGCCGTTTGCCTGACGTGGAACTTGCTTCATCTTCACACTTGAACTTCTACTTACTCTTCACCCAAGAAATCCTTCCTCTTCCTTCTTCTTCTTCCTCCTCTCTCATACCCTATACCCCCCTTCACACAATTGCAATCATGAGCGTCAGCACTGTCGAGACCAAGCCCTTCCAGGACCAGAAGCCCGGAACGTGAGTACAGTACCCCTCCTTGACCGCAACATTCGAGACATTGGAAAATCTTTGGTACAAACCATGTGCTTGCCAATAGAGTTTGCCATGCAGGAAAGAGACGATCATAGCTGGTCTGCTTGCTAGACATTACAACAGCTGCAGTCAAAAGGGACACCACCCACTCAACACCTGCTAACGCAACCCCTCACAGCTCCGGTCTTCGCAAGAAGGTCAAGGTCTTCCAGCAGCCCAACTACTCCGAGAACTTCGTTGCCGCCATCCTCAACTCCATCCCCGAAGGTGCCGAAGGCGCCTCGCTCGTCGTTGGCGGTGATGGCCGCTACTATAACCCCGAGGTCACTCAGATCATTGCAAAGATCGGTGCCGCATACGGCGTCAAGAAGCTCCTGATCGGCCAGAACGGCATCATGTCCACCCCTGCCGCCAGCCACCTCATCCGCATCCGCAATGCCACTGGTGGTATCTTGCTCACTGCCTCTCACAACCCCGGTGGCCCCAACGAGGACTTCGGCATCAAGTACAACCTTGCCAATGGCGCACCCGCACCCGAGAGCGTTACCAACAAGATGTTCGAGAACTCCAAGACCATCACCTCATACAAGATCGCCGACATCCCTGACGTCGACCTGTCCACCATCGGCACCAAGACCTACGGCCCTCTCGAGGTCGAGATTGTCGACAGCACCAAGGACTACGTCGAGATGCTCAAGGACATCTTCGACTTTGACCTCATCAAGAAGTTCCTTGCTGAGCACAAGGACTTCAAGGTCCTCTTCGACGGCCTCAACGGTGTCACTGGCGACTACGGCGTCCAGGTCTTCGAGAAGGAGCTTGGCATCAAGGGCAGCACTCAGAACTGCGTGCCTCAGCCTGACTTCGGTGGCTTCCACCCCGACCCCAACCTCGTCTACGCCCACACTCTCGTCGACGCTGTTGAGAAGGGTCAAATTCACTTCGGTGCCGCCTCTGACGGTGACGGTGACCGCAACATGATCTACGGCGCTGGCTCTTTCGTCTCCCCTGGTGACTCGCTCGCCATCATTGCCCACCACGCCGAGCTCATTCCCTACTTCAAGAAGCAGGGTGTCTACGGCCTTGCCCGCTCCATGCCTACTTCCGGCGCTGTCGACCTCGTCGCCAAGAAGAAGGGTCTCGAGTCTTACGAGGTCCCCACCGGCTGGAAGTTCTTCTGCGGTCTCTTCGACGCCAAGAAGATGAGCATTTGCGGTGAGGAGTCCTTCGGTACCGGTTCCAACCACATCCGCGAGAAGGATGGTCTCTGGGCCGTTGTCGCCTGGTTGAACATCATCGCTGGCGTTGGCCAGCAGACCGGCACCACCCCTAGCATCAAGAGCATCCAGGAGGACTTCTGGAGCATCTACGGCCGCTCCTTCTTCACCCGCTACGATTACGAGGGCTGCAAGAGCGAGGACGCCGCCAAGATGGTCGCCCACGTCAACGAGCTCATCGGCCCCAAGAAGAGCGAATTCGTTGGCTCCACCGTCGCTGGCCGCAAGGTCATCGAGGCCGATGACTTCTCGTACACCGACCTTGACGGCAGCGTCAGCAAGAACCAGGGCATCTACGTCAAGTTCGACGATGGCAGCCGTATTGTCGTCCGTCTCTCCGGCACTGGCTCCAGTGGCGCCACCATCCGTCTGTACGTCGAGAAGCACGAGTCCGACTCGAGCAAGTTCGGCCTTGATGCCCAGGAGTACCTCAAGGACAACGTCAAGCTCGCCACCGACCTCCTCAAGCTGCAGGAGTTCATCGGCCGCGTCGAGCCTGACGTCAGGACTTGAGCGCGTTGTCTACTGAGACGTGGTATGAAATCGAGCATTCAGAGCGGGAGGATCAACACAAAAAAGTATATCCAGTTGAGACATGTGTGCATAACATAGAAAGGGAAGCGGGAGGAAAATCAACCCTCGTGAATATGATGAAATGGAAATAATGAATCATTTTCCAAACATTTGTGTGTCCTGAAGGAAATGGGAAGTTCAGATGAGATTCGTTCGTGATGGTACGATTTATGCAATGTACACGACTCTATCCACACGCTCACCCTTCGAATGCCGAACCGAAATCGGATTCGTTCTTCTCAACTCATGACCACCTCGTCTCGAGAAGATACAACCGAGTACAAACAAGAGAAGCCAGTGAGATACCTCCATTTTCAAGGTCGTCTCTCAGCGGTAGAACGGTTCGAGCCGTGAGCCGAAGCATTAGGTATTGGCACATAAGAACCGACTTATCATTGAGGACATAAGAATTATTCGTAGGCGGAAGCATTAGGTATTGCCTCATAAGAAAACACAGTCCCATACCCCCCATACACCCAGCAAAGAATAAGCATACCAAAGGCTGATGAATCCCGAAAAAAAAAAATCAAGGCGCGAAAACAACCCTGCCCTCCCCCCCTTCAACCCTCCGCTCCCACTCCCCTTCCACATCCGCCAACTTGACCACCCTCACCTTCTGCTCCCCCACCGTAGCCAAAGCCTGCAACAACCCCGGCACCTCCCCCGCCGCACCCGCAAGCGACCACGCCCCCGGCCCCGAGCCCCGAATCGTCACATCGCCCGCCCGCAGCGCCGCGCCGGGAAGCACCATCTCCCGCCCCGAAAGCGTGCCAATGTGCACGTACTGCAGCGCTTTGCTCTGTTTGTGCGTGCTGAGGAAAGCAGCCGGCAGCGCGCCGTTGACGTAGTCGAGAACTACATCTATCTCCCTGCCTTGCAGAGATGAGAAATCTGTCGTGCTAGCATCCCCTTCCGCCACGACGACGGAAGAGTCTAAGCCCAGAGATGCGAGCGTCGAAGCACTCCGCGCCGCGCCGATGACGTGGCCGGCTCCCAGCGCGCGCGCGAGCGGGATTGCAAGCCGGCCGGAGGCAGAGGTCGCGCCTAGGATGAGGACTGTGAAGTTCGGGGGCAGGTTGGTGGTGCGCGCTTTCATGGCCATCCAGGAGCTGGTGGCGGGGTTCACGAGGGCGGCGGCTTGGAGGGTGTCTAGGTTGTCGGGCAGGGGGACTGCGGCGCCGCGCTCGACGTTGATGTGCGAGGCGAAAGCGCCGCCTGTGCGGAAGGCGTTGAAGTAGTAGCGCGTGCCGTCTGGGGCGAGGCCGATGCCGTCTATGCCTGGGATGGCGGGCAGGGCTGGGCTGGAGTAGTGGGTGCCGTTGGCGCGGGAGCGGACGATGTTGTGCAGGCCTGTGGCGAGGATGCGGAGCTGGAGTTGGGAAGGGGTAGGGGGTGGGAGGGTAGGGATTGTGGTGTAGGAGGGCGGTTTGCCGTAGGTTGACACGATGGCGGCCTGCATGGTGGACATGTTGATGGTTTGTTGATTTTTGAAGCGTTGTTGTGTCGTTGAGCGATTGTTGCTTAGCTTCGAAGTTGGTTTGGGTGATGTGGTAGCAAGGGAAGACCTGAGCATGAAAGATGCGGACATCAGGGACCTACCTGGACGGTTTAGTTATAAATGATTGCAGAACTGCGACCTTGATCGTAGGCGACTCAGCTTCGGTATTCGCATTGTTTAGCTGACACTTGCTTACGAGTGCTCGGAGAATGGAATTACTCCGACCGGTCCCATACGGGGTTGGGAATCGAATCCCGACCGGCGGCCGGGATCTCCAGTGCGCATGTTCTGGCAGGGCAACATTGCTCGCTGACAAGTCCTGTGAAACGATGAGAAAGGTCATGATACTTCTCAATTAACCGCACCCTCAACTCCCAAAAATGCTACGACTGTTCCCCGGACCAGGTTCATTGCCTCTTGTCCTGCTGTTCCTGCTTGCGAGCTCTCAGGTTCTCTTCAATCGTCTTGATCATCTCGTTGCCCACTTTCGTGGCCTCTGCAAAGCGCGGGCTGAAGTAATCTTGGATCTTCTCGAACTTCTCGCGGTATCCTTCTGCGTTGCCGAGGGAGACGCGGTTCGACCAGTCCTGTGGTTATCAAGTCAGCATGCCAAATACCATTCGGTGGTCTGAGAAAGAGAGACGACATACCCGAGCAGCAAATGTGAACTCCAGGTCGTCCGCAACGTGTGTGCTGTCAGTGATGGCGTTGTCGATACTTTCGTTGAGCAAGTCTTCGTTGCGGTAGAGGTACTCGGCGATGCCGAGCCATAGGCGGAAGAGCTGTCCAGGTGTGAGTTGGTCGGCTTTTAGAGAGTCGACTTCGAATGAACTTACAGGTGTCGAACACAGCATGTGGTCGTAAGGTACGATGCCTAGCTTCCACCAGCAGTCGACCATAGCCAGCAGACTCAAGTGGTTGTTGCGCACTTTCTGTGCCGGCTTCTCGCCGAGACTGAACTGGTCAAGCAGCTCGTCGTGCAGCAGCAACTCATCTTCAGCCTTGAGTGTGCCGAAGACTGCAGCCCTGGCAGCATGGACACGATCTGTCAACTCCTTCCTGTGACCGCCTAGCATAAGCTTGAACAGCTCCGTCACACTCTCGGCGTACTGTCCGATCTGGCGTCTAGCACTGGGGTTGAGGATGGCAAGGCCGGCATAGACGTGCCATTTGTTGCTGTAAATACGAAGGGTGAGATTCATCTTCACGTTTTCGATACCGCCAATGTATCGTGGCACCTCCCAGGGGAACTGCTTGTTGGCTGCCCATGCGGAGCCCATGGAAAGGAAAGCAGCGTGGGTAACAGCTTGTGTGTCTGCGGTAATGCGGTCGTGCATGTCGGCGGAGAGGTGTACATGTTTAGACTGGAAGCAGCTGAGGATGCGCTCCACGAGGTCGACAGACTTCTGCGAGGCTTTGTGGTTGATGATCACGAGCGGCTGGCCTTTGGGGTCGACACCAGGTCCATGGAGCGAGTGACATGATACCACTTCGACATCGGCTGGTAGGTGCTTTTCAAAGGCCGCAATCTCAGGCGCTTTAGTGGACGTCTGGCCTCCAACGATGGCGCCTTGTTTGGTGGAGGGCCCAAATTGAGCAACAACGGCATCGATCAGCTTAGCCTCGACGCTGTACATGATCCAGTCACTGCTTCGGGATACGAGATGGCCATTTTTGAGGATAGTGACATTCTTCTGCTGAGAACTCAGCATGTGGTTTGTATATAAGGCTATTTAACATGGGACAAATTCACGGCGTACGTTGTTAGAAAACTCTTCGGTGAGAGCATCGAATTTTTCGGGCATATCGCAAGCATGTACTCTGTGTGAGATACGTGAGCACGAGGCATTGTAGATATCTGAAGCGCTGTCAGTTGTTGATCTTCTAAACGGTTGATTGTGAAGAAGTGTGGATATTTTGCTTTTCAGACAAAAAATAATAAGGTAGCTGAGATTTTACATCATCGACAGCCGCCCAGTCTACCACGCCGAGATGGTATGGTAGGTGCCAGACGGCCATACTCGAGCCAAATGCACTCAAGTCATCAGGATGCAGGGGAGAAGGGGTTTGTTAGGAGTAGAACGTACCATTTGAGATCGAGACGGTGCAGGCAGACTCGCACGAGACTTTGCACCTACCTCCAGCCAGCGTTGGCGATCCTCCGGGCGTACATCTTGCCCATATCACCCATTCCGATGATGCCCACAACTGCGTCGCTCATGATGGCAGATTGTGAGCGTCGCGCTCAGCATACACGGAAGACAGCCAGCTGTCGCGGAAGTGCAGAGAGGCGCGTTGCGCTGTGCTCTGTGTGTTGCTGTGTAAGGATGAGTGTGAAGAGCAAGATGGAGGGAAGAAGCGAAAGCGTGCAGCTTTGAATAAAGTGTCGAAGGAAAAGCGGCGGTGCTCGGACTCCATCCGCGACGGCGAGCGGGAACGGAAGCGACAGGCGCGGCAAGAACGAGTCTTGGCGGCACCGCACTTTCCATTCTGCCGGCCCGCAGCGCGCGCGGCATTGCGAGCCTTGAGACTTCTTCTTTTCGCCGACGACTCCAGCGATCTCGAGAATACCACCCCAGTCGTCCAAATACCGTCGCCATGGCCCCCAAGAAAGCCCCCGTCCGCGCTCCTCAGGAGAACATCTCCCTCGGTCCCCAGGTCCGCGAGGGTAAGAATCGCCCGAATCGCGACACGCTGCCGTGCGCTGGAACCGCACCAGAAACCATTCGCTGACACCACGTCCCAACAGGCGAGCTCGTCTTTGGCGTTGCCCGTATCTTCGCCTCCTTCAACGACACCTTCGTCCACGTTACCGATCTCTCGTACGTCTGAACAGCACCCGCCTAGGATCCGCGAATTCGAAAGAAGAACCGGCGATTGGCATATTTGAAAGAAAAATGGTACAAAGGCTAACCTGGGTGATTCCAGCGGCCGTGAGACCATCTCCCGTGTTACCGGTGGCATGAAGGTCAAGGCCGACCGTGACGAGTCCTCCCCCTACGCCGCCATGTTGGCTGCCCAGGACGTCGCCATCCGCTGCAAGGAGCTCGGCATCACTGCCCTCCACATCAAGATCAGGGCTACTGGTGGTATGTTTACTCGAATGGAATGCTGTCGGACGTCAAGAATACTAAGAATACTCCAGGCAACTCCACCAAGACCCCCGGTCCTGGTGCTCAGTCCGCTCTCCGTGCCCTCGCCCGTTCCGGCATGAAGATCGGCCGTATTGAGGACGTTACCCCTACCCCCTCCGACTCCACCAGGAGAAAGGGTGGTCGCCGCGGTCGTCGTCTGTAAGCGTATCGCTTTTGCGCTATGCTTGCGGGCTACTGCAGCTCTGTCTTTCGCGGATGGGGTGGTAAGGCATTTGCTTGCTGTGACATTATCGAGGAAAACGGCTCTTCGCCTGGTTTCCATGGGCTCCGAATAGTCACGTAAGAAGCAGTGTCATTCCAATCCAACGACGATCAACGTTCAAAAATACAAAATCACGTTTCAATGCCCGACTATCTTCCATCTTGCAATGACTTTCACTCGCGCACGTTTTGTGCAGCTTGCTCAACAACATCCGCATAATCGATTGCATTTTAGTCCATCGAAGTGAGACCAAAACCTTCAGCCTGCTTCAACTCCACATCACTTCTCATCAACAGCAACAACCTCAATCTCAACCCTCATCCCCTCCATCCCCAATGCAGTAACTCCCACACAAGTCCAAAGTGGCGCATGGCCCGGACACCACTTCTTCAAGTTCTCCACCATCCTCCCCAAAACCCTCTCCTGATCTCCATCAAACCCCACATGATAGCTATTGACCCTGAAAACACCGTTCCACCCTGCCTTCAAGCCCGCGTCTTGCAGAGCGAGTTGCACGTTGGCGAAGGCTTGGTCGATCTCATCGAGAAGGTCGCTGTGGATGGCTCTGGTGGTGGGATTCCAACCGCCTGTTGATTAATGAGAGAAGCGGATGTTAGAGCTGGGGAAATGCGTGGTGAAGGTGAACGGTCGTTGTGTGTGGATTAGGACGTTGAATCTTTGCATACCTTGGCCTGCTATCTCGACTCTGTCTGCGCCGGCGGGAATCCGTACGGCTTGGTTGTAGTGGAAGTTCTGCAGGTTTTGGACGCCGAGGCCTGGGTAGGAGTTGTATTTGAGGTGAGACATTGTTGCTTCGTTTTGGCTCGATGGCTGTTATGTAGTGATGTGGGATAGTGTCTGGGGGGAGGTGAGCAGGTCTGATCGATTGCGCTCTCTTGAACCCCACTACATGTGACAATTTGTCCTCGGTTATTAGGTAGTTCGAGTCTGTTGCTTTCGTAAGCATCGTCGTTGGTTCTAAACAATATCTCGAGTCCACGTTCCGTTGATGTGCCCCACTCGTGGAGGCAGCCCCAATGTGTATGCTGTAACGTGAACGGTACATGTGTCCCGTCGTCAACAATCCGGATGATCACTGCTGAATCAAGTAGAAAACAAACTGGGGTTCTATCGTTCAGTCATGAGTCACTAAAGTAATATCTGCGAAGACGCAGGTACATTGATTACCTTTTGTCCACCAACTACTCGATTGTCCACTTACCCCAACCCTAACCCGGATGACAATACTTCTGGTCGTCTAAGGACGCGAACGAAGTAAGGACGGCAAAGTATATGTATCAACCCGAATGGCACGCTACAAATAGTACAGGTACGATTGCAAGTGAACTCATTGCTACGGGTTACTGGGAAAGGTACAACACTGGCCTCCAAGCCTTGGGAGTCAATGCAACCCTATCAAGCAAGCCATGTGGGCGAAAGTAACAAGAACCGAGCTGTTGTAAATCGATTGACTCAATGGTATCGAAGGGTCATGCTACCACAAAGATCTCCCAATCATGAATCGCCAACCCGGCATCCGTCTGTGAAAAGGTACTGATACATCTCCCAGTTGAACTAGCAGAGCTCACCCGCCCTGCCCTGCTGCCCTGCCCTGCCCTTGTAGTAATTCGGCTTCTTTGCCTGACTTGTCTTGAAGAGACCGCGCTCGTAAACTCCGTAACTCCATCGCTATGCTAATAATTGCCACATTTTCTTCGGCTCCGCTATGGAGACCGCCCAGTGTTGAGCTACCCTTTTTTCCCCTTTCTTTAGCAGGTTTAATATCTCTGACCACCGTAAGGCATGGCGCCAGGGGTCATACCACCAGCGCCTCCGTACGCGCTCGCACCTCCGAAACCACCAGGAGTTGTGTACCCAGGATCCTGCATGCCGCCGCCGTAAGCCGAACGGTTACCGCCGTATGCGCTCTGTCCACCGCCGCCGTACGCGCTCATACCGCCTCCGTTCATCATATCCGGGCTCTGGCCTCCGTGCAAGTCGAGAGCGCTAGGCTGCGAAGGATCGCTCGCGTCTCCCAGCTCCTGAATCACACCTGCAAGCTTCTGCTGCAACACTTTGATGCCCTGGTGGAGAATCGTGTCCGGAGGCATGGCGCCCGTGCTCTCGACGTTGAAGTAGAATGTGTGCGGCTCGGCGTTGTAGTCGAAGGGCTCGTCTTCAAGCGGAGGGTTCTCCATGGGACCGTTCTTGGTCTGGGCTACGTCCGGCCACTCGGCTTTCGCATCGACTTCGTACCACAGTGTCGTGTGGCGGAGCTTGTTCCACGGGTCGTACTCGAAGCCGACGGCTGCTGTGGGCGCCCATTTCGAGTGTTCTTTCGCGATACCCTTCTTTGCGATGCAGCGGATGCGGAGGTCCTGGCCGCGGCGGAGTTTACAGATGAGCGGGCCGTTGCGGTCTTCGTCAGAGCAGATGGGCGTGCCGAGTTCGGGGAGGGAGTCGTCGTCGGCGGAGGTGTGAGGTTGGTAGCGAGGAGCGCCGGTTTGGGATTCGATGTAAAGGTCTTTGGCGAAGACGTGCATGTGCTCGTCCTGGTTGCGGTTGGTGACGTTCAAACTGAGGATGACGGAGCACTGTTCGCAGTACTTGTCGCAGTTGTCGCAGTCACGAGAGTAGAGCAAGTCGTCGATGTTCTTTGCGCTGAGCGGAAGGAGACCCAGGCGGTGGGCGATGAATTCATCGGCGAGGACGGTGTTGTTCGATTCGATCTCGACCAGGTCAATGGCCAGGGTGGGGATCTCGGCCAGCATGACGCGGCGCACTGTGTTCGCGAAGGCAAGGGTGGTGTTGCGGAGGGAGAAGTCGATAGCCTCGTGGCTCTGTGTGCGGATAGTGACCTTTGGGCCAGACTCCGAGGTGTCGAGGCCCTCGCCATAGGGGTCAAAATCGTAACCGTTCATGTTGAGCGACGAATGTGAGGGTTGGTGGATGTTGTTGTTATTTGGAGGTGGTCGCAAAGTAAAGCGGATGCTAAGTTGTTCATTGACATTCGTGACAGCGCGTCGCGACGGCCGCTCCCGCGACTATATAAATGCACATGCCTCACTCTTCATCCAGATCCTCATTTCACAATATGAAAAGAACCTAGTTTCTCGCCATGTGACAAGGCGGCAGGTCGAATTGATGCACGTGAAGTCGAACATTCATATACCATACAGACTGACAGAGAGCAAACCATGAGACTGGAAAATTGATGATTCGAAAAAACTGACGGAACACTTTGATGTATCAATGATCGATATAGCAATAGATCGTGTCCTCCAATAGGGTTTGTATTGACAAAGAAAAAAGCCGTGTGATGCGTCAGCATTAAACATCGCACATACAGTAGTGAGTATAGTGCATGCGTAGGATCTGCAACTCTCGCAAGAGGAGTCTCCTGTAATAATCAATCCAATCCCATCCTTTTCCAACCCAACCAAACCCAGCAAAATATCAGACCAATCCCACAAATGCCGAAACACCATGCTCAAAAACCCATGACCAAAGCAGCTGTCAAAGTAACAAAAATGACCCGACTCTCTTAGCTCACGACTCAAATTCCCTCTCCCATCCGATCCACCCGGTCAACCTATTGGCAATATCGCTAGCAAAAGATGCCGTGCAGCATCCCTTGCCCAGGTCGCCCGATGGATCGATACCGCCGCCGTTGTACCAGCGGGCGGCGCGGTAGAAGCGGCTGACGTCGCTGCTGTTGGCCTCGCGGCCGCTGGCGTCGGGTTTCTCGAGCAACTGCACAAGGCCGTCGCTCGTTTCCGTGCCGTTGGTCCCGTCGAGGACCATCTGATGGATGGTAGAGGCCGGGCAGGGGGTGATGGTGCCGGCTGATGTGACGTTGGCGGTGCCACTAATGGAGGAGAGCATGGCGGGGGATTGGTTGCAGGTGTTGGCGCCGTTTGGACTGAGGGGGCGTTAGTTGAGGCTGTTCTGTGTGATGGAAGCTTGGAGTAAGGGGATGCGGTACCTTTGCATCAGGCCGGCGGCGAGGTAGGAAGACTGTGTTGAGATGGCGCGGACGCAGCCGGTGGAGGATTGCATGATGGTGGCGAGAATGAATCGGCTGTCGACGCCAGTTGTATTGGCGACGTCGAGGATGGATTCTTGGATCGCCGAGGTTTCTTCGGGACTGTTGCGGGCGACTTCCCAGGCGTCACAAGATTCGTCGATTTGGTTTTGGTTGACGGAAAATCTGCCATTGGTCAGCTTCTTATTTGCGCTGCTTGATGGGCTGTACTTACAGGTCTTCGAAGGATAGCCACTGGTCCTCGGATGGCCAGCCTTCTTCTACAGTACCATTGCCGTTGTAGCTTTTGTAGATCTTCTCAGCGTTCGCTGTGGGCGTTGTTGCGGTTCCTATCGGGGTACTGGGAGCAGTTAGTGTAGAGCTAGCATTCGCTAGCATAGTGGTAGTTGTTATGACGGTCGTGGTAAGTGCGTCGTGGACAGTCACTGTAGATACAGCGGTACCCGACTGCATTCCCGCTGTGCCTGCAGACACAAGTGAAGGCGCATCAGTAGCAGAGGCGTTGCGCAACGAGAATGTCTCCACTTGTTCATCCGTGTGAGTGATGACTTTGGTCCTTTCCTGCCTGGCGCCTTCCGTTCCGATAGTGTAGGTCAGGGTGGTCACTGCGGAGAAGGTGATCGTGGTCACGGTGACCAATGGCTCAAGTGCTTCGCTGGGAGCAGGTGTGACAGCTGGTCCGACAGCAGGATTGCCCTGATCGTCCAGGGTCACCGTCGCATCGGCATAGACTACGCTGGTAGCATCGTACTCGTTGTCTCCGCTTTCCTCTTTCGATGCACAAAAGCCTTGACCGGATAGCAAGGCCTCACAGAAGTCCGAGTCGGCTGGGTAATCCGCTTCAAAGTCCGACAAGTAGATGCCATAGTCCGAAGCGAGCTCGCCACATGTCTCGTCCAGGATTGGTACATAGGTCTCGAAACAGCCCAGATCAGTACCAGTCGGTGTGGGAGTCTCCATATCGGTAGCCGTCATGTCTTCTAATGTAGTGTTTGTGAACGTGTTGGATGTTCTTTGGGAGTGGGAAACGGGCTTGGTCAGAGCAAGAGGAGCTGTGAGGATCATGATCGCGACCTGGCGTTAATTAGCGGCGGTCACCAAAGTGATGATTGGCGGAGACTTACACTCATAGGTACCATAGCTGCGGTGGGTCTCATTGTACTGATGCAGTCTTTTGAGAACCGTAGGGTGTAGCAGTGTAAAAACCGATCCGGGAAACGGGATTTCCACAGGTGTTGCTAATACAGGTAAGAAAATTGTACTTAGCTGTTGATCTCTTCTCTCTCTTTTTTTCGTCCGCACGAATTGGTGTTGGCCGTTTCAATGTCTAGAGTCCAAGTCCAGTGTATCCAGCGTCCAGTGTCCAGTGTCCAGGTCGTAGTGGGTCGGTATCGGGTCGAGGTGGAAAGTTCAAAAGTAAGTAGTAGTTTGGCTCCTTCACAGACGGTGCTGTATAACGATCGGGGCTGAGAGTACCTGTAAGGTTAGAAATGTCAATGGTAAAAGGGTTGTCGTATCACGGTCTACGAAGCAAAAAGAACTCTCAAGCAGAAACAAGTCAGTAGTCGAATATCTATGTGGAAGGTTGGCCATTGCGGTACAGCCGCCTCTGTGCTGAACACCGATTATCACCAGGGTATTGTTTACACGGCACATACGGTGGTTGACCGGAGGACAAGAGCACGCTATGCTCAGAGTATGGGGTTTGTTGCGGTGATGGCGTTGATGTGTTCAGCGTATGTCTGATGTTGGTAAGAGACGTTGGAAATTGAATTCGGTTTTGGACGTTGAGACTTGCTTCTTTGGGAGAAATCCAACGACGAGCGCACGCGGAGCCGTTGCCTTGGTATTTTGCACATCAATTCAGGCGAATGACAGTCGAGGATGTGAGACATCGTTGCGGCGTCGCTATGTGCGCAAGTCCAGACGAGGAGCCGGCCTCCGTGAACTTCGTTGCAACGGCTTCGGGTCCTTATTCCCATCACAGATTCGTCACAAAGCCAAGTGCTGGGACGAGCTCACGGCAGGGTCCAGCACAATCAAAGCGCATCTCCAATCAAAGGACTTGACATAATGCCATGTGCATAGCGATTTTACGACGTACCTGTCTCAAACGTGTCGTCACTAGAGTGTAAGGTAGCCAAGCTGTTAGCACAATCCATAGGTGCGTCGTGCACCAATCTTGCAGTGGTCATGTGGCTCTCCATGGTGGTTCTCCAGAAACATAAGATAACTTAGTATCAATATAAAGGCTCCGAAAGTGGAATATGCACTATTTACACGATGGGTCGATCGCTGACATCCTACCTGTCATCATTCGTGAGAGTCCGTTTCTGCCTAAGCGGCCTGATGCCAGCGCGCTTCAGCTCTTCGCAGGGATTCCAGTCACGACGGCAATGTCTGTGGTCTTGCCGCCATTGAACCCGTCCGCGTCGTACGGACAACTACTGCAAGCACAAATGCAGTCTTGCATGGTTTCAAACTCGACAAAGTCGCCGGCCTTGCTGCTGCCCAGACGCTTGAGGCTGTAGTTGGGCGTGTTCTGGAAGATGTTGAAAGGGTCCGTAACATCCAGATGGCTCTTCATGCCATAGGGCTCCATGGCTTCGGCAATGTTGGATGCGCATGAACGATGCCCGGGACGACCCTCTTTCTCATACATCTTTGGGAAGCACGACATGAAGGTCATGTCGTGTACCTTGACCGTGTCCTCGACCAGTTTCAAGATTGGCTCGTCGTTGTTGGTCCAGAGGTACTCGCCCACTGCAGGTGTAACGCCAGAGAGTCGGAAGCGCGTGTATGCCATGCTCAATTTCTCGACGAGGTTAGTGCCTTGGACCCAGGCGGCGAAATCGACAACCTGCTCGCCGTGAAGATCGACGACTCGGAAGCGTTCGCCTTTCTTCACCTCGAAGGCTAGACCGTGGGCGGCCTTGCAGATGTGTGTTTTTGGGCCAGAAGTTGCATCTGATGACAATGATTGCATCTCTTGGATGTCCGGGAAGACCATGTTGAGCCAGGTGTCCTTTATCGACTGCTAATGCCTGTGGGCGGAATGGTTTACGCCGCGTGGATATCTGTGATGTGTGGCCTTTGCAGTTGGGCGTAGGTAAGTACGCGTACGGGTATCAATATGGCAACGTGCGCAACAAGGTATGCCTGGAAGGGTGAAACAATTTACTGGCTGGGTACTAATTGCGATGAATGATCATGTGAGTGAGGAGGACCTCGTCTTTGTACGCTGCCGTACTCCGCAGTGATGTTATTGACATGGATTGCATGCATCGCCGGCATCAAGATCTCCGTGACAGGAATTGCCGCTAGATGGCCTATGACGTTGAGAGCATTCTAGATCGTGTCCGGCGAGTGCGATCCTTCCCACGAGAAACAAGACCACAGACGACCAAGGTCGAGTCCACAGCACTCGCACCTACAGTACACTCACTCAATCATAATCCCTTGTGACACAACTCACCTGAGAGTACTTGGGTACCAGAAGGCATCCTGGCGCCCCAATTCTGGACCCGTTTCCTCCCTCGCTCCTCCAGGCCTCAACAGCAGGGCCGCGTACCGCTGCTTCGCTACTTGTTTCCAAACGTCCATGCTGAGGCACGGAGGAAGCTAGACAACCTACGCTATAACCGCTTCCCTTCTCTTCGACACCGCGCCCAGGCTTCCATCTACCGCTATCTCGTCACTCGCCAACTTCGTAAGCAACAGCGCAAAGTAAACAGCTTACTCGGACGCCTGAGGGTGCCCCGAGCAGACCGCCGCTCTATACGGCCCTCGAAAGATGCTGCTGCATTGCAAACCAAGGACAGAATGGCATACAACGGATCGGGCGGCAACGGCTATGTCGACTTGTCTGCTTTCAGGTCGGAAGGGAAAGAACCGGGCTCACGCCGCAAGAAGTTGGCAGGCTACTTGAAGTCTGCGAATGAGCTGCGGTCAAGCTACTGGAACGGAGGCGACTCGCACACCTCAAGAGCTGGAGACGAAGCACACGACAACCCATTCCCGGACGCATCAATCGTTAAGCACGGCAACGCGGAGATGATTTTGTTCCCCAGCTACGCCCGCAAACATATCAAAGAAAAGCCAAGGCCCGTCTCAGATGGCTCTAGCAACGACGAAGACTACTGGAGACGGCAATGGGATACAAATGAGAGTGACAAGGCTATTGTCGATGTCGATGTGAGAGGCTGGATATACAATCCGCAGAAAGGGCCACACGGCCGCAAACATCGCTTGATGATCGGTGTGGCAAGACAAGTTGTCGGCCTCCCATCTGCTAGCAACAAGTCAGCAGAGAGCAGTGCACCTTCCAGTCGTGCCTCGAGTCCCAATCGGGCTTCGGCGCAAGAGGAAGATCTTATCAGCTTCGAAGCGGAGCAGCTTGTGCAACAGGGAAACATTGGAGCGCAATATGCACAGCGTGGTTCTTACAGTGAACCCCCAAGTCGCAACCCGGACGGGATGGATAGAGGTCGTCAGCAATCGTATAGCTCCAATTTGGCTCAGACGACAACGGCTTCTTCGGACAGAGACAGTTTCATAAAGCCACTGCAAAAACGAGAGAGCTGGGCACATCCAGCCAACATGACTGCTGCTGAGCTCGCCACGGCGAACGGTCACCTGCTCACGAGACTGAAACCATTCCTCGCTACCGGTCTTGCGGAACAGCCTGTCAGCGCCTTCTTCTACAACGACTCGATATCACGCCAACGGACGGTATATACAGACGCATCTGGACATTTCAATGTCAGAGCACCTCTTGACTTCATCCCAACACACGTTCGCGTCCTCGCAGGAGAAGGATTTTCGGCTACAGAAGAAGTCAACGTTACGACAGACAAAGGTGTCAGTTTGATCAGCGATATCGACGACACCATCAAGCATTCCAACATTGTCGGTGGTGCCCGAGAAATCTTCCGCAACGCTTTTATCCGAGATCTGAGCGATTTGACGATTGATGGCGTTCGCGAATGGTACAACACTTTACATGATATGGGTGTCAAGATTCACTATGTCTCCAACGCACCCTGGCAGGTGTATCCAGTACTCTCATCCTACTTCAAACTTGCGAGTTTGCCTCCTGGCTCATTCCATCTGAAACAGTATAGTGGAGCTCTACAGGGAATTTTCGAGCCTGTGGCTGAACGCAAAAAAGGAACCCTGGACAGACTAATGCGAGACTTCCCAGAGCGCAGATTCATCCTCGTGGGTGATAGTGGTGAAGCAGATCTAGAGGTGTATACTGATGTCGTGTTGGGCAACCCGGGACGGATCCTCGGTGTCTTCATCCGAGATGTCACCACACCTGTTAATTCTGGATACTTCGATCCCAACAGTGGGCCAGGCAGTGGGAAGAACAGTAAATCCGCCACTCGTAACCATTCGAGAACCCAAAGCGGAGATAGCTTGAACATGTCGAAGAGGATCAGCCGACCTCAAGACATTCGACAGGACGATACCGATCTCAAAGCAGCCATTGCTGCATCACTACAGGACATGGAAGAGGAGACGAGACAGGCCAGACGAAGTATTAACCCGGACGCGCACGTCGCCGGACGATTGCTTGACGATGGTCGATCTAATCGACCAATCATGCCTGACCGAATGGCTACCTCGCCAGGCTCGATAAAGCATTTCTCGACATCGCCTGAAGAAGATCTCATCGACTTCAGCGAAGAGGTACATGTCGCCAAGAGGCCACACATGTATCTGTCACCATCAGACGGCAACCTCGCTGCGAGACGGGCAAAGATCACATCAGAGCCTCATAGACACTCGCCGGCTCTCCCGCCTAAGCCACAAGCACTTCGACGTCCTAGTTCGGGGTCTACGGTCACGGAATCGGGCAAACAACCCCCGCCTCGCCCACGGAAACCGTCGACTACAGTAAAACCGGTGAAGCCTCCCTCTCCACAGCCGCCATTCCACAACACTCAGCCGAACAAACACTCTCCCCTATCGCAAGTCCAACGCTCGGTCTCGAGTCCGAAGCAACCTCCACCCTTGCCAACCCGTCGTGGGTTAGGTGGTAAGCGGAAAGAAACGAAACCCGACACCTCCTCGATCCCAGGAGCATGGCAAGCCGACATTCCATACGGAAACCCACCCAAACAAAACAACTTTGACCCGGCTTTCGAGCCCTCATCTTCCAGCTCGCGCCCCTTAGCTCCACCACCTCCACCGCGCCGCAAGGGCAGCAGCAGCACTCTGTCTTTCACAACTTCAGCACGCAAGCAACGCGACAGCAGCGCCTGGAGTGACGACGGCCTACCCAGCAGCCCGGGCGAGGGCATGGGCAAGAAGGAATTCCTCTGGCAGCAGAGGTGGGCCAAGGCCAAGGCCGTCATGGACCGTAATGGTGTGACTCTGCGCACATGGAGGGTTGGCAGCGACGTGGCGGATGTTTGCGTCAAGCTGGCTGAAATGGAGATTCGCGACATGGAGAAGGAGGACAGAATGAGAAATAGAAGGTGATGATGACTGATTGATTGATGATTGACGATCATGATCGCGATGGATGGTGGCATGTATGGGCTTGCGAAGCACTCGGTGATGTTCTTCTCTTCTCGTACACTTTTTTGCATAGCGAGCGTGGGAGTGGGATTAATAACCTATGTTGCATAATCTTGACAAATTTTCGCATTTTTTGGTATTGACGTTGAAGAACTGGTGCTTGCTTCTTTCCTCTCTGACTTCCATGATATCTCACAGTTTCACTCGTTTCTTGGGAACTATCACTGATCGCTGATAGATACCTCCTGACAAAGAACCACCACCACGCCACACCCGAATACGCAGAGTTGAATGATCACTGGCTTCGTCCCTCGATTACTCCAAATAACACTTGTGGCCATACTGGTCCATCGAAATCGGCGAAACAAACAACCGCAAATCCGTTCCAATGGTAAACATTACAATCAATCAGGTCTATCCATTCAACCCACTTGAGAGAGAGGAATCCTTCCCAAAACCAAACCAAGACAGCCCAACAAGCCATCAAGGTCCCCGAAAAAAACAAAATGCCTGCCAAACTCCATCTCCCCACATCAACATCACTCACACTCAATCCTCGCCGCCCTCAACAGCGCCTTCACAAACCTATCCGGCCTGCTGAAACACTTCGACCGTCCATCCTCACCCTCCTCCCCCTCCACTGTCAGCGGAAACGTCGTAGCCTTCCCCTCGCATCCCTCTTTCTCAAAAGTCACCAATTTACAAGAACCAAAGTCGGCTCTTGCCCCACTGCCGACATTGCCCTCTGTCGTCGAATTCACGGCATAGTAAAACGAGTGCGGAATCCCTTTGCTGGCATTGATGGGAACGCACTCGGCGTTTGGGGCCGCGAAGGAGGGCGGCAGGGTGAGGGTGAGGTTTGTGTGGGTGGGCCGGCTGACGAAGAAGTCTTGCAGGTAGTCGGAGTCGCTGGCGAGGCAGAAGGGGAATTCGTAGGCTGTGAGGTTGAGGGTGAGGGTTGTTACTACGAGGTTGAGGTTCGCGGTGTTGGGGTCGGTGTTGGTGATGTGGGATTGGTCTTCGGTGGTGGTGGTGGTGGTGGTGGCGGTGGCGAGAGTGGTGTATGGGATGGTGAGGGCGAGGGCTAGGGTCTTCGTGATCTGGTGAGTGGCGGTTGTCAGTTTATCGTCTGGTATGTCTGCCTGTTCTAGTTGAGTAAGGTAGGGCCGAGGCGTGGGAGATGCATTGAATTATTTACATTGTTAGGACGCATCTTTCGATTTCTGTTCTTTCGAGTCATCCGGAAGAATGTCGCGGAAGGGTTCGGTCGATAGGTATTTGCTTTGTTTGTTTGTTCGTTGGGCGATGAGCAACCTCAGCAAGTAGAGTAAGTGGAACTACTCGGTGCAAGAGCTGCTGCAAAATCACGATACAGTAGTCTCAGAGCAACGACGACACCGTAGAAGGTCCCTTCCTTCCTCCCTCAGCAATAACAAGGCAGTGTTACTTCTTTCCTTCTCCCGCGTGTACTGGCTTTGTTCCTCTGTGCTCTCTTTGACACAAAGACGCCATAACCAAGTCTCACCCATCCACTGCCCTTTCTCAGGGGACGTTGCACACGCTTACTACTCATCACATCCCAGCGATTGGATGCCGTCTAGCCGTTCGTCATTCGCGACCCTTAAGTTGGTCTAAGTTGTCGGGCTACCGGGAGATGCCATTCGAGAGGGAAATAAACCGTTTGCAACGCTTGGGCTGCCGATAGGTCTGAGCGGTGACCTTTTGTCGTGGTTTCTTGCGATACCATCATACCACTCTGGGACACCTGTGATGCCGTGACTGTTATCTTGCATCGGACATATCACGGCTCCATTCTGTTCCGGAAAAGGGAAGTGCATATGATGTGGATGTCTGAGACGGAGGTTGCGGTCAAGCTGGCGGCTTTGCGGTGCGACGAGTCTGAACGCCTTTTGCTTATCACAGGATTGAAATTGGATGTCGATGCACATGTAGATTAATGAGCGTACGGAGGAATGACCGAAGCACATTATTGCATATACTCAAAGGTACTGCAACATGTACGAGTGCCGGAACGCTATGTATTGGGAAGGACAGGACAGGATGAGTCTCATGTTTTAGCAGCGAGGTCTAATCCTACAGATGTATCTTCAAAGTCAAGAGTTGAGATGGATCAATAAATGTGTTCAAAAAGGTTCGTTTCTTTCGATGTAGTAAATAGAAAATTCAGACGGCCCTGCGGTGTTCAGCAGCCCTGGGGTATACAACGATAGCACACACACACACATACAGAAGGGACTATAAGGAAACGTCCCTGCTCATCCCTCTCCCAGATGGGACAGAAGCGAAGAGTGAAGGAGACACAGAAAAGATAGACACAGAAAAAAGAACAAAAAGAAATATTCAACGCCAGAAAGTCCCACATTCCGTCAGTGGGGCAATCTCTTCTTCTTCTTCCAGTTCATTTCCCTAGAAGAAGAAGGCTTCGAAGCTCCCATGTTTCCCATTTCTTTTCCAGATGAAAGGGCATGATACAATACACCACAGCCCTCCCGAAACTCGCTGGTGGAGGGGGTTCTGGTCGACAGAAACGCCGGTTTGGAAATGTTGTTGTTGATTGACAAGATAAGGAGAGTCGTCAGGTGTCTTTTGGTGACGGAGAGCTTTTGTTGGTCATCTCTCTTTCGTATCATGTAGTAGCTTTTGTTTTCGTTCATCGCAACGATTCACGATCGAGACTCGAGGTTCGGCTTAGCGGAGCATTGGGGTCACCGGGGCTTCCAGAGAATTGCTCGCCTCGCCTGCGTCGTTCGCTTGGGTTGCGACTGAATATGCGTCGCGGCCAGGAACGCTCGCTGCGCTGCAGGGGTTCGATTGGGCGGGGAGAAGAGGATCGGATGTTCACGGAGGGTACAGGTTCGACGATGCTGCTGCTGCTGTCATCGTGCTGCAGTGTGACGGGTGCATCTTTGCGGATCTTGACAAACAGCTTGGCGTCGCGGTATTGTTCGCCGTGAGGATTGAAGAGAGGGAGGTGGCGGTAGCCTTGCTGCAGGCTGTCGAGCTTTGCGGTGAAGGTGGCGAGCAACGTGTTGTTGGAGTTGGCACGACGACCATCAGGAGAGTTCCACACGGTCCAGCGTACGAAGATGAGGCTCGTGTGCTTGGTCTCGACAGTCATCTGGATAGGCTGGTTGAAGACCGGATCGAAACCGTTGCCTTCGACGACCCGAGTACGCTTGCGCAGAGGAGATCCAATACCTAGCATGCCGTCGCGTGCAGATGCGTCCGTGCCACCTTCGCCGGTGGCGATGCCGCGAGCCTTGTCTTCGGGGGAGTACATCTCGAACTCAATGTACGGGTTCATTGGGGTTTCCGAAGACTGGTTGCGTGGACGAGGCAGGCGCTGGGCCGACACGATATCGACGCCGAATTTCACAATCTTTTTCCACTTCTTTTCCTTCGCCTGCCCATCCTCTGCCATGACATCCGCGATGGCAAGGTGCTTCGCCTGGCGGAGCTCTTCTGGCTTGAGCACATAGCCCAGACGATCCGAGCCAGCTGCAAACATGGCCTCGTTGACCTGCATGTGTACGTCGTAAGTCTGCCAGTTCAACGCGGCCATCTGGACGCCACGACGCCAGGCCTGTAGCGGATTGAAGTTGGAAGAGTCGATACGCCTGGCACCTGGGTACACGCGCATGAGGTAGCGCATATTGTGCTTTTCTAGTGCCGTCTTGCTATTTGAGTCTTTGGCGCAGAGCTTGACGAACGTGTTCTCAGAGAAAGAGAAGATGTGGTTGTACGTCTTGGCTTCCTGAAGGCCAAATCCACCGTACTTAATACCCTGCGCATAGACGCCGAGACGACCAAGATCTGGTGTGATCTTGCTGGTCTTGCGCTTCTTGCCTTTGTCGATGGCAGCTACGGCGTGATCGCTATCCTCGCTGGAAGAGCTTGGCGATAAAGTGGGACCAGAAGTTGTGGATCCTCTTGGTGTTGACGACGCGGCTACGAAACTGTCTGCAGGACTCATCGTAGGTGGGCTGTTGACGAGTGGAGAGGCAGAGACAAAGCTTGGGTCGGAAGAAGGTGTGCGTGTGAATGTGGAGGTGATGCTTCGCGCGCGGCTCCGGCCGTTGGGCGCGTCGGCAAGCTGCATTCCAAAGTCGCTGTCCTCCGCTGCCTTGACTTTGATGATGATCTTGTGCCTCAACTCCTCGGGTGAGGGTAGAGTGACCGAGTCGTTCATCAGAGGCTCGAGAACCATGATGCCATCCCAGTGCTTCTTCATGAGCTCAACCATGGCAAGCTGCTGGTCCACAGTGCAATGCACCTCAAGCGAGACGATCAGGGGGTATGGCGTGCTGTGGAAAGCGTATTTGGCGATGACGGAAACACAGTCTGCAAAGGGGATCTTGGTAGTCATAGTGCGGCCGTGTGTGACCATTGGGCGGCCATCGTCACCATCCCAACAATCGATCTCGATGCAACGACATCCCTTCACAAGTGCCGAAATGTAGCCCTCAACGCTAGAAGCGCCGGCAACTTGTCGACCAAGTAGGTACGTGTTGTGCGAGCTGGACACAAAGTATTCGTTCAGAGGGCGGTCCAGAACGACGTCACCCTTCTTTGACAGGAGTGGCGCGTTGTGGGAAGATGTCAAGAAATTCTGAAATCCAAGCATGTTCATCGTGCGATAACCGATGATGGGTTCCGCGTCCGGCAAGCGATGCTGAGTGGAGGCGTTTTTCGCATACTTTTCGAACACAGCTTCCCAGTGGCCAAGGTCCTTGTCAATGTCAATACATTGTTCGACTCGCAGAAACTCGGAAAAGGTGTCAAAGTCCATTTCAATGTCAGTGCCGAATTTGATGTTCCGGTAAAGGTTCTGGATGTCTTTTCGCTCCTTGAATGAATCGACAAAATCGCGGTATTGCGCATAGTCGAGACTGCCAGAGAGAGAGATGTCCGATCGAGTGAAGTGCGTGCGCACGGTGTGGTCAGAGCAGTTGATCTCAAGCTTGCGACATATCCAGCGCGCGTCTTCCAGGGTGAAAGACTCGTCAGCGTCGGAGGCCTTGCGTGCCATTGCTTGACGCCAAGCCATTGCCATGCTTTTCTCGGATTTCTCGGTGGAGGATGACAGTGCATTCATGATTTCTATCCGCTCTCTGGTGACCTTGTTCAACGCATCCGCCCAGAGATTGGTGATGTATGCGTCAGGTGTCATGAGATGCATGTTTTTGATGGTACGGCCTTTTGATCGTTCGGGGAGTTCATATATGATCGAGATCAAACGGCCTTCGTGTTCTTCAGGCACTTGCACGTCGTCACGTGCATACCTCGAGTCTGCACCAACGCGGATCTCACGCACATCATCGATGAAAAAGGATTTGTTGTAGTTCGTCGCGTGCCAGCACACTCTGGCCGAGTTTGGATCGAGCCAGATCTTGATCCTCTTGGCTCGTTTCGAAGTGTGCTTAGTGACCCAAGTACCTTGTTCCAGAACGGCGGAGATGGCCGGTGCGATACCGCCTTCGAAGCTGCTGAGAGCGCTGGACGCGTTACTTGGCCGACCAGCAATGTTTCCAAGTCCGTTGTGGCGACCGCGCGCCTTGGAGGGTGCTCTCGAGGGCGCTCTGGAGGGTGCTCTGGAAGGCCCTCTGGAATTTGATCGTTCCTCAATAACGTCGTCGGGGATTTCGGGTTGGCTGTCGAGCTCAAGGTCGGAGACATCCTGGCCGAGATCCGAATTGCCATTGCTGTCGCTACGTCGACGCATGAGAACCGGGCCGGCACTTACGTCACGCATACGCATCGATTGAGTGGTCGAGGCCCGTCGCCTCAACTTGTTGTGTGCGCCACGGGAAAGTCGACGGATCAAGCCAGGACTTTTTCCAGTCATAGCGTCTGACATGGAGCTGGGATGCGGCGCGCGGGTGTGGGGAGATGGCGAACGTTCGTGAATCGGCCTTTCCAGCGCGGACGATCGTGGGTGAACAGATGGCGATATAGTCGGGTAGATCTGTGGCGAAAGGCCATTCTCAATCACACGGTCCTGGAGCATGAAGGAATGTTTTGAGCGAAGAGAAGGTTTCTGGGAAATAGGGCTGCCTCGAACGGACGAGGCAGCGCTGCTGAGCGCAGCGGCGGAAGCTGGTGTGACGGACATGGCGATGGTTGAGGAGAGCGTTGAAGGGAGATTAGGCGCACTGGCAGCGGCCTGCGCTCGCGGAGTGGCGTTGGAAGTGTCTGAATTTATAAGAATGCCATTGGGGTGTTCTTCCAACGGCGATGGGGGACGAGACGGAAGGTTCATGGCTGGCGGCCGGGGCGGTATGTATCAGGGCTACTCAATGAGCATTGCGCGAGGCATTGTGGACTGCGAGCAGCGTGGCCGTCCCGGGAGGTGAGGTCGCACCAGAGTTGCCTCGCAGGGCCAGCTGGGTATGGCGAAGAAGGCAGATATGTAGTTTGGCGGCAGAAGGAATCGACCAGCGATGACTAGCGGGTTCGCGCCAGCGCGACTGCGGACTGCGGAGAGAGTGCTGCGGAGTCTGGCGATACACAAGGCAAGGCAGCCGGTATAGCAGGTCGCGCGGTACAGAGGCCGCGGGTGTGCTGGAGCCTGTCGGGGGAGACTGGAGTGCTTGGGCTCGGATGCACGTCAGAGCGAATCCTCTTGAGTACAGTAGCTCGTCCTTGGGGCTGAGGCCGACGAGGTGGGTGGGGGCTGCGCTGCGCTGCACTGCGATGCGATGCGATGCTGGGCTTGGTTGGATGCGGGCGCGGCAGTAGGTAGGTAGAGCAGAGTAGCAGCCGGACAGATTAGGCAGGCAGGACGGGGAGTACAAGAGTAATGTAGCTTTCAGATAGAGTACAAGGCGATGAAAGTGGTAGCGTTAGAATCGGCAGTAGCAGTAGTAGCAGTAGTGGTAGTAGTATAGTCGTAGTCGTAGTTCGTAGCGGCAAGTACTGTATTTTTTGGCGGCACAGCAGCAGCAGCAGCGGCGGTACAGCGTTTGGTACAAGGCAAATGCGGCACTGCGGGTGATGCTTAAAGGAGCGTAATGGGTCGGAGGTGCAAGGCTGATGCGCGCGCAAAAAGAGGCGTTGATGCGGTTTCGTGGGTTGATGGGAGGTGTGGTGTGGTGAGTAGGTACAGTAGTAGTGGTGACTGGACGCTGGATGGTCGAAGAAAGGCTTCACTCATCAGGATCAAATGGTCTGTGGGAGTGGGAGCGTTGACAAGGCTCTCCCGTTCCCCTTCCCTTCCCTTTTCCTTCCCGGCCACAAACCTTCCAGCGTTTTACGGGATTCTGGGAGGGAGCCAATTTCAACAAACTTACTAGATCCGGTACCAGCGCGTCTGCGACTCCACCTCGCCGCCCTCACTCACTGGTCGAGTGAATGAAACGGCGGCGAGACGGACGTCATCTCAATCTCGCTCCCAGGGCTATCACATAGTAGTAGAAATAAATCCTGCCCTGTGAGGCTGTGACATGCAGCGATGCGGTATGCTGGTAATAGACTACGTGTAGGTATCATGTCTGCTTTACTAGGTACAGTACTACTGGCCGACCTCCTCCGCCGTGGCCGTGGCCGGGAACCGTACCATTGAGAAGTGTAAACAGCGAGCTGCTGACCCGCGGGCATCCATACTCTGTGACTTAGGTATGACAGTCATCCTCTTCCGGCACTCTAATCGCAAAAGTCTCCAGCGAAGCTCAGGATGGCCGGTTTTCTTCCCCCTGTCCAGAAAGCTACACGGTTTAGCGGTACCTGGATACCTAGTTACCCACTCCACGTCCACGTCGCACCTCGCTGGTCTGAATCTGATTTGGATCCGCCAGGTACCTGCCTCTTCGTCTCGTCTGTCTGCATCGCCTGCAGGTCTCCTGCACACACCATCCGTCCTGGCCCTGAATGTCTGCGACTCGCCCAAGGCCGCCCTCGACACACAGAACGTTAAGGGTCCGAAACCACGATTGCGATTTGCGACCTGTGATCCGCGACTCGGGCAGGAAGAGGGCAGGCCAATGATGAGGCGGCCTTGGTGTGACCGGCAGCTTGGAAATCCATTGCCGGATCAGACATGGCACTTAGCCGAGCGCGGTCTTGTCTCGCATTCGCTACAGCGCTCCAATCCTGTCCGTCTTTGTGCCTTCGTGACAGCTCGCTGACTCTGACACTCTGTTGAATATTGCTTTGACTGAGCCCTTCGCTCCTAGGCGGTACTACTCATGCTCACGCACAGTCGGAAAACCACCATCTTCCTCCCTCTTGGCGCCATGAATAGTATCAAGATTTTTGCGCCGTTGGGCCGCCGTTGCAAGCTGCATGAAGCCATCCATCCCCACAGGGTGGAATGTCATGGTAGCTACTGAGCCCGCGCCACACCCGTCATCCATTGGCCGCGTATTTGCACAGCTTTTCCTTCCACTACTTCCCTCGCGCACACATGGGATTGCATGCACATGCAGTAGTGTTGCTGGCGCAGGCTGGGAGATCATGCGGCCTGATCAGGCACTTCGTTCCGTGAAGAGAGCGGTGTGTGATTGCGACAGACAAGGTGCATGCCGCCAGTCATATCGCATTGACACGACCTGCCCAGCACGAGCCAGGCGTGATCTGACACTGGCCTCCGGCAAGGCTGAGACACAGCCTGTCTGCCACGGGATGCTAGGCTTGCTAGCAGGCAACATGCCGCGTCCCCAGGGCCACGATGCCTGCGGTGCTCTTTTCTAGACTGTTCCCTCCCACGCCTCACAGCGACAGACTGTATCGTAGGTGTCACGGCATGCTCTGCTTGCCTGAGCCCTGTTTCACTGCTTGACTGGGCGTCGCTGTGCCCTTTGCCCTGTCGCAAGTATCCTACAGTATGCCTCCTTTCCTTTTCCTGCTGCAAGCACTTGGCGTCGAGCCGGCTCGGCCAGCGTTTAGCACTTGGTAGACCATATCAAACACGAGAAAATCAGAAACACCATCTCCCAAGCCTCCTCCAAGTGGGGAGGGATGTGCGACTACCTACTGCTTCCTGGCACCTGGCACCTGCACAGCACGCAGCGCCCAATCAGCCCGCCAGCCTTCCGACAACAGAGCCGACGTTTCCTGGTCGCAAATCATCATTCCGCACACGCGAAAGAATACCCACCGTCATCTCTCTGCCTCGCCAGGTGCCCACAAAGCCGCCTTGCTGCCATCTCGCGTGTCCGGCACGTCCGGATACGCAGAGTCCGTCGAAGCACCGTTGCCGGATCTTTAAAGTAACTTCCGTGTCCGGGCATACTTGCTCTAACTGTCTCCTACCAAACGTCTGCTACTACTCGCCACACCGACAAAGAACCCGCGGAGGAAGAAAAGGGTTCCCTGGGCGGTGGAAGCCGTAGCTCCTAGTAGCGATTGTGTGGAAACGTCTCGTTGCTATTCGCCTGCCTCCTGCAAAACACCGCGGGGTGGTTGGAGGGTCCATGTCTGTCTGCCTCCTGAAACGCCCCAGTTCACCGCCTGCCCACGTGCGACACTTGTTCTTGACGTGAGCCGATGACTCGGCGGTCGCCTTGGGAGATGTGGAACATGCGGTATGATCTTGTTGGTACTATTACTGGTCCTACGGATCGCGGCGAAGTACAGTATCATTGACGCTACATTATCGTCTGCGCCTCTTTCTCTCGCCATACAGCCAACACTGACTTCCAACACCTTCATACATGCACCTCCTCCAGTATCCGGATAGCCGGCTCATGCAATTTACACCAGGGCATCATCATCCCCGCGCAATACGTACCTCGCGCCTCTCCCGAGCAACAAAGCAGGTTGTCGCGGTTGTTGTTTCCATCCTTCCCTGCATTCGTTCGTTATTCGTTCGCGCAGCCTGCCGCATGTCAGCACCTTATCAAACCCACGCAGCATCGACCGACTGGCCGACTGCATTTCTTGATGCGCGCGATTCCGGCAAGGTTAGTCACTTAGGCTTCTCACACGATGCACGGCTGCACCGCCATCCAAGTGGACTTCCGGAAAAAAGCGTGTCCTCCCAAGCAAAACAATCCCTCTCAAGGTTCTCATCCTACGAAGGATTGAGATTCAATCTAAATCCACCCTTGTCTTCTGCCAGGCACCAGGATTGTTATTATTATCACCATTACAGCCCTGCCTGTATGAAGAGAACGGCTCGGCCTTACCGATGGGACATTTGCGGCCACCGTGCCACTTTCAATCAATCTCGCTAATCAATTCCCGACTTGCTGACGAGCAGCCCAAGAAAACAGCCTTGAACGAGCCCATGCATGCATGCATGCTTCGCCATCTGCACACTTGCATGCTCGCCCAAAAACGATCACGTACATGTAAGTCATAATACTGGAGGCGGACCTAGAAGCAGCCTGCGGCATGACATACATACAACACCTGCTTGCTTGCTTGCTGCTGCTGCTGCTGCTGCTACTGCGCCTGTGCAGCTTGCTAATCACGCCAACCGACTAACCAATCCTCTCTAAATGCGAAGTCAAGTTTCCATTTGCTTCGCCCATAGGTGCATGCGCATAGTATCACCCCACTCTTTGAAACGAGTCCGAGGAACTGCATATGAGCAAAACTCGGTCAGACCTATGCCCAAACCCCCCGCCATGCTGCTGTGCGACGAAGGACAGCTTGACACCTGGCAGGAAGTAGGTACTGTAGACTAGTCGTCCCATCATCACGCATGCAACTCATGCACGCATGCGCTCCGCACGCACGCACGCACGCAAGTAAAGAAACCCCCCGCTCGAGGTTGTACAGCGCACTGCCAAACCTGCCAAAGGGCCGGGAGCATGAGCGTACTTGATACGACATCGCCGTCATCAGCAAGCAGCATCAGCATGCGAGTGCACGAAAGCGGCTGGGTCTAACGAAACGATTGGAAGGCAGACAACCTGACCTGCCTGCCGACTCACGCATCTTATGACCTCGGGAGAACGATAATAAGAAATCACTCATATACGTGACGGATGATTTGACTAATCCAACCACGCAAGCGATAGTGGTAGTGGGGCAGACATGCCACCGCATCAATCTACTGCTACCTACTACTAGCATTATGATTGTCGTTATTTTAGTCGGGCATTTCATGCGCTGGCGGCCACGTGCGGGATTTGCAGATCATGTGGCCTCTTGGTAGTCTTGCTTCTCCTCGTCCTGGCGTTCTGCCGACGTCCGAGTATGCCTACTCAGCCGTTCGGGTGATGCACCATCGTTCGGGTGCTGCAGCTCTCCAGCTCTCCAGTTTCCATCATGCATGCAGGTTGGTTGGCTGGGCGACGAAAACTACACCACTGGGCTTGAGATCCATCCCATCCAAGGAAAGTCCTCTCTCTTTCGCTCTCCGCGGTCGATGGCGGGATGGATGCCACCGGATGAGGATCGTGAGAGATTACGGTCGTCGGGGAATGATCGCGCACACCCCTACCTACCCTCGAGAAGGTCACGGGTGCCGGCAACGTCTCGCTTGTTTCCAAGAGAGTAGGTAGTGGGTGCGGCGTGGGAATTGTATTATTGTGAGGCTTCCATTCAGAAGCTCGACTTTCTGGTGGCGTGACAACTTGATGACAGGAATTGACGGTTGTTGCTGACCGGTTGAATTATTGCATTGCATGAACCATCATCATCACTACCAACTGTGACTTGTTACAGTAGTCATCAACCGACCAGTCATCAAGTGACCAACCATCCTCTTCCATTCGCCTATTTCTTGCAGGAGATGTCTCCTCCATGCGTCTTGTGCATTGTCCCACTTCGGCTTTTGATCATGTGCTCTCGCTTAGCTATGCGAGCTGCTGACGCCGGGTTGGAAAGGTGGCACAATCGTCGTGCTGCCGTATGATTGCTACGAGAACCGAGCACGTGGGTATGATCTCGGCGGTTTAGGTGGTTCGAACTTATTGATTTCCATGTTGAACGTGGTCACAACCCCAACCCTAACCCTCTTTACATCTTCAAAAGTGTCGGCCATGCATTGAATCGATACTAAGGACAACCGGCACCTTTTCCATCCTCTGGCGCGACCTCAGAAAGACACTAGACTTATTGAAATGATGAATACTCGAAGTGTGCTGAACTTGAGAACTTGTTTGACCTTATGACAAGCTTGAGCTCAAGTATGACATGGATTGGGTTGGATGAAGTGCATCAGTTGCCAACGAAGCATATATCAGTCCACGTACAGCGCTAAATCTGAACACTCAATATTCATCCATTGCAACTAGGTCTTCGGCCCATGGATCGAATCCTTTGTTCACTGAACAGTGGCCTCGGTATCACGTAATGGACAATACCAACCCCGATCCGGATGTGCCCGGAATGGCCAACCGAACGAACGCGTATGTACGAATGGGTGACACGGCTGGTTGTTTGCTATTGTGCGTGAATGTGATTGTGACAACTGAAATCGAGTTCAATGTGATACACATACTGACATGTGTATCGGTAGAACATGGCAAAGTCAACGGCTTCCATGGTACATTGATGGCATGTGATGTGATCGGCAGCGGATGCGTCATTTCAGGTAGGCAGCTGTGCTATTCAATCACACGGAGCTCAAGTGCTGCCTTGAGCATGCGAGTTTGCTTGCGACAACTCTCTTTCACTGACAGCCTACCAACCTAACGAACCCCAACAATCCTGTTCTTTGTGCATACTCCTTACGATTGTTCCGACTCCACTGAACCCATCAACCTATCCCCCATCCGTAAACTCAACACTCGGCATCGAAGGCTCTATAATAAACGCCCACCACCAACGAAGCTCCCGCTGCTACACCACCTTCGCATATCCACTCTCTTGCGACTCAACAGCAGCTTTCCCCTCAGCTGTTCGTCCTCGGCGCTGCATGTCCTCTGTGACCTCGACTAGGAATCTTCAACATCTGCAAGCTACCCCTGCGCCTGGCTCTATTACATCGCCCACCGTGCCAATCTACACCACAACCGCCGGCCACGAGCCGAATGCGCATCGCACAAGCCGTTTCATGGAAGAAGGATTAGCCTATCGTCCGGCAAAAACGAGCGCGGACGCACACTCTGTACCACAAGCTGTAACACCCTCGCGCAATTCCATAGACCCGGCTACGGTCCCTATGCGCACGAGCTCCTCGCGAGCTGCATTGAACGGAGAAACTGGTGGCCCAACCAGCCCGATCGATCCTAGGAACCGGACTATCTCGCCAAGCGAGTCTAAGAGGAAGCCGCAAGTCAGCGAGAGCGATTGGTACGGCGCAGGCAAAGCGACCAGATCATCGCCGCCGCTCATGAGGACCGAGGAGCACACTGCGCCTGTGCAGTCCCAGGCAGAAGGAACACCATATGTTGGACAGGACTTAATACACGGTGACGGCTTCAGCTGGAGCGCGGAGAAGGAGAACATCGTCAAAGGACCCTACGACTACCTCGAGTCGCATCCGGGCAAAGATGTGCGCAGCCAGCTGATCAACGCCTTTAACCTCTGGCTACAAGTCCCGGAGCCCGAGCTCTCGATCATCAACAAAGTAGTCGGCATGCTACACACGGCCTCACTCCTCATCGACGACGTGGAAGACAATTCGAACCTGCGCCGCGGCGTGCCCGTCGCGCACATGATCTTTGGAACTGCGCAAACGATCAACAGCGCCAACTACGTCTACTTTTGCGCCCTGCAAGAAATCACCAAACTCAACAACCCCGAGGCTATCCGCATCTACACCGACGAACTCCTCAACCTGCACCGCGGCCAAGGCATGGACCTCTTCTGGCGCGACACCCTAACCTGCCCCTCGGAAGACGACTACCTCGAAATGGTCGGCAACAAAACCGGAGGCCTCTTCCGCCTCGCCATCAAACTGATGTTCGCCTGCTCGCCCTCGCACCAAGCCCCTGGGACCACAACAGACTACGTTCCCCTCGTAAACACCATCGGCCTGCTCTTCCAGATCCTCGACGACTACCGCAACCTCTCCCACCCGACCTACACGGCCAACAAGGGCCTCTGCGAGGATCTGACCGAAGGCAAGTTCTCCTTCCCGATCATCCACGCCATCCGCGCGAACCCGGCCAACCTCGTTCTGATCAACATCCTCAAGCAGAAGCCGACCGACGACGACGTCAAGAGGTACGCCGTGGCCTACATGGACTCCGTTGGCTCTTTCGCGTACACACGCCGCGTCCTGCGGGGCCTGACCCGCAAGGCGCTGGCGCTTGTTGACGAGGTTGATGCTGGGCGCGGGAACGGCGGCGGGATCAAGGCGATTCTGGAGCTGCTGAAGGTGGAGAAGGGGAGTAAGGAGGCGAAGGCGGATGCTGTTGTTTGAGTCCGGAGTTTGTTTTTGTGCCGGGCTTGTTTTGCTTTCCAATGGATCTCGATGATGCCTTTGAGATGAGGCCGTTTCAAAGGCTTAGGATAAATTTTGAGGGTTTGAAAGGGCCTGGGAGTTCTCTGGGCTCTGGAGTTAGGATGCGATGGCATGGGTTGGCATATGGGTCCATCGACAGATGTGGCTCGCGATTGTTGTGTTTCTTTCTACTCTACACTGCACGAGGTCACGCGGATTGTGGGAGATGGAGGAGAAAATTGAGGGTAAGGGGGTTCTTATAATGACAGCACCCCTTAGGTTTTTTTTTATCTCTTGTATCTTGTCTTGCCAGTATATACTGAATTACTGGCATTCATTGCAGTTGCAACTATTCAACTCAATCCCATCATCTTACAGCGACCAGTTTCCCAAACCGTTTCCTTGAACCTTTGGAGAGCTTTGTGAGCTCTATAGCAGACTAAACGGATCCCTTCCTGTCTCTGCTTTCGAGCGGTGTGTGCTCTGGTTGATGGTAGACATTCGTTGCCTATGGCAGATAGGCGAGAAGAATCCGGCATTCTTCCCAGTCTATAATCGTCGTGCTCGGAGTCCTCGAGGAGCTGCATCGATGGTCGCAATGAAGCGAATGTATACCGTCCTTTCGTGAGGATGCTCGTCTACGCACTCAAGCTTCCAGTAATCTCGACAGACGCTTGTCGCCAACGAGATGGTCGTGGCCAGTCGTTTGTGACCCGGCCTTTTCACTTCTAGTGGCCATGTGGCGAATCTTTCGGGTGGAAATCTCTATCCTTTCGTGGTAGAAACCCAAGACCTGGGTGTCCCAGATTTCCATCATCTAGAGGTAGTCCTTCTTCTTGGCGGTGCGTGTGTATTGGTTCATGTGCCACTCGACATCGCCATCCTTGTTATCCGCGGTGCCTTGTCTGATCTCGAACAGGCGCATGGTCATGCGCGGACCAACCTCAGCCAGCTCCACACTCTGGTAGCCAGTCTTGACGAAGACGTGGTGACGTACTTCGACGCTGTCTTCGATGTTCTTGAAAGTCACCACTCTGCTGCCGAGTTTTGCGGATCCCTCGCGTGGAGGGAAAAGGTGCTGCAGGATCTTCACCACGCGCTTGCCGAGGGTGGTTGTGAAGCCCTCAAAGATGAGGTGCGGGTACGACTCCGAGACGGTTCCGCGGGAGGCGTTGGGAATGTCGTGGCGGAGGACGACGTTGTGCAGACTGAATGATGCTGTCGGGCCGTGGGGCATGTGGGAGATGGTGAGTGCTGTGGGCGTACCGCGGTGCTCGTGGAGAAGAATGAGATCGCTAAGGCCGGACGACTTGGCAGAAGAGACCAGGTTGGGCAGGACTAGGTTACCTCTGTTCAGGCGGATGCCGGTGGGCAGAAGCAGACGGATCTCTTTGGCGAAAGAGGCGAGACGGCTGCTAGGGTCGCGAGAGGTGGTCACGAGGACACGCGGGTCGACGACACCGGACAGGTAGGAGTATTCATCGTCAAGGTCCAGCTCGTCCTCAGCAGTGCGGTCGGCACGAGTCTCGTCGTACTTGTAGTCCTGGCGCAATTTCTTATCGTTGGCAATCGCCGAGTCGAGCGGTTTGCCGGTAGCCAGCGACTGCTTCAGCTTTGCGCGCTTCTCGCTGATTTCGGCATCGCGGAGGGTGAGTGCGCGACGGTAGAGGTAGTCGCGCCGTTGGCGGGCCTGTCGTCGGATCATTTTGGTGTAGGAGTGAATAGGTGGGTGGATGTGAGTGAAGTCTCGAAGTCTTGAGAGCGGCGTGCAATGAAATCTTCAATAATTAAATCCAAGCTTCCCGCTGCCGTACTCCCCGCAGCGCCAGCGTCTTTAATCGACCAACACACACGACGACCCTAACCACCACCTCCGCATCTCTGCCGTGAGCGACACGCAGGATCAACTCTCTCAACAACTCACCGCCGACCTCACACAGGACCCTCACAGGCGATAGTATCCTCGCAACACACACCGGGGTTGAGGCCTCCGCTCTCGGCCCCGCCACTACACCACTTGCCATTCCCATTCCCAAAACTCACCACTTTACTATATCACCAACAAACAAACGCGCCGTCCTGCCATGGCCGCCGCCTTTGCCCATGCTGGCAACCACCTCGTCGGTGACTCGGTATCTGCCATTAACGATGGCGATGACCTCTCCACTCTGGATGCCGGCGAGAGCGCCCTAGACAACGAATACGGACGCGGAAATTTGAATGGAGGCCCACGACGCAGGCGCGTGGGTGACGACGACGAGACAGATCTGGGATTTGACGACGATGATACCGAGAGCTTGGCGAGCCATGCTGTGAACGGAGCAAACGGAGCCGCTGGTCAGCAGCCCGAGGAGGAGGTAGAGCTGCCACCGCACGCTTGCGCATACTGCGGCATTCACAACCCCAGCAGCGTTGTCAAATGCTTGTCCTGCAACAAGTGGTTCTGCTCTGCTCGCGGCAACACGAGCTCGAGCCATATTATCAACCATCTTGTTCGCGCCAGGCACAAGGAGGTACAGCTGCACCCGACCTCCCAGCTTGGAGAGACCACCCTTGAATGCTACAACTGCGGCACCAAGAACGTATTCTTGCTTGGATTTATCCCGGCGAAAAGCGATACTGTCGTTGTTCTGCTCTGCCGTCAGCCATGCGCCGCCATGCCGAGCAGCAAGGACATGAACTGGGACACCTCGCGCTGGCAGCCTTTGATTGAGGACCGCTCCTTTTTGCCATGGCTTGTCAGTGCGCCCACCGACCAGGAGCAGATGCGCGCTAGACATCTGCCGCCTCAGGTTATTGCAAAGCTGGAAGAGATGTGGAAGGACAACAGCGGAGCTACGATTCAGGATCTCGAAAAAAACTCCGGCATCGATGACGAGCCGGCGCCCGTTCTTCTGCGCTACGATGATGCCTACCAATACCAGAACGTCTTTGGCCCGCTTGTCAAGATCGAGGCAGACTACGACAGGAAGCTCAAGGAGTCTCAATCTCAGGACAACCTCATCGTTCGCTGGGACTTTGGCCTCAACAACAAGCACCTGGCTTCTTTCGTTCTGCCGAAGCTGGAACTCGGCGATGTTAAGCTTGCTGTGGGCGACGAAATGCGCCTCCGCTACCAGGGTGAGCTGCGCCCTCATTGGGAAGGTGTGGGTTACGTTATCAAGATCCCCAACAACCAAAGCGACGAGGTCAGCATTGAACTTCGGGCACGCGGCGACCACAAGAGTGTTCCCACCGAGTGCACTCACAACTTCACCGCCGACTACGTCTGGAAGGCCACCTCCTTCGACCGCATGCAGCACGCCATGAAGACATTCGCTATCGATGAAATGAGCGTTTCAGGCTACATTTTCCACCGTCTTCTTGGTCACGAAGTTGCTGCTGCGCCCATGAAGACTCAGATGCCGCGCAAGTTCAGTGTCCCCGGTCTCCCTGAGCTGAACGGCTCTCAGATCAACGCAGTCAAGAGTGTCCTGCAAAAGCCGCTCAGCTTGATTCAGGGACCTCCCGGTACTGGAAAGACTGTCACTTCCGCCACTATCATCTACCACCTTAGTAAGATTAACGGTGGCCAGGTGCTTGTCTGCGCGCCCTCGAACGTGGCGGTTGACCAACTCACCGAGCGTATCCACCTCACTGGTCTCAAGGTTGTCCGCGTGACCGCCAAGTCTCGTGAGGATGTAGAGTCCAAGGTCGGCTTCCTTTCCCTGCACGAGCAGGTTCGCATGAACGACACCAACGTCGAACTCAACAAGCTCATGCAGCTGAAGAGCGAGCTTGGCGAGCTTAGCAGCCAGGATGAGAAGAAATTCAAGTCCCTCACTCGTGCTGCTGAGCGCGAGGTCCTCACAAACGCCGACGTTATCTGCTGCACCTGTGTTGGTGCTGGCGACCCTCGTCTTTCCAAGCTCAAGTTCCGCACAGTCCTCATCGATGAGAGCACGCAGTCCGCCGAGCCGGAGTGCATGATTCCTTTGGTCTTGGGCTGCAAGCAGGTCGTACTCGTCGGTGACCACCAGCAACTTGGTCCTGTCATCATGAACAAGAAGGCTGCCAAGGCTGGCCTGAACCAGTCTCTGTTCGAGCGTCTGGTCATCCTTGGTTGTGCACCGATCCGTCTGCAGGTCCAGTACCGTATGCACCCTTGTCTCTCCGAGTTCCCCAGCAACATGTTCTACGAAGGCTCTCTGCAGAACGGTATTACCATGCACCAGCGTTTGCGCCGCGATGTCGACTTCCCATGGCCTGTGGTCGACAACCCGATGATGTTCTGGTCCAACCTTGGTTCCGAGGAGATTTCCGCATCTGGTACCAGTTTCCTCAACAGAACCGAAGCACAGAACGTCGAGAAGATCGTCACCCGCTTCTTCAAGGCTGGCGTCAAGCCTGAGGATATCGGTGTCATCACGCCGTACGAGGGTCAACGCAGCTTTGTCGTCCAGAGCATGCAGCAGAGCGGCACTTTCAGAAAGGAGTACTACAAGGAGATCGAAGTCGCTTCCGTCGACGCCTTCCAAGGTCGCGAGAAGGACTTCATCGTTCTGTCTTGTGTGCGTAGCAACGAGCACCAGGGTATAGGTTTCTTGTCCGACCCGCGTCGTCTCAACGTTGCTCTCACTCGTGCCAAATACGGTCTTGTCATTCTTGGCAACCCGAAGGTTCTGAGCAAGCACCCTCTGTGGCACTACCTTCTGTTGCATTTCAAGGAGCGCAACACTCTCGTGGAGGGTCCTCTGAATAACCTGCAAGTCTCGCTCTTGCAGTTCAGCAGGCCCAAGACTTCCTACCGCGGTCCGCAGCGTTACCAGATGTCTCACCAGAGCGCCAACCAGGTGGCAACTTCCAACGGTGGTCGTGCTAACGGCGGTCCTGGACCTCGTGCCGATGGCAGCGTAATCGGTTACATCCCCGATGATGTCAGCTCTGTGCACTCTTCGGCTCTTGGTGGTGGCGCTGCTCTCAACGCCCAGTACCCGCCGATGTTCCAGGGCTTCCAGGACTCCTGGCCTGTGATCTCTGCCGGCCAGCGCAACATGTCTGGCGGCGGCCCTGGTCCTCAGCACCACCACCATCACCATGCTCAGCACCGCGCACCCGAGTCTATTGCTGGCGACAGTGTTGCAGGCACCGAGGTCACCGACGTCACGACCAATGGCTCCGTCAAGCAGCCAGGCCAGGGCGGTGTTAGTCTCGCCGGCCTCAGCATCAACGATCTCAACAAGCAAGCCTCGCTTTCCCAGTCTGACAAGCTCAGACGCTATGTCGAGGGGCAAACAGCCGCTCCGCAGTTGCCAATTGGCAGTGGAAGGGTCAACCGTTCGATGCTGGAGCAAGACGAGGATGCGAGGAGCGTTAGCACTGCTTTCGCAAGCCAGGTCGGCGGTGTCGGTGGGTACGACTGATTGAGAGATGGGCTATGAAAATTTGCAGTCGGCAGGACGGAGCAAATGCCCTCTTGCTACGATTCTTATGCATGCCTTTTTGGGAAGATGCGAAAACGACATGAGCACCGAACAATGACCGTCTACCACAGACGCTCAACCGTTTCCGACCTCGTTATCTCGCCCAGTGATCAGGACGAAGTTTGTCTTGGGATTCGAACATCGTTCCCATGCCGCTCCACCACAACTCCTACGACTCATGGAACTTCCATCTATGTCAACCAAGTCTAATCGCCAATATCAGTCGACCGGGTGATGTGCGCTTCCCTGCAGTACACACAGCTACTGTTGCGCCGTCTAAGTTCTGATCTCAGCGGGAAGCTAGTTTGCTGCCAACAGCGATGTGCAGTGCTGATGCCTCTTCAGCAGAACTGAGGACTCGACTCACGACTTTGCACGCCGCAGCCATGACTTTCTGGTCGACGGGAGGGGAACGAAGGGAGACACGTGGGAGGTGCAGAAGCTCTCTGGAATTTTAAAAAGAAAAAGATAAGAAAAGTCTGATTTTTGACGCGGTACTTGCTTTCTGATACAATTTTCACTTCTCGACCATAGGCTGCTCGCTGGCCATTCCAGTGCTTCTCGCTCTTTTGCGAGACTCGATCTGGCATGGCTGGTAGGCGGCTCCTCGACACTCTTTCAACTACTTGCCTTGCTTATGTACCTTTGGACTTGCGCTAGAATTGAGATAGGAACTGCTTGAATGTGATTCCTCATTTTGGTTCTCCAGACGGCTTCGATTTCGAGGCCTGATTCCATCTTTACAACCTTCTACGTGCACGTGCGGTGACATTCTTCTCACATTTCCCTTCGAGAGAAAATATGTCAGAAATGAGTGTCTCGGAGGATTGAGTATCGACGCAAGCTGGTGTCTGCGACTCTCGTATGCGTTCGACATACTGATGCCAGTGAGAGAGAGCAGGTTCCAAATTGCAGTTTCTCCTGGTTCGAGTATGTTTGAATGGTGGTATCAGTGACTTTCATTGAGAATTGACTTGACTAACCGCAAAGCGCGATTGACGATTCAGGTTCTTTTGACTTCGTTTGCTCACTCAGTAGGGCTAGTGTTGGGTTGGACAATCGGATTTGCTTGACATGCACTCAGGAAGCGGCGATGGTATGGCTGTGCTCAAAGAAACTGCAGATTCTGATACATGATCAACGGATCTCTGCAATTGTCATGCTAGGGTGAAAGACCGGAGAGCAAAATACGAAGGCAATAGCACACTTGGCGGCGCTGACTCTTTCGAAAGACAAGAGAGTCCGCAGCACACAACGTCCCAGGCTGGTGTCGCGCATCGCTGCCTTTGATACCGATGAGAATTTGCTTGCAGGGTGCATGCAGGCAAACGGGCTTGCCGCGGATGCTTGCTTTATGGTCAAAGACTCTTCTTCCTTCTGGGAAGCAAGCGGAAATCCATGGTGGGAGGTCCTGGTCTGCTGCTTTCCTATAAGAGGATTGACGTTTCTAGATATCTAGACACTGGATCTGCACCTCACCACACCACACCACATCACAGGAATCGCACCCCAGGCATCATGTCTGGCAAGCCAAAAGGAAACCGTGATCGCAAGGTATGCCACAATTGTCGAAATTTCGGACACATAGTTACTAATCGTTCACAGGGCGGTCACCAGAACATGACGAGACTCCCCGACAGGACGGCTCCGAACCAAGCACAACCAACACCGCCCACGAGCGATGAATTGACTGGTCCTATCTGGGTTCCCGATGCTTCGACTTCCGACAAGGGTCCGAAAGTATACACCGAAGCTGACTTCATTTCGTTCGACATTCAACGCACCGAGGAACAGAAGAGATTCAGCACCGTGGACTTGACGTTCGAGCATGGCCTCCGCATCAGCCATGGCAAGAAAAACCACTTTCCACAGGAGCGCAGGATCATCACCAACTACGTCAAGATCAACAAGAAGCCCAAGTGGGTGTACGTGTACAAGCTGTCCTTCGTCCGTGAGAGAGAGACCAGTAAAGCCGACAAAGTTGTGAACGACAGAACAGAGAGAGGCGCAATTTTCGAAGCGCTCAAAACACGTCCAGGCTACGTCAACCTGAATAATCGCGAGGACTACGCAACCGACTAAGATGTGATCTGGGCAACGGACCCACTCTTTCCCGACAATGTGGTCAGCGACCAAGCTGTCCCTGCAGTAGCGTTGGCCTTCCCTGTTCGACACCCTTTTACCGGCCAGCCCATTCGTTGGCACAGCGTCGAGATCGTCTGGGACAGAAGAATCGACGCTCAAGCGAACGTACAAACCTTCTTGGGGAGCCAAAGCGCAGACATCGATCATTTCACCCGCGGAATCAACGCTTTTTTGACCCAACATGCACGCGAGAACGCGACTCCGAAAGGCTACGGAACGACGGCCGCAAACAAATTCTTCTTCACGCGGGACCCGCACCGAGCAGATCTTGACAGACCGTTGGAAGCCCTCCAAGCATTGCGTGGATTCAACCTTTCTGTGCGCCCAGGTAACGACGATTGGTACCTCAACATCCATGTCGGAGCGTCACCCTTCGTGGTTTCGGGAAATCTTTTGAAGCTCTTTAACCACCTCAGGAAAATGGAGTTGTCGCCTCGGGAAGTCTGCAATGCGTTCAGAAATCGCGCAGCAAGAATCAACGACTCCAAAACAACATTTTCCCGGATCATCTCGCGAGTTGGGACTGATCAAATGCGTGCAGCGCGTACTTGGTCCGCGTTCGATGGCGAGGTGACCAGCTTCGGCCGTGGAATACCTGTCTATGTGTTCTCGGATCTTCCTCAGCCGCCGGGGCCGTATGATGCCGACAAGACGATTGTTGAGGGATTCAGTGCTTTCCGAGGCCTTCTGTCGTCGAAGCAGACCAGTAACATGATTGGATTTGCTTGCAAACTGCCAATTTACAACAAGCGTTACATTGAGAAAGACGGATTTGAGATGTTTGGGATCAATACGGGACAAGCTGGGCTCGCGAAATTCGACATGGCCGTGGGAAGGAACTTGCTCAGTGTCCCGGCTCGTTTGCTGGCTCCTCCAAAGTTGCGTTATCGCGGAACGACTCCCACCCCCAGCGAAGCAAGCTGGAACCTCAATGCTCAAAAGTTCTTCGTCCCTGCTGCGCTGAAACGAGTTATCGTGATGGACCTTTTTCCTTCAACACCCGGGGCCAATCTGACCCAACTGCCAGCAGCCTTCTCGCAGGCGCTGAACAGATTGGGCTTGCCCAGCGTGAATGTCGTCAACTTTCGGGTTGCGAGGAACGCCGGTGACCCTCAGATCCCCGGGGAGACGGAATTGGTGCGGTACATTCGGAATCTTCCTGAAGTTGAGTCGGCACCTTCGCCACCTGTGCTTGCTGTCTTGCAGAAACCCGACTACGATTTGTACGCCAGCATCAAGCGTGTTGCAGACCTTCAGCTTGGACGGCATGTTGTATGTGCCGT
>Ga0265797_10000463_pt1 | contig 74336 bp, 73 predicted proteins | sample P2T30metagenome_FD_192433 | JGI IMG/M metagenome (GOLD analysis project Ga0265797, IMG submission 192433) | Plant litter microbial communities from East Loma Ridge, Irvine, California - P2 T30 | ecosystem: Environmental > Terrestrial > Plant litter > Unclassified | place: USA: California...
CGTCTTCAGCAGCATCTGTAGCGTAGCGAAAAATGCAGAATGGCTGTTTAAGAAGGACTTCACCCCGTGCTCCACGTGCGTCGCGGAACTTGTACGCTGCAGTGGATTGCATGCGGGTAGCTGGCCTGGGTTGCTCGAGTACGCTCGCAGCCCGAGCCAGGGCTCATATCCAACGACGTTAATACGAAATGCAACTATGCTGCGCAGGCACACCCAGTACACTTTCACCGCAATTTTGACTTTGGTGAAGAAGCAACCCATGTACACCATGGTGACGTGTTGGACTAGACCAATGCTTGCACCAAGAGTTCGAGGTTTTCGTTTGCTCCATCATGGCCACCCTTAACCACCGTAGACTAAACTCGTCTGGCGACATGACACATACTGCAGCGTGGAATGGAAGATCATCAACAAACGGCCGACCAAACCGCTAAACCGCCCAACTTGCATTACAACTGCCATTCACGAAGTAGATCAAGACTCCACAAATGACAGATTCTCTAACCGCTTTTGACTCTTTCGTATTGTAGACGGTGCCCGCCTTACTGCTATACCCGTGGCGCGCATAGTTTTGTCGCCACCACCTTACATGTACAAACAAGTGTGAAGCTCGGGCATTGCAAAGTGCTTAGTCTCTATGTGCGACGACTCCGTTTTTGAGCGTTGTTCTACTCTTACTACTAGGATTTAAACTAGAACAGCGTTTCTCGCGTCTTCAGATACGTGTACAAGGTCAGTCCAGATTTACCTGGCCTTTACCTGCTAGGCAATCCGTATGCGTAAGAGTCTCTATCCGAGCTATCATCACTTGCTCGTAAAAGCTCGAGTAGATGTGGGTTCAACAATACTCTATGTAGCGGCGTTGCAAGGACATTCCTGGCACTTGGTGGTCGTCGGCCGTTCGTGTTGCTGCCAACCATCGGCCATCCAAGCGGCCTTGCGCCGGAGCGTACTAGCTAGCTACTGTAGCAAGAACAGGCATGGTGTTAAACGTAGCTACAAGTGTACTCTATCAGTTGGCGGAAAGGCCAGGTACCGAAGAATCCGGCCCGTCCTCTCTGGTATTACTGCTATAAGTTTTCCCGAAAGTGAAGATTGGAGGCTGCGCAAAGGTACATGTAAATCCGTAGCTCACACGTGCAGGATGCCTTACATGTAAATGTACCTTCAAAAATCAAATACGGCAGGTGCAGTGGCAAGGTCCGCGAGGCAAGGGGCCTAGATGTTCTGGAATGTTGAGAGTCTGGTTAGGTGAAGGTTAAAACCGTACTGCAACGCGAAATGCAGGTGCGATCGTAGTCTATTTTTGTTGCGGTAGGATGGGTCGAGTCTCGTGTTTGACACTACCGGGCTTCATACCTTGATGAGACCGGGAGGTTGTTTGTAGTGGATGAGGCATAAGATTTGAGTACAGACTATGCAAAAAAACAAAAAAAAAAAGATATGTCTTTGCAGACATGCCGTTATTAAATGCACATGAATTTTGCAAGTCACCTGTACATTAGTGTGTGCGAGACGGATGGATACAGACTTCGACTAGAAACCTCCAAAAAGGCCTCGCCCCAGGGCGCCGTTTACTGTGTGGAGATGCCGATCTGTTAAAGATGAAACAGAGTTGACGACGCCTTGACGACGCCTGCGACAGACGAGGTCATACTACACGTATGCTCATTGCTGTCGGTCACGATAATAATAATAATAACGATAATGATAATGACAACGAGCATGGAGCTGCAGATCATATCATATCATACGTTCATCAGCCATTCGCCCCTTTGGTATCTCGATAAGAAATGCACAGGCTGAGGCACGGCTAATCTAGTAGTCCAGCTAAGACTTCACAGACCCAGACCACAGAGACAAGGAACCATCTCCCAAGCCTAAGGCTAAGGGAATCTCCAGGCAAGGAAGGCAGCTCGCCTGCTTTTACGCCAATCAAGGCCTTTTCCTCCAAGCGGGCGCTGTGACGCGATCCTGCCTTATCCTTACATGTACTAGGTTCCCCTCCTCCCTCCTCCCTCCTCAGCCTCTACCTTGCTCTGCACACACATACCCCGGCTCTGTGCAACCTTTCCTTTGCTTTGCCTTGCCTCTCGGTTCCTTCCCTCTCCAACCCATTCATACCATATCCGATATCGCCCAGCCATGAACGTCAACAAGAAGTTCGACCGCTTCAAGCAATGGGGTCGCGAGCGCATGGGCAGCGAGGTCAAGACCGACAACTCCGAGGACTTCAAGATGTTGGAGCTCGAGATGTCCTTGCGACAGGAGGGTGAGTCCAATGCTGACAAGCACCTAACAAGAGACCTCTTGCTAACCCAAGTTCAGGTATGGAGCGTCTCCAACAATCCTCTACCAGCTATATCAAGTCCCTCTCCCGCCGCGACCAAGGCGAGGGCAAAGAGAAACACCTCCCCGTCGGCCACTTTGCCAACATCCTGATCGCACACGGCGACGACTTCGAACCGGAGTCTGAATTCGGACAATGCCTATCCCAGCTCGGCCGTGCCAACGAACGCATCGCTCGCATGCAAGAAACCTATGTCGCCAATGCCACCAGCACCTGGATTGAATCGACGGAGCGCTCTCTGGCCCAGATGAAGGAGTACCAAAAGTCCAAGCAGAAGCTCGAAAGCCGCCGCCTGGCACTTGACACGGCGCAAGTCAAGCTGCAGAAGAGCAAGAGGGAGGACTTCAGAGCAGAAGAGGAGCTTCGAAGCCAGAAAGCGAAATACGAGGAGAGCAGCGAGGATGTCTACAGGAGGATGTTCGATATCAAAGAAGCAGAGGCGGACAGTATTGCGGATCTCACAGGCTTCCTCGAAGCAGAGCTCACATACTACGACCGATGCCGCGAAGTGCTCTTGCAGATCAAGAGGGATTGGCCAGCGTATGTGCTCACTAACACCACGACTCCGACTGAATATTTACTGATCAGTGGTTCCAGACCTACACAACCATCTCGCTCCGGCGCTGATTCTCCAAGCAACCCTCTTGCCCGTCGTGGGACTCGCTCTCGCTCTAACACAGCCGGTTCTCTCACGGAACGCTTCAGCCGCATCATGGAAGAGCCACCTCTCGATCCTCCCGCCAAGATCAGCTCTCGCCTTCCATCCGGCCAGAACTCACCTCGGCGCGAGCTCCCCGGTTTCGATCTCGGCGGCTCTCGTCCAATTCCCAACCGTACACCATCTGGCTTCGAAGGTCCAACGTCCATCGGAAACGGCACCAGCACGCCACCTGACATGCGCCCTCTCAGCCGCGTGCCAACAGACTCGTCGCAAATCTCCAACATGCGACTGAACCTGCGCGCCACCAAATCCAAAGATAGCGGCTATGGCGCAAACGTCTTCGAAGATGCAGACAGCGATTTCAACGATCACGGCAACGGAAACGGCCACGGGTACGAACAGACGCGATCGCCTAGCTGGTCTATGGGCGCGAATCCTCCAGACTGGGCTACAGGGAAGAAGGCACCACCACCACCTCCGCCTTCAAGGGCCAAGAAGCCCCCACCACCTCCTCCCATGAAGCGAAGCGCGTTGAGTACGAGCGAGATACCTCACTATTGATGCGACTCTCGAGTCGTGTTGAACGGGTTTGACTATTGGAGGCATGCGCTGAGTTGTCACCACATGTCGTCCGTTTCTTGATTTGTACACCAACGTGGAGGAAGGGAGAAAAAGAATGACCCCAGATCGTTAGCATGGTCAGCATCAGCATCCAAAGACTGCCTATTAACCGGAGCCTATGTCACCATCCTGAGCCTTGTAGTCCTTCTTGTCGTACGCATCGACGTCTTCATGTACTTTCGAAAGCGAAGCAATACACATTCTCCAGAACTGGAAAGGAAACCAACCAATGCTCGACAAATTCTGTGCGACTTCTCTCCCATAGTCGCTTTCTATGTCTGTTGTCAAAAGTAAAGATCTATCTGCGATCTATAGAAAATGCAACTCGAAGAACACCACCCAACTTGAAGAAAGACTGTTCATACAGTGTAGAAAAGGAAATCACAGACTTCTCTCCATATTCCTTTCTCGCTCTTTACTTCAATTTCCTACACTTCCAAGCCGCCCAAGCCGAACAAACAGCCCCGATGAACAAGCAGATTCCAATCCCGCTGACCCCGCTAGTCCCATGGTGTTCGTCGGGATCGGCATGCTGCGCGAGCTCCGGGCTCAGACCCGGTTCCAGCACGCTGAAGACCAGAGTGCTGATGCCCGTCCCGACGAATTGGGGGAGAGTCGTGAAGATGTTGAGGACGCCGAGGTAGACGCCGGCCATTTCGCCTGTGGAGGATGTGGGCTTGTTACTGGTGCTCGTGTGGCTTCCGCTGCGAGGGGTGTGGGAGTCTTCTTCTTCGTCTTCTCCTTGTGGGTCGGCGGCGGCCGACATGTCGGAGGCGTGGCGGATGTGTAGAGTTGAGGAGGGCGCGAGTTCCAAGTCGTCGTCTGGCGAAAGGCGGGCGTAGGCGCTTCCGTTGGCGTTGGAGGAGAGTTTGTTGATTTCGGTGCCGATGAGGGCGAATGAGGCCCAGCCGCCTATTGCCCAGGGGAGACCGCAGATTGCTACTAGGATCGTGGCGAAGTGCACGCTTTGCACTACCGGGGCGAAGATCATGCTTGCTGTGAAGGTGAGGTTGGCGATTAGCCAGGCTACTGGCAGAGTTGGTTTCCATGAGTTCCATGCCGGGACTCTGCTCAGTACTGGCTCGAGACTCCTGGGTGGGCGTGGCGTGAAGGGCGGTTTCTCCTCGTCTGTTGGGCTGCGGGCTAGATATGGGAGGATTATTGAGAGGCCGAAGCTGACGAAGGAGAAGACTATCAATGCGCGGCTGCCGACACGGCCAACATCGGCGAGGGCGTCGTTGGAGGGCTCTTCAGGAGCGTCGTAGCGAAGGTAGATTTCACCCACCCATGTACTGCCGTAGAAGAGAAAGGGGAACCATCCGATCCAGCTCCAGAATTGAACCCAGCAGATAGCAGAGATGCGAGGCGGCAGAGCGCGAAGCGTGGTATAAAGGTCCTTGACCATGGATAGTGCAGTCTGGCTTCTGGACTCCACCATCTTCCCATCAGAGACGAAGATTCGCTCCTTGACAGCCCAGCAGGTAGTTCCCTGCGCAATCGCAATCGCCAGCGCAGCGATCGCGCAGACCTTCTTGAACTGCGAATCTCCCAGGAACGTTGACCCAAAGAGCTTACTCAGATCAAGCGCACCCACGGCGTAAACCAGCATATGACCCAGCCCTATCATCCTGCTCGCCCACGCGGACCCCAACTGCTGCTTCTCGACTGGCAGTGTATCCACGATCAAACTCCGACAGGTCGACTGCACGACGTTGATGATGAAGTCCAGCAGGTAGATGTCCACGACGGCCAACGCAATCGTCAGACTCCTCTTGCGGCCCTTGTCTTCCACAAACAACCCGACAAGATCCCCACACCAACCCAGTATCAGCAAACAGACCACCACGCCCACCGTCCCTGCGACCATGAACGGCCGCCGCCGGCCCCATTTGCCCGTCCAGCGATCGCTCACCATTCCCACCACCGGCTGCATGACCAGGCCGCTCAGCGGGCCTGCTACCCAGACCAGACTGAGGCCACTCTTGCTCATTCCGAGGGAGAGGAGGAACGGACTGCAGTACGTCATCTCGGTGCCCCAGGCGAACTGCAGGCCGATGAGAGAGCATGTGAGCAGGAAGAGCTGGATGGGTTCGGAGGCCGAGCTAGGCCGAATGAGAGGATGGCCAGTCCAGGTCGCCATTGTAGGAGAGGTGTGGGAGGGATAGCTATTGTGGATGGTGCGGTTTGTGTCGCGTTCGTTTGGCGGTTCAGGTGCGCATCGCTGGCGTTCATGCGGATTTTGTCGCCGGGATGTTTTTCGTATTTATTTGGATTCCTCGATTAGAAGCGTGCGATGCGAAGTAACGTTTGCATGCATTTAGTGTTGTGTATTATGTGTTGGTGGCATTGAACGATGATGTCAAAAGCAGAGTGCTTACATGTCGTCTACCTAATAACGCGCCAGGGCGAACCTGGAAGGTTTCCTCGGCTGGTTACACGCGCGCACGTGAAGGGATTGAATCACAGGTGGCATGTACTACAACAAATAGGAATACTTCGCAGCAAAGGAGTGGCACACTGGTTGGTCATAGAAAGCTCGTTTATCATACGCTATCGATAAAGTGCTCCAGTTCTATAGGAAAGTAAAACAAGTCAAAATGTCCTCATGGGTTCTCGGTGGCCAATCCCGCAATGCTCCTTCGCATGGTAGGCTCTACAGCGCACCGCAGCGCCATGTCAATTCATGTCCCTCAAAACGAGTCTGCACTTTTCGTCGCGTCGTGTTCAATGGTGACAGCTCATCAGCCTGTCTCCGTCTATTGTTGCATCAAATTATAGGCGTTCAAAGCTTGTTGGGTTGCTCAGTGCCGGCGCCTGGCCACTGGTAGCCGGCAGCGTCGGAGAACTTGTAGCCGTAGGAGGAGACAAAGTCGTCAAGGACGGCGGGTCCACGGGAGCCTGTCGACAATTGTTAGCATACTTGGATTCCAAGACATTGAGGTTCAAGATGTTAGCTTACCGTAGGGGTAGCCCATGGGGATGATCTCCTTGTTGTCGTCGAGGTAGTGGAGCAGAGGAGTGAAGATTCTCCATGAAGCATCAAGCTCGTCGTCACGAACAAAGTTGGAGTGGTCACCCTTGAGTGCGTCGAGGATCAAGCTCTCGTAAGCCTCGGGAATCTTGAGGTCAGAGAATCGTCGGCGGTAAGTAAGGTCGAGCTCTGTGACAACGGTCTGCATGCTGAGACCGGGAAGCTTGGAGTTCATCTTGGTGTAGACACTCTCGTTGGGCTGAACACGGAGGACAAGCTCGTTGCGAGGAATGTCCTTGAAGATGCCGCTGGTAACATCCTTGTACTGGATGCGCACCTCGGTCTTCTGCTCGTTGAGGGCCTTGCCGGCCTTGAGGATGAAGGGAACGCCGTCCCAGCGCTCGTTCTTGATGAAGGCAACCATGGAGGCGAAAGTGGGGCAGCGCGACTCTTTGGGAACGGTGTCGTCCTCCTTGTAGCCGGGCTTGGAGCCGTCAAGCGACTTCTCGTACTGGCCAATGATGACATTCTTGGGCTCAATGGCGGGCATTCCACGGAGGACGCGGACCTTCTCGTCACGGATGTCCTCGGCGGAGAAAGAAATGGGGCGCTCCATGGCGAGGAGGGTCAAGACCTGGAGCAGGTGGTTCTGCATGACATCGCGAATGATGCCAAACTCATCGAAGTAGCCGCCGCGGCCTTCGGTGCCGAAAGGCTCCTTGAAGGTGATCTGGACGTTGTCGATGTGGTTCCTGTTCCAGGTGGCGCCGAAAAACTCGTTGCCGAATCTGAGAATGAGGATGTTCTTGACCATTTCCTTTCCGAGGTAGTGGTCGATACGGAAGATCTCCTCCTCCTTCCAGTTGGGACGGAGGGCTCGGTCAAGCTCACGCGAAGAGGGCAGGTCTTTGCCAAACGGCTTCTCAATGATGATGCGGGCAATGCCCTTCTTGGGGTAGGTGTTCTTCTTCAGGCGCTCGGAGACGGGAATGAAGACAGATGGGGGAAGAGCCATGTAGAAGACACGGTTGGTCTCGCTCTGGCCCTTCTCGAGGCCCTGGAGGTGCTTCTCGAGCTCCTGGAAGCTCTCGTCGTCGTCGTATTGTCCAGACACGTAGGTTGTGTTCTTGCAGAAGTCCTCGAGCTGCTGCTCGATCTCTGATGTGGGAGTCTTGATGTAGCTCTTGACGCGCTTGAGGTACTCCTCGTGGTCCATCTTTGTGCGAGCATATCCGACGATCTTGACGCCCTGGGGAAGGTAGGCATTGCGGTACAGGCCAAACAGAGCCGGGAAGGTCTTCTTCTTGGCGAGGTCACCAGAAGCGCCGAGGACGATGATGGTGGTGTTCTCCTTGAGCTCCTTGGTTCTGCGATGGCACTGTCAGAAGCTGAACGATGCGTGAAGCTGACATGGCATTGTTGCGAGGCCGACGATGCTCATCGTCGACTTTCACAGCAGTGAATACATCATATGCATTTCCTCGATGTTTTGAGCAACTCAGGATCGGCCGCTCCAACGAAGTCAAAACAAAGATCGCGGTGTAGGAAAAACTTACCCGGCAGACTCGCCGTCGACGTCCGGGTGAATGAGAGTGTCAGCCATGTTGTTGACTGGGTGTGGGTGGTTGAGGAGAGGGTCGACTGAGGGAAACAGCAGGGTGTCTTGAGTGAGGTGGTAGGTAGGAGGTGGCTGACGAGAGGAGTGAGGATGTTTCGCGGATGATTGGAATTGGAAATGCGTTGGGCGACGGGACTCGGTGTATTCGAGGTGGGGCGGCGCCCTCTGGTGAAAGGCGCGTAGTGGCTAAAAAGAAGTACGTCACAAGCGCGCTCGGATCAGACTGGATCGATTCTGTGATTGTTGTTGATGGGGCGAGTTGAAGGTTATTATTACTATTGCACTGTGGCTCGATATGTGAACGATGCCCAGTTAATAGTTGATTCACTACATGTGCAGAAAACGGGGGGAGAATTGCATCGATGCAAGTGTCATTTAATGGACTCATATCGCCATTCGACACCGCTTTCAAGCTCCTCCCCTCTTTCATGCCGTGCAATGCTTTGCTGAACGCAGCGATCGGTCAGTCAGCGGCCGTACTGTCGTTACAAAGCCGCCGAAACAATGGTGAAAAGCCGATAGCTCCGGCCCAGTCTGATGAGTGCATGCTCTGCTCATCACGACTGCTCACAGTATCACACTCACGCAGAGGCTCGCTCGCTCTTCCTTTTACGCCGAGTCTGGCTGAGCCTCCGGGAAATTCGGATCTCAAACGCCTAATCTCGATGATGAAAGCCATCATCATTGATCTTACTTTGAATCCCCATTCTGTGATTGAGAAACATGTTCAGGAAGTCAACTATCTGAGACATTATTCCATCTAGGGACTTGAAACTGCCGTCTCGCTGCTCATTCATGCAACTATCCTTGGACTTCTCCGGATGAATTGATGCAGGCTGCCGGTATCCATGACAGAAGTTACTCCGTCCGACATGGAGGAGGAGCACAGAGGATTGCCTGCTTCTCCGCGCCCGGCATCTTCGCGTATCGCGTCCAGACTTTTACGCGAGACTTTGATGTCAACTATGGCCGTTGCCAATGTCGAAACTCGCTCCCGGGCTATAGAAGGGTTGGTGTCTCGTTGTCTATCTGTCTGTCTGTCTGTCTGTCTGTCTGTCTGTCTGCTCATTGTTTGCAACGCAACAATGTTACATCTCACATGCCTGGCATGCTATGGCAACCACATGACAAACATGCAAGCTCTCTTTACTCACACCCCATCAACGTATGCTACTGATCAGTCATCAAGGTTCCATCGATTGCCTTGGCCATCCGGTTGGTGATCACAGCTTGCTCACTAAACAAGCATCCAAGTCCACGGCCAATGATCTCGTAAGCAGGGCTGCTTTGCTGGAGTCACGTCAGGCCGATGCGCGGAACAAAAGCGGCGATACTACTGTTTGTGAAAATGGAATGTTCACGTGCGGCTAAAAGCCTTATCAATCTTACGATCTTGGCCGGTGCGCACGCTTATGATGGAAAATTGAGTACTCGACAGAAGCACGACACTGAAAGAGCATACTCAGCGTCAAGATCTCATAAGTCGTCCAATTTGTGACTGCAAGTTTGAACGAGATTGGAGATCAACTCTCTTCAGTCGCTTGGAAGCAAAAGGCAGAGCTTTATCAGACGTTTATCGATAACGAGCCTGAGGCCATAAGGCTCGTCTTAATGAAGCGTCAAGAGTTGCAGAATGTCAATCATCTTGACACCACATTTTGCAGTTTCATTTAGACAATCGCAATGTTAACAGCGGTAAATGCCATTGATATAAGTCGTAGTACAGCAGCTCAAAATGTATTAATAAATCATGAAAGTGACAGCAGCAGACAGAGGCGATTAATCCATTCGCTGAACGTTGTTCACAACGCACGGGCCTCGCCAAGGCCACACTCAGGTTTCTCCAGCGGTCGCAACCACGCTGAGCCTACCCTTAGCGATTGAGTGAACGACAGCGACGACCAGCACCAGCGACCCTTCGAACAACTCTCCCTTCAAGTCGCCAGAACAGCCGTCAAGATGCCGTCCGAGCAGGGTCACAGGCTTTACGTCAAGTACGTCCGCACCGAAATAATACCCATCCGAGGAGGAACTTCGAATCACGAATAGAGGATATTGCACCGCCTTGCGACAGGACATGGCAGCACGACACACCGCACACGAGCATGGACGGAGGAATCAGAGGACACAAAGGCTAACAGGATGTCCGACAGGGGCAAGCACATCTCGTTCCAGCGCGCGAAGCACACGATCAGGCCCAACACCTCGCTCATCAAGATCGAGGGCGTTGACGACACCAAGGCCGCCACCTTCTACAACGGCAAGCGCATTGCCTACGTCTACCGTGGCAAGACCGAGGTCCGCGGCACCAAGATCCGTGTCATCTGGGGCAAGGTCACCAGGCCTCACGGTATGTTTCGAGAATATTGCTCTTGGATAAGATCGCATCGCTGATGGATATCAGGCAACTCTGGCGTTGTTCGTGCTCAGTTCAAGAAGAACCTCCCCCCCAAGTCTCTCGGCGCCATGGTCCGCATCATGCTTTACCCCAGCTCGATATAAGTGCGGGTATTCCGCATAATCGCGATTTGACGATGATGGATGTCCGGGTTTGACCGCAATGGGAGGCGGAAGGAAAAGAGAATACAGGCAAACCCGGGAGGGCAACCGCACTGTTGCATCGATCCGTTGTCTTTTTGCTTTCGCCGGCGTAGGAGCATTTCGGAATGGATGTCGCACTATCGACTCTTTCTTAGAAAATCAAAGAACCCTTGCAACTCCCCATCCCGAACCCCGGGGGGAAGAACCCAAATGATCACGAATGCCACTATGGTCGATGGAAGGACTTGTCACACCGTGCCAGTGATTGTGTGTTGAAAGAAGGTTTGGAATATGGGTCTTGCAGCGTTGCTTGTAACGATCCATATGTGTGACGATGCAGTCGTATTAACAACTAACTCAGCGAGCCAGTATGGCGAATACTCTCGCTTGGATGATCTGGCGTCGAGGACTACAAAGCCTCTTTCCGCATTCCCAGATAATAAGCGAACAGTCCACTTTCCAACGTCATCATCGAGGCCAATTCACTTACATCGGGCCACATTCCGCGAGGCATCCACCTTCATCAGTTCATGACTATTAAATGACTCTGCCGGATCGAAAGCCACTCAAGGACGATAACCGAATTCATCTCCATGCGCGCTTATCCATAGGAACGTCGCTTACAGATATCATTCACAACTATCACATACGACCAGACCCACTCGCTCCGTCGTCGAATTGCCACGCAACGACGATTCGATGTTTACCACAGGGGTTTGTATTCGGTTTGTAAGCATGTCTCCCAGCAGTAGATATGCGAGGACTTGTAGAGTGGATTAATGAAGGGACATACGAGGTCTCGAGAGATAGCCGCTACTGAACAGGAAATCTACGCGTGTCCTAGTGAGTTCGAGACCAGGTATATACAGCCACTGCACATCACTTTCTACAAGCTATTTCACGTCCGAAATACTACACGCCGATACCTAAGCAGCGGAGTGATCAATGTCTCATTCCCGTGTATCGTTACCTAGTCTGCCATGTAAGAGATGCCTGTCGTCGGGAGACTACGAGCTAAAGACGATCTCTTTGGTATTAAAAGTCACAAGAGGACAGAGCACAGCGGGACCGGTAAACACGGCAACAGAGGCAGGCTGTGGTGGATGCTTTGCAATTACAAACACACGGAGGTGGTCGTACATCTGTCGAGGAAACCGAATCTAGTACCAATACGCCACACACCATCTCTCAATCGTACGAGCGGTTTGGCACAGCCCTCGTCTCTTGGAAAAATGCAAAAAAAAAATGAAAATGAAAATAGGCAAGTGTTTCTGCTTTGACGCCCAAACGCCACCGCTATGCTTTTTCTTGCCACTGTTTCCCTCCCAAGCAGCAATTCCGAAATTCTTGGTATTCTTCTCTCTTCCTTCGCTAAGCCAACTGGAGCATTTCTGTCCTTTATGCGAAAACCACCCGGTTGTCGAGAGGATCGACCTTCTTGACACCCTCGCCAGTCCTGAGACCAAGGTCGCGATGTCTGGCCTTGCGCTCGGTGGTGCTCTCGGTGCGCTCGTTGTAGCGGCCGGCCTTTGCCCTGCGCAGGTCGGAACGGATCTGGTTGGGGCTGACGAACTCCTTGTTTTCGTAGATGATGGGACCGCCGAAAGAGCCCTCCTGGATCACGATCGGTGTGAGGACAAGACGCGGGCCGATCTCAACAAGCGAGATGTTGGTCTCGCCCTTGTTGCCAGAAATCGAAGGGAGAGCCTTGGGGTCTGCGGGTGTATCGTCGCCAGTGGGCTTGACCGTCTTGGCGGCCTCCTGCTCGGAGATTTGGTAGCAGCGGATCCAGATCTTGCCGTTGCCGGCGAGGGTGAAGCCCATTACGTGGTCGGTGAAGGGCTTGACTTTGCGGCTTCCGGGCGGCACGCCGAAGGTGTGGGTGAGCAGTTCCTTGATCACACGGGTGTGGGCTTGCTTGTCAAAGCTGGCGTCGAAGCTGAGGACCGGGCGGGAGCCCTTGAGGCAGTTGCCGGTGAAGTTGAGCTCCTCGGTTGTGTGAACGTTCTGGCAGTGCATCTTGACGGTGGGGCCGTTGGGCGGCTTGGATAGCCAGAGGTAGAGATCCTTGCCCTTGCGGGCTTCGAAGAACATGACATTGTTGCAGTTGTAGAGGTCGGCGAGTTCGTTGAGCTGCGAGAGCTGGGTCTTCGTGTCGAGTTTGGCGTCTTTGCGCGAGTGAGGAAGAAGGGAGTGCAGGTCGTTGAGGAGGTGACGGTGCCTGGGACGATTGTATCAGTACTATTGCGCTTCCATCTGGAGCTCATGTTTTTCCGGCGCATACCTCATTGTAACACCTCTTGAGCTGAGCATGAGCACTCTCTGCCTGTTCCTGGGCTTCTCTGCGTCGGCGTCGCGAGTGTTGCCATTGCTGCTCCCTTTGGAGAGGGATTTGTAGACTGCGGCCATTGTGATTTTGTGTGTTTGTGAAATGTCGGTGCAGTGATTGTTCAGCACTTGTGCATATATCGGGCTAGTTTGAAAAAGTCGAAGACGAAGACGAGTTCCCCAAAGTTCACATGCAAAGTTCGGCAGTGCCCGCTGCTGCCCGCCATCAACCTTGGAAGGGCGAGGGCATCTCTAAGCGTGCAAGACATGAGATTGCCCAAGGAAGCGATTTGAGAAATTGACTAGCTACGTGCACAGTCGAACACTTGGCCGGTCAATCACTCAATTGATTTATTCTCAATACAATGACTGTAGCGGATGATGAGACAATAACAAAAATAGAATAGCCCTTTCCGTAAATGCCCTTCGTTCGACGCGTGCTGGTACGCGTGCATAAATGTTGCAGACGTACGTGCATCTGGCGATGAGAGTCTGCGCTCACTGGTCGGGGTGGGATGTTGGAAGCGACAAGGCCAATAATAGGTAGGTAAGCCCATCGATCAGTCTTCCAGTCCTCCCCCGACAATCCGACAAGCACCATCATCACCTCCTCTCCCAATAATACCATACCTACCCTACTGCCATCGTCTCCATCGCCTCTCCACCCCAACTCCATCAACCTCCTCCTCCTTCCATCAACCGCAACTTCCACTGCCAAGCCTCTGCACGCCTCAACACTACACTGCTACCGCTCTATCCTCTCCCCGAGCCAGACGTGACGATCCCTCTCGACCGCGCGCCCGACTTTGCTTGCTGTTGTCTGTTTGCACCGACCGCGCGCAGCCCGCAATCACCCCAGCTGAAGCAAGCATCACCACCGACATCCCTCGCGATAGACTTGGCCGCCACTTGAGCGAACCGCAGATGGCACGCTGAAAGCGCGACAACCCGCCCCGGAACTCAAGGGACAAAGGCACCAGCCATGCAAAACCCGCGCCAGACGCCCGGCATGGAGCCTGCGCACAACAACCACCAATCGCCCATGCAGGCTCCTGCTCGCGCATATACCCCGGCCGACCAACATCGCCGCAATCGATCAACTTCACACAACGCAATGCCGCTCTCACCGAACCACTACCGCAGCCACCCAGCGTCTCCCTCTGCCTCCAGGCCGCCTCGCCCATCTTCTCCATCCGCACGCGACCGACCCGCCTCGAGTTACTACGACCCGATCAGCGAGGGAAGATCAGCTCCCAGAGAACCTATGAGCGCTCCCTTTCAGCCAAGGTCGCCAGTTCACGTAAGTCATATCGACAGTATCACGCGCTCGAGGCAAGCAGGAACTAACAGCGCACTCCAGAACCGTACGCCATACGAGCATCAGTCGAGTGGCTACACTAACGGTCATCACCACGATCCACAAGCGCAAACTTCACACGGCCACCCACAGCCCATCAGCGACGCCAGATCACCAAACGGGGCTTATGATCCCGCTCGACCCAACGGAATGCACTCTCACACGCCGAGTCAAGAGTCAGCGGCTGCACCGCCGCCTCTTCCGGCTCCAGTGCGCTCATCCAACCCCATGTCAATGATGAACTTGCTCTCCGACGATACATCGTCCGCTCCGCCAAGAGCGCCTACGCCACCAGTAACCTCCGCTCCGAAGCAATCTCCTCCGGTACAACCGAGTCGCAAGTCAAGCGCCTCTACCAAAGTAAAGGACGAGGTACCCGTGGCGCCACGTTCACGCAAATCTTCACATTCACACACAGAGCGCGAGACCAAGATGCCTCCTCCAATCGCTCCTCCAGTCGCCCCTCAACCACCACCGGTTCAGCGGCTGCCGCCCGTTCCCAAACAGACCGGACCTCCTAACCTGACGATCCGTGACACGGAGCGAGCCTATGCCGAAATCGAGGCTTTGGATCTCTCTGACACAGAGCAAGATGTCATGCTTTTCGCAAAGGACAAGGAAGAGTACATGCAAAAGAAAAAGAAGCGTGCATTGGAGATTCAGGTAGCAGAGACCCAAAAGCGCAAGCGTCGGCGTATCACGTTGCTTCAGAAATGGCACGACCAGTTCAGCGCTGCCGCAGACGCCGACCGTGCAGCTTACGTCGAAGTGCACAAGAACGAGGTCGAGCAAGAGGTCCGTCTCAAGGAAGTCGAAGAAGACAAGGAGCGCAAAAAGGACCAGCAGCGCAAGCGACGCCGTGAAAAGGCAATTGCGGATGAAAAGATCAAGCGTGACGAGGCATTGGCCACCCTCGCTGAAGTCCAAGACGAAGAGGAGAAGGCCAGAATCCAGAAGGATATCGAGCGTGCGAATAAGAAGATTCGCGACACTGAGTGGAGGCTGCAGGGAATTACACCTACAAAGGAGCTCCGCAATGAGTCGCCACACAACCAAGCTGCTCTTGGCAGACGCGAGAGGGAGGTTCTCATGGAGGGCGGCCTCATGACTTCTTTCCACAGCAGTCGGAGCATGGGCGAGGATGCCACCCCTGAATTTGCAGGCAGCGGACGTGGCCGCGGCCGTGGAAGCAGAGGCGGCGCAGGCGCTGGTCGCGCCAGAAAGAGCAAAGAGCAGAAGCAAGCTGAAAAAGAGAACGCTGCAAGAGCTCAAATGTACCTGGATCAAGGCGAAGAGCTGCCTCCTCTCGCGCCCAAAGAAGAGGAGAGGTTGAAGGCACTGGGAGAGCGCCCACCCTTCGAAAGGGAGGAATCAGAAGGCGCAAGCGAGATGACTCCTGCCGCTTTCGACATGCAGCCTACTGCAGGCCTGACTGGCATGGCCAAGTTTGACTCCAAGGGATACAACCAAATCTACGAGCAAATCACTCGTGACATTTCGAAAGCGGTGCCCAAGGTTGTGCGTATCAAGAACAACAGTCTGGACACTAAAGCTTCCAACGCTCGCAAAACCGCCCAGCTAGCGGCTAAAGAAGCTCGCCGATGGCAGTTACGGACTAACAAGAGCACAAAAGATGTTGCTGCACGTGCGAAGAGAGCCATGAGAGAGATGATGGGCTTCTGGAAGCGCAACGAGCGTGACGAGCGCGAAGGCAGGAAGGTTGCCGAAAGGCACGAACTCGACAAGGCGAAGAAGGCCGAAGCCGACCGAGAAGCCAACCGCCAGAAGAGGAAGCTCAACTTCTTGATTTCACAAACGGAACTGTACTCTCACTTCATCGGCAAGAAGGTGAAGACGGATGAAATTGAGAAACACGGCACAGGCGAAGGTGACGTTACTACCAGCGGTCAGACCACCACGGATGATCCCAACGCTGAGCATACCGTCGACCTTCCAAACGATGACGGTACTGTCGGCCACAAGGTCACCAACTTCGAGGATCTCGATTTCGATGCAGAGGATGAGACAGAACTCAAGAATGCCGCAATGGCCAATGCGCAGCACGCTATCCAAGAGGCAAAAGACCGCGCCAAGGCCTTTGACAAGCAAGGCGAGAACGACCAGGAGGATGGCCCTACCGAGTTTGACGACGAGGGCGAAATGAACTTCCAGAATCCGACATCCTTGCAAAGCATGGACGTGGCCCAGCCGAAGATGCTCTCGTGCACGCTCAAGGAATACCAAGTCAAAGGACTCAACTGGCTGGTCAACCTGTACGAGCAAGGTATCAACGGCATTTTGGCAGATGAGATGGGTCTCGGAAAGACTGTGCAGTCCATTTCCGTTATGGCTTACCTTGCTGAGCAGCACAACATCTGGGGCCCGTTCCTGGTCATCGCTCCCGCCAGTACCTTGCACAACTGGCAGCAAGAGATTGCGAAGTTCGTTCCTAACTTGAAGGTGTTGCCATACTGGGGCTCTGCGAAGGACCGAAAGATCCTCCGCAAGTTCTGGGACCGCAAGCACGTCACGTACAACAGGGATTCGCCTTTCCACGTTCTTGTCACCTCCTACCAGATCGTTGTTGCAGACACGCCATATTTCCAAAAGGTGAAGTGGCAGTACATGATTCTTGATGAGGCACAAGCCATCAAGTCCTCGTCCTCATCCCGCTGGAAGGCACTTCTTGGCTTCCACTGCCGTAACCGCCTCCTTCTGACCGGTACACCAATTCAAAACAACATGCAGGAACTGTGGGCCTTGCTCCATTTCATCATGCCTTCGCTCTTCGACAGTCACGACGAGTTCAGCGAATGGTTCTCCAAGGATATCGAAAACCACGCACAGTCAAACTCCAAGCTCAACGAAGACCAGCTTCGCCGTCTGCACATGATCCTAAAGCCGTTCATGCTTAGACGTATCAAGAAGCATGTGCAGAAAGAGCTTGGCGACAAGATCGAGCTGGACGTCTACTGCGACTTGACGTATCGCCAACGCGCCATGTACACCAAGCTCCGCGATCGCATCTCTATTCTCGATCTTATTGAGAAGGCGGCTAACGGCCAAGATGAGGATACCGCGAACTTGATGAACTTGGTCATGCAGTTCAGGAAGGTCTGCAACCACCCTGATCTGTTTGAGCGAGCGGATGTTTGGAGCCCGCTGTCGACGAGCAAGTACGCCGATACCGCTAGTTTCATGCGTGAGGGCTTCAACATCAGCGTGCCTTACTCTGTGCGAAGTCTCATCGAGCTCTGGATGCCGAACATGTTGATGAACGACACGGGCCGATTGGATCTTCCAGGTCCGCTTAACACCAAAGCTGGCTGGTTCCAGAAGGCTTTGCAGAACGATCTGAGCGTTTGGTCCTCGAAGAACGTCGCAGAAAGTGAGCACAAGAACGGGGCCTTCTCTTTCCTGAGATTCATCGATCAGTCTGCAAGTGACGTGGAGAAGACTGCGACGCAATCACTTGTGCAACGCATTACCGAGATGCCCAACGACGATGATGACAGGCTCGCAAAGTTACAAGTAGCGTACGATGACGAAGATGAAAAGGAGAACGCCGGTTACACGCCTGTGCACTCCATGCTCAACATCGTCAAGCGCAATGACCTCAGGCCATTGTCCAAGGTCGCTTCGGAGGGACGCCTGGCAAGCTTGCTTAATGTTTCACAAAACTCCATGAAGGAGACAGGCTACGATACAATCGAAGCGTGCTACTTGCCTCGATCGACTGCTCCGCCAGCTGAACTGGTATGTTCGAGCCAGCAAGCGCTACGGGAGAAGGAAACAACATTCTTCAACATCCCACTCCGTCGTGCTCTGTACCCCATGGACGCGCCTACGGAGTCTGCTCTGTTGCAATCAAAGCTGCCGCCGAACAAGTACCCCGTCACAAGCATGCTGCCAGCTGCTTCGTCTCAGAAGCAACGCTACACCGACATTCGTGTGCCAAGCATGCGCCGATTCGTAACCGACTCTGGGAAACTCGCGCAACTCGACAGGCTCCTTCGCAAGCTCAAGGAAGGCGGGCATCGTGTTCTTCTGTACTTCCAGATGACCCGTATGATCGATCTGATGGAAGAGTACCTCACGTACCGGAACTACAAGTACTGCCGTCTCGATGGATCGACCAAGCTCGAAGACCGTCGCGACACCGTCGCCGACTTCCAGTCTACCCCAGAGATCTTCGTCTTCCTCCTCTCCACTCGTGCTGGTGGTCTTGGTATCAACCTTACCTCTGCCGACACGGTCATCTTCTACGACAGTGATTGGAATCCCACCATTGATTCGCAAGCCATGGATCGAGCCCATCGTCTCGGCCAAACTCGCCAAGTCACGGTGTACCGCCTCATCACACGTGGCACGATCGAGGAGCGCATCCGCAAGCGCGCTCTGCAGAAGGAAGAGGTCCAGCGTGTGGTCATCACAGGCCAAGCCGGCGCGGGCGTCGACTTCAATAACCGCAGCACGCGCGAGAACAACCGCACAAAGGACATTGCCATGTGGCTCGCCGACGACGACCAGGCCGCCGCCATCGAGCAGCGTGAAGCCGAACTTGCTGAGCAGGAGGCCCGCGAAGGCCCTAGCAGCAAGAAGAAGCGCAAGACTCCCGCGGCGAGGAAGAAGGAAGTCTCCATGGACGACATGTACCACGAAGGTTCGTTTATAAAATTCCCCTCTAATCTCTCTACATCCAGACATGCTAACGAGAGTCCAAACAACAGGTGAAGGCCAATTCGACGATGCGTCAGCCGACCCTTCCGGTGCGGCAACACCCATGTCCAACGACGCCATCGGCGCGCCAGCCGCCAAGAAGCAGCGCAAGAACGCCGCTGGCATGACCAAAAAGGCCAAAGCCGTCAAGCAGAGGCTCGCCGTCATCGACGGCGATGTATAAGTATCTTATAGCGGGAGGAGAAGAGAGTAGGGAAGGGAAGAGAATAGGCGGTTGGGTGCCGCCTAATGTTTGACTGGGTCCACGATGGGAAAGAGGGAAAGGAGCGTGCATTTTTGCGATGCCTTTAGCTGGACTCATTCTGTTTGTCTCTTTTGGTTTTCAATCTGTGTGTGGGGGTTTCTGTTGTTGGGGGGAGGACGGAAAGAAACGTAATAGAGTTCGCACACACACACACACACACACACACACACACACACGGGACGGGTCATACGTCGCGGAGGGCTTGGTAGACTCTTGAGAGCAGAGTACTGCTGTGGCTGCTGCTACTTGCTACTTTGCTGTGTATTCGTTTTGCAATGAATGGGATTTGCCTGCTAGGTTCTGGGGGGGGTTTTTATCAAAAAATTGTCTTGCTTATTATACACTTCGGGAAAGCTTGTGATAACTATTGGAACCTTGCTTTCTTTCTTCTCCCCTGTCGCTTTGTGAACTGACTTGTGGAAGAAACTCTTTCCCTATAGATACATATGGCAGAAGACGCAAGAAACGACATCAGTTGTTGTTCTTCGTCATCTTCTCGACGATCTCGCGCTCGTCCTCGCGCTTCTCGTCAACCGCTGCGGCCAGGTAGAGTGAGCACAGCAGCACGCTGCCAAAGGTAACGCCAATGATGGCTCTTCCCATGGCTCCCTGCTTCGCCTTCAGCGCCGCATCATCGCCAAGGATGGTTACGGCGTTCTTCAGGAAAGCATAGCTCAGCCCACTCCAGACAGTCGTAGCCGCAACCAAGTACTCGAAATAGCGCTTGGCCTCGTGCACGTCCATGCCTCCCAGGCCGAGGTCGTGCAGGATGGGCAGGTGGTGCGAGTCGGCGGTCAGCACGGGCAGGGCGAGGGCAGAGCCTAGAAGCACTAGCTGCAGGAAGGTGTTGTACTTGGACACCGTCGTGGGGTGCACTTCAGCGCTGGGCAGGGAGAAGTCCCAGTAGCGCATGAAAGTCTTGGGAGCTGGCAGCGACGCGTAGCGGTAGTAGAGAGCGGCGATGGCCAGACTGGCGTCACGGCCGAGGATGAGGGCAGCGAGAGAGGCCGGGATCAGACCTTTGACACCGAGGGTGGCCGTCATGATTATCATGAGCGCCTTGTCCGCCATGGGGTCCATGACGGAGCCCGCAACGGTTTGCAGCTTCCACTTGCGCGCCAGGTAGCCATCGACGAGGTCTGTGATGCCTGCGTAGGCGAAGAGGAGGAAGGCGGCTGTGTGCTGGTCGTGCAGCAGGAGGTAGGCAGTTGCTGGAGCGGCGACAAGGCGGGTTGCTGTCAGGAAGTTGGGGATGTTGTAAATGTTCTCGTTTTTCGGACGAGTGCTACGGGCGAGAGTGGTACGAATGGCAGATGTGGCGGATTTGGTGCGTTCTCGGGCGGACTGAAGTGTGGTGGTTAAGGGTGTTTTTGGTGATGACTGCGGTTGCGACTCGGACGAGGTAGGCTGTTGTGTTGCTAAGTGTCAGCTCATACGTAAGTATCGTCGTTCACCATCATCATGGCAGTGCAAGCAACATTGAAGTAAGGTTGTATATCACGTGATGGGTCCACAATACAAGTGAAGTCAACAGCCACCCAAAATTCGTTAACGGCGAGCCCCTTCGTATGACCAATGGGGGCGCGAATCCGCATTGCCGCAGTCTTGCGATTTGTTCGAAACATAAGACGGATAGGTGCATGAGAATGCTCTCATGTGACTATCAGGCCAGACCTTCGGTCGGGTGGGTCGAAGCCGAAGCCTTGGTTTTGCCCGCATGAGGGGAGGAGGGGTCGTTGCACCCATGCAGATACTAGGTGAAGAGATAGCTGTGAGATTGGACATACGTGATCCTTGCCTTCCGGCTGCTTTGTTGGGCGGTCTGCCCGATCAGAGTATGGTCTGATTCGTGGCAGACATACGACAGGTCTTAGTAGGTGACGGCCATGCCTGGATGCAAGTTAGATCGTGCATGGGAGGGTGATAAAGCAGTTTCGTGCATACGATAAGCCTTGTGAAGCAATGGTCACCGCCTTGGTAGTGTCTGCAGCAAGACCGCGTGATGTCCCCGCGGCCAGGCCGGAGCTGGAGTTGGTCGAGAAGACGGCATAGCTGCTCCTGAAGCAGGTTGGTGAGGGATATGAGTGGCGAATGCGTCGAAGAGGTATTGAAGCAATAGTAGAAGATAGATGTCTTGAAGAAACGAGATCACATGACACAGCGGCCGCACGACAGAAGAGGGCGGGCATGGCGAGCTTCAGGCCACACGCTCGCTCGCTCGCTCACAAGGAGCGCGGGCAGCAGGAAGCAAGCGAGAACGAGCACTGAAGTCGAGACTGTAAGCACGTGACCATGGAAGATGCAGCTCACAGTCGGTAGAGTTCAGTATGGGAACGGGCCGGGGCGTAGTTGCCGGACGGCTGCGTGACGCTGATCTTCCCGATGTGTTTGGGATGTATCATGACTCATGAGGCACGACGTCGTGGGCGTGGGCGTGCGTGCGTTGTATGATGAAGGAGGGTCTTCGCAGTGGTAGATCATCAGGTGGGCGGATCGAATCCTTCTCGCGTGCTGTCCAACTTGTCCCCGCTAGCGTCAGGCTGTGTAACAGTCTCCCCAGTCCTTGGGGAGAAGACCAAGGGACCTCACTTCATGCGCGCGGCCGTCCAAGCTCCATATGCCGCCCCGTCCGCCATGTTCTCGTGTTAAGGTACGAGGAACCGTCGATCTCTACCGCAGCTTAGTCTGGTGGTCCCTACACTCTTCATGTCCACCCAGGACCACGATACCGCAAACATGTTTCACAAAACAACGAGCAGGTGGCAGAACAACCACAAAACGACAACCGTCGTCTGAAACAAAGACAGACTTCGTCCCAGTAGTGACAAACTCTCCTCTCGCCTGCCACCGCCAAACTTACCGATTTGCTGCCCTCACCACTACGGTAACCTTCGTGTCATCCCCCTGCCTCACCTTGCCCTTGCCTAAATTCAATCAATATCAACATCTCCTCCACATCCCATGTCTACCACTAGGTACGCAACGACCTTCCCCACGGCCTCTGACTTTCCGCCCAAGACATCTTTAGTTTTACCCTTCGGCCTTTGATTCCGCGCGTGCCCCAAAATGATCAGCACGCCCAAGCATCCGCCGGGCCTCTCATCTCGTCTCGTCTCCGCCCGTATCGCCAACATGATCGCCGCTACGCCTCGGTATAACTAGCATTCCAAGTGATCCTGGCAAGCACATCGAAGACCAAGTCAAATAGGGCCGATTAAAACCAGGACAAGACTACTGCACTGCAACTGCCAGGTCCAGGCCAAAGCGATCGTCTGACTTCCGGCCTGGCTGTGTCGGGCCTCCCGCCCCGGCACAAGAGAGTTAACACCTCATGCAGCTTGACGAAAATTGCAAACGGCTTTCACTCGTGGAAGGAACCGAGCCCTCGCGGCCTAACGAGCTAGCTGGGCCTGACCACTGAGCTTCCCTTGCGAAGCTTTACTCTCCGAGGAGCGAAAGACGGGGAGGCTATCTATCAAGGAGGGGGAGCCTCGCGACGACTATACCGCTCGGTACAATTGGCACGCTGGGTCGGTTTCGAGACGCTAGAGGAGGCGCAGCTGCTACTGCTGATGCAGCAACAATGCCAGCAAGCAAGTCCATTCGTTCGCTCGTCCAAGCCGTTGGTCGCTCGCTTTCACTTTCCCTTGGAGGAAAGTCCCCCATCGTCGTATACATCGTACCAGCTCGTTGTTGATGTTGCAGCCCGTCGTCGTGGTGAGAAGAAGATCTCTGTCGAATATCTCCGCCACGGTAGCGATGTCGGCGGCCCTCCATGGACACAAGGCGGCTTTGCGCTGGCAATAACATGCAAGTAACGAACCGATGCGGCGGACCGATGTTGGACTCCCTGTCGTTAGAGTGCTGACCAGGTCCAGGGCGCGCTGCCCGACAGGGCCCTACGCGGTACTCACCTGGCAAGATCCGTAGCGCAGAGCAAAGATCAAAAGTCAACACCCTGGGCCCTCCACGTCGTTCAACGCCCAATGAGTAAAGACCAGAGAGAGGAGCGAGAGAGGAAAACGTGCGCAGTTCGCGCGTGCGTGCACCCGCAACGACGCCTTGCTGGCCCTGCGCGCAGCGAGGCCACCGACCGAGAACATCCATGTCTAGTTTCAAACTCAGATGTAACCTCATATCGTCGGTGGCCTTACGGGCTACGCCTGCCGCGCACGGGAAGGAGGGAGGAAGAGCAAGAGGAAGGGAGGCTGGCTGGCTGGCGTCTGCGGGTGGTGGGTACACGATAATTGCTGAAGAAAGGGACCCTCGCTCTTGCTAGCCTACCGCAACTCTGGCACAAGGAACGAACAAACCAGGCGAGCTCGCTCTCACCTCGTCCGCGACTCGTAGGGCGATGAGAAAATGCAAGCATGCTTATCGTCGCGAGCGATATACGGCATTGGGGATAGTGGTGTACATGCGCCACACCCGCCATCAAACGAGAGCTGCGAGGCGCGACCCCATGTCCAGCAGGGTGGTCATGATGAGGCGGATGATGAGTGATACGCGTTCTCATCCTCCGCGCCAGTCGGGCGGGAGCGCGTCTGTGCTGCCGCGGGGCGTAGCGCGCAGCACACAGCACCTCTGAGAATCATGAGCATGAGCAACGGAATCGTTCAACGCCTAGATCGAAAGTGAAAACAAGCGTGCAGCGTGCAAAGTCTCAGAGGGGAGGCTAAGTTCAAACAGTGCAAAGTCAAAGGGTGACGCGAGAGTCGATTCCGATGGCATCCCAGTTTTGTGGGAAACGATAGTTGATGGGAGGCCTTGAAACGTCGTGCGTGCGACGACAACGACGACGTCAATGATGAAAATTGATGGTGCTAATTCGCGGTGGCACTAAGGATGGTGCCTAACGTGCACGTGTGTCTTGTGGAGTCGGCGGGGTGTTGGACGGACTCAATTTCGGTTGCGTAGGGTAGTGCGGTGGAGACGACTTGCTATAGTATACGAACAGCATACTATTGTATTACTTTGCGGTATTGTGATTCGATCGTTAGTTGGTGATGCACGCGTAGGACAAATGACTTTGCAAAATCTATGACGAGACATATCAGTGAGGCAGTCAATGCGTAACGTGCTGCAACTTGCAACAAATGCGTGCAGATTGCTCTCAAGGGTAAATATCATTAAGTCAAATTCAAGTGGTAAAGTATCTACTTGACCAAGGTGTCGTCGAAACAGGCACCAAAGACAGTCTCCCACAAGCAATAGTAGCGAAAACGCAAACAGAATAGCATTGATTGATCGAACGCAAAAGCCAGCCCTGCTAACAGTAGGTTGCCCTACCTGAAGACAAAGCGAAAGAAAAGTAACGCGAGAGTTTCAATCCGCTCAGATAAGCCTCCCTTTGATTTTTTGTCCCTTAACCCAGTGTTGGCCTGGTCCTGAAAGGCAGAGTCCCATAAGATCGTACATAGCCAACGATGGCTGTTTTCATAAGTAGCCGCCCAATTACCCCATCACCCTCTCCTGTTGAAATGTAGAAACCTTCATAGTGTTGCGCGGTAAAATCAGATCCCATTGAACGCCTGTCGTCTCGCCCCAGAGGAGACATTGGACCGTTACTCCTCATTTTGCGAGACCCACTAAAACGCCGATTGTGCTTATCCCGTATCGATGACAGGGATGAGTCCCATGTATAGAGTGTTGTTGTGCGTGAGGAAAGGAGAACGACTATGTTCATTTCTCAATCTGTGTCTTGTCGTCAAGTTCAATGCTCTGTCGAACTTGGCGCCCGCTCTCTAGCGGGCTGTGCTTCCCAGCCTATTGGGAGTAGTGACCACCAGCAGCCTGAGTTGCTGCAACTTCACCGACTGGACGGAAGGTTTGGCCGGAAGAGCTGTAGCTGTGGCTGTAGCTTGCGCCGCCGCTGATCCCAAGGCCGTTCATGTCACTGCTGGGATGCGCTGAGTGCGGTGCTGCGTAAGAGCCGGAGCGATATGGGTCGTGAGTCATTGTTTGCACGGGTGTGCTGCTCGATGGAGCGGCAGGGTGCGGGCTCTTCATCGTGGTGTGTGGCGATTGCTGCGTGGCTGAGCTTTGCGGAGCTCCTTGCATTCCGTAGCTTTGGCTCGGAGAGCGCACTGCATACTGCTGAGAAGGAAGAGACTGGGCTCCTTGAGCGGCGCTGTACATTTGATGGGACTGGCCGTTGCTGGTGGGGCTGGGGTCGCTTCCTCCGCTGTATGACGGTCGGCCTGAGGGTGCGCTCATACTTCCGAAGGTAGACGAGCCAGGTTGAACAGGCGTTTGGTAGCTAGACTGGGGCATCATGCCGGACGAGCTGTGAGAGCCATCGCGCTGGACTCCGGCGTAGGAGGCTGGATAAGAATTGCTGTAGCCCAACGGCTGTGAGCTGGCATGCGAGTCCGCAGGTTTCGCGTCTGACTGAGAGCCAGATCTGTAATAGCCTCCGTAGGATGAAGCAGCCGTGTAGCTTGGATGGCCAGCATAAGTGGTCGCAGGCTGCTGGGCCCACTGAGTGCCGGGCATCGTACTGTACATGGCGGCATGGCCAGCGTTGCTTGTGGCCATTGGGGCGTACATTCCAGAATACTGTCCTGCTGGGTAGTACTGTCCGGGCCTCATGCTTTGGCCGTTGGCGGCCATCGAGTACATCACTTGAGGGTGGGCATAAGCTTGTCCGTCAATAGCGTAGTGCTCTGTCTCCTCGATCGGGGCGCGGAAGTTTTGCTTGAGGTACAGCTCAGGTCTGACGGAGATGTGCTGAAGACGTGGATCCTGGAGCGGTCTTGCGAGCGCGTTGTGCTTCACATCGTCTACTTTGTAGTACGAAACCATGTGATGAGAGATGCCGTTCACAGAGATGCTCATGGTCTTCTTGACCAGACCATCCGCGCGGAAGCCGTAGCTATCGACCAAAGAACCGATGAGAGAACGCTCGAGCTCTTTGTCCTGCTCGGAGCTTGGCAATCCAGATTTGATTTCCGGGTTGACAGGTGGCTCAGGTGGAGTGATAGGCCTGGGCATCTCAACATTCTCCTGGGGGTCGGAATCGCCGCGCTGAAAGCCGTCGACACCAGGCAGGCTGCTGCGTTTCCGTTTGATGGCACGCTTCTTCTCGCCGGGAGGGAAGGGCTTGTCGAGCTCGCGGTAAATCAAGAAGTTGCCTAAGATGCGGCTGGGGCTCCATGCAACACCATCGGTCCAGCGCTTGATACCGCTGGCGTTTTCTTCGTAAATGAAGATGTTGCCGCTCTTGATGAGCTGGCTACGCTCGCGATCGTGGGGACGTCTTGGGACGTGGTGAAGCTTGCCGCTCAAGCAGGCCTCGAAGAGAATGAGGCCGTCCATGCTGTTCTGGACGAAGCCAGTGAAGGTGGGCACCAGAGGCCCTGCTCCGCCTGCGCTCATGGCGAAAGATGTGAGAGTTTGAAGGAATGGGATAAGTGTTTAGGGTAGAGTGACAAGTAAAGTCAATGGAAAGTCGAGTGCACAATTGAGTTGCGACTTGCAAAGCAGCCAGATCCGGGGCAAAGCTTCTAGCAGTGACAGTTCGCGCTTGTCAGCCGCGTGAAGAAGGCGGATTTTGGGAAGAGCGAAATTCCAATATTGGCGAAAGCAGATGCTCAGTTCAATCGTTAGGACGCGGCCAAGAGCCGGGAGTGAGGAGGGAGCACTTGGGAGATGGCATTCACCCCTTCGGCGAGCTCTGGTGGATTGGGAAGTCGACAGACGCGTCTGCAGAAGTGGCGATGGCGTTGGAGTGCGGTGGAGAGGTTGGCAGAAGCAGCTTGAAGGAGCAGTCGAGCAGGACCGAATAGAAGATGAGCAGTGGGCGATTGCAGGTGAGACGGATGGGATGGGTTCGAAATGAAGAGAGGAGCGAGGAGAGTTGTGTGCGATGGAGATCAGGGCGAGTCAGAGTTAAGACTGAGAAGCTCAAGGTTGGGCGCGCGAGTCTGGGGGAGGAGAGGGAAGGTTCGAGGGTGGCAGATATTAGTATCAATGCAGCTTGGGGAGGTGTGCAGAGAGGAAAGACGACGACGAGTCAGCGGCATCTGGCGGCGCACGGACTTTGCTCTGCGATGGGAGAGACTGGATGGGCACTGATGGGATGGGAGTTGGGGGACGAGACGAGAGCCAGAGCCAAAGGCCGAGCGTCTTTTCCAGGTGGCTGTGTGTCCACTGTCCAGTTCTCCGTGGCGCTAGAATGAGAATATTGGTACACTGGTGTTGGGTTGGTCTGGTCTTGCTAGAGCTAGGTCGTCCATTCTCCATCGTGCCATCGTCCCCTCCCATTCAATTACAGTATCATCATTGCTGATCCATGGCACTCCACACCTGTTCTACCACCGTCTGGACATTTGTAGGTGATGTAAGTAATCAATATGTCTGTCTTGACTGGTTGTCTTCTATCTGTCTGCCTGTGTGTGTGTGTGTGTGTGTTTGTATGGACATGCTCTATCATCATCATTATCATCACCATCATCATCATCGTCCATCTGCGGACGTCCAGTCGGTCATTACCGTACCATGACATGGCATACCTCCTCAACAACCATGCCTGCTGTATCTCTTACACTCTCCCTGTCGGGCATTGGGCAGACTCTAGCCTCTAGGCTTTCCCATCCCCTCCCTCGCTCCCCTCAGAACCCAGGCACCCAGGGTAGGTGGTCAATAAAACAGCGCAATCATCAAAGCCACGCGAACCTCTGATTCGCCACGGCACTGCCATCAGCACTGGCCTATACCCGGAATGCGCCCGTCGCAGCAGCCGTGTTATCATCATCACTGCCGCGCTTTGGCGCGCGTTGTATGCTTAGTGCGCGGAGGGCACGCTCTGGCGGAACATGGCGGGGTGGCATGTGACGATGTTGAGGACAGACACGATGTGATCCGGGTAGAGGCCCAGCAGGAGCCCAGCAGGAGCCCATCAGGAGCCCACTCCACTCCGCATCTATCTCGATTCTCGCGCCAGGAGCTTGGGTGGATTTGCTGAGTTGCTGAACTGCTAGTACTAGTGGTAGCCTGGTAGGTAGTAACTGCTAAGAATGCGCTGCTAGTACCACTACTGGATGGCAGACGCACATCAATGCACTGGTGGGTTAGTATTATTATTATTGCCGTTGGGTCGCTTGCAGCCGGCGACGGTTGGGAGAGTCGGGAAGTGTGCGTGTAAGAAATCCTCCTGCTGGAGTCCTGGGCGAGTGGAAAGGCGGGCGGCAACGTCGGCCTTCGTGGCAATAATGCGCAGACAATCAATGCTCGCATCTGAGCCCAATAGGATGCTCGCTGCCAAACAGACGGTCTGCTTCTACAGTAGCCACTGCATCACAATCTGCACCACCGGAACCAGGACCGCTGTCGCTATGGCCGCATTCGTCTCAGCTCAGCGTGCGTCGCACGGCGCGCTAAGTCGTCGTCGGCAACACGAGGCACGACGAGACCAGACCAGGCCGTAAGGATAAATGTATGTACAGTACACGTACGGCCGCCGGCCGGCTTGTCTCCCAGAAACTCGGACCGAATGAAATCAAGGAGCGCAGAAAAAACGAAAGGCGGCTACCAATGGCAGCGTTCCTACTTGTTGGCAGCAAAAAGAATGCCATGAGCCAACACCCTCCACCATTTTGCACCTTCGCCCAATTCGGCAAGAGCTTTCAGAATTCCACTTGTGGAACTATGGGAGATGGACGCAACTCAAAATTCAAACGATACCCAGTTACTAAGAGGATGCTAGTAACAGCCCGAAAGCAAGTGCCTGCTTGCCTGCTTGCCTGCTTTGCCTAGGTCTACTGGTTGACTGGGTACTGACTTGCTGGCTGGCTCGTGAGGGCGTTGGATGTGAGGATACCCGCCCCGCAAGTGTGTTGCAAATCGCCTAGGCCCTCGCAGGTGCTGGTGCGGTACAGGTATGTATGCATCTCTCCTCTGTGTTATACATGTATTCATGCATCTTTTTCCAGGCACTCCCATACACCCAAGCGCCGCACTATGCGCCTCCTGGATGCGCCTCTCATCAAACCGTGAATGCTTCGCATGTACGATCGGCCTTGGCTCAGTCCGCTACGGCAGATCATAGAAGTGCAATAACTCACATAGGCATGGACATGTGGATGTGGATTATAAGTAAACTCGTCTGCTGCTGCTGCTCGGGTGCCGCTACCCAATTCCTGAGCCGTCGTCGTGCGTTCGCGGTCGGTCGGTCAGCCACTGGTGAGTACATGTACTGTAGTCGGATCTCATCTCCTAGCGCAAACGCCTGGTGACGCAGGCGTGCAGCAGCAGCAGCTTTCAAACTCCAGCCCGGGCAGAATTGATCGTCGTGGTGAAAGCATGCCGATGGAAGGAGGAAGCCCTGGTCGTGCCCTGTTCCAACTTCTGCCCTGCCGTGCCTGCCTTCCACCTCTGCCATTATTTGTTACGAGATGTTAACGCCGCCCTGCATCGACTGCTGGCCTGGCCTGGCCTAATGAGACGAGATGATGATCGCCAGCGATGCGGCAGCCCGATTTCTTTGTCATGTCGTGCGTGATTGTCCTTGCCGCTTTCTGTGCTTCCAAACTCTCCCACACCCTGGCACGCTTCAACTTGAAGAAAGATGGCCATCGTGCGTGGTCAAAGTCAAATCCGCCGCCCTGAACTCTCTTGTACAGCTCCAGCACGACCGTTTTGAACCTCAATAATCCTGTGACCCGGCCCGTCGGTTCTGTTAGGCTGTTACACAAACACACCAACACACACACGCACACATGGCCAACCGTCACACTACTACTCATCATCACTGATCACCGCCACCTCCGCAATAATCGCCTTCCCCTTGCACTCACTACTACTACCCGGCAAGCAAGCTATAATGCGTGGCGGTATCACCAAGACACCGGTAAAACCGTTCACACACAAATCCGCGGACTCTCGCCGCCCATGATCTACACGACTTGTGTGCATCGCATTTACGGCTCAGCAAAGTCCAGAAGCATCCTCATCCTCATCCTGCGCGATACATCACGCGGGGAATACCGGAGCCCAGGACGGCATGTAATAATGTTGCGCGCAGACAGCCACACTCGACTTGTTGCCTACCACCTACCAGGTGTGAGCCACTGGTATTGTCACTCGCATTGTCTTGCTGCATCTAGACCAGCGCGACTATCTACTTAGGTACCGGGACTGTTCCGGGTTGCCCGATCTTGTCTGGTGGCATCCTTTGAAGGAGGGGTTTGCCATGATGGTGTCTCACCACGGCACCGACCGCGTCAGTACCGAGGCTTTGTAGTAGCAGCCACAGGAACGATCAGTAATGATACCGCCTCTTGGGAGGAGATCCGGCCAGATTGAGCACGCACCTACGCATGCACGCACGCACTCTGTGATTCACATTGCATACCGGATCCCATCGCAACTGTTAACCATGGTCGCGTTCATGGCTGTGCAGCCCTTCGGAGCGATAGCCGGCTCGCATTATTCTTCAACGACGCCACACATCTCGAGAGCTGCAGTCTTATGAACAGTGTGACGTGAACCGCTCTGCTCTGGCGCCCTGACCTAAGGGCCTCCCCGACTCTGGCTGGACCTGTACCGGAAATCCGTACACCAAGTTCGCCAACTGACGACCTTCACCTAGACGCATCTCCGAGGACAAGGCTCGGTGTTGACGACCCAGGTGGCATGCGACAACCCTTTTCGGTCTCTACGTGACGCGGCGGCATGATTGCCTGTACCGAGAAAGAGTGAGGTGTCTTTCCCTCCCGCGTCGCGCACAGTCTCGAAATCCAATAACAATTTCAACGTCCCAAGTGTTAGACAAACTCAGGACCAGACGGCTCTGCAGGATCTCACTCCTGCATCCTTATCATCGTCAAGACTCGGCCAAAGTCCGCCTATGTTTCCCTCTCACAGTCTTGTCTGTCAGCCGCGTGCGGCCAGTAGTGTGAACTCTGAAAATACCCCATTATTCCCACACAGATCCTTCTTCACGGAGGTCGTCCAGTCAGCCTCACACGGCCAACGTTCGCGCACACGAGCAAGCTTGAACAGCAAGCAAGCTTGGTAGCCCTTTCCCATTCTTTATTCGCTCAGAGCTCGCAGGCTTTCGGCGAATCATAGCCACTGGCGCCAGTACCGCCTTTTTCTCACGCGATTGCTCATGCAGCACTAAGTAAACGGTCACAGGAAAACCCCACCGCCTGAGCCCGAATCTTCTCCCCGAGTCTTCCGTCATATTATTGATGGTGAGCGAACGAGTGATTCCCAAGACGGCCGAGAACAACGGTGTGGAGAATAAAACGATGGATGGATGTTCACATGGTCAATAATGGCGGCAGTCAAGCAGTCCAGTCTGGCGTCTGGACTGGGATGGCTCATTGAGCGGCTTGTCACCATGTCGTGATACCACACTGTCCTTTGTGTCCTCTACGGTTCGTGTGTGATGTCTATCGGGTCGAAGATGGCATCGTTGATGGTACCGAATCTTGTGTCACCATTTACAGTCGTCAGATTGTTGTCTTGGAATGCAATGTCATTGTTCATCGGGCACGAGGAGCTTTTGACGTTGAGTAGAGATCCTCTGTAGATTTGCGGGTTCGATGTCTTTCTACTGAAAGGTGACAACACGGAGACATCGTTGTTGTTCTTCTTCAGCTCCGAGGACACGGCACTCGCCTTGGTACATCCTGTTGGTTGTTCTTCAGTCCTTGCGCATGATGCTGGCCCGGTTCGCCGTGTTCTTAACTTCTAGGCTTCGTTCTTCGAATTGTTGTTCTGTTGAACGAGAAAACCTTGTACTTTTGGCTGACATAGCTGCCGTGTAACGCTGACCACAATGCTGACTCTTGAGTATCTTGTCAGTATTCTTTCGAAGTCTACATGTACTTTCGGATGATACATGAGGCGGATGCATTTTGATGTACCCCAACCCTAACCCGAAGGTATAGACATTATACGCGCAATGAGAATGCCGTTCTCAATGTACAACGGCATACGACCCTATACATGTACAGCCGATTGCAATGCGACAGGAAAAGGCGTTGACCCTCACTCTATTGGTAGACATGCGTTCGGGCGTGAGAATATTCGAATCGACCGCGAGACCATTTCAAATCGCTGGTTGTAATTCCTAGCGATGTACATGCACGTGTGCTATGCTACTGACAAAACCGAATATAACACTTCGGTGGTTTGTTTCAGCTGGAGATCATGTAATGCCTTGAAGACTCGAGTCAGTTTGAAGTTGCATTTTCTCAGAGACACAACTCTAGGGCGGTGCTTCGAGGAGAATGCGATCATATGGATCATGCCATATTTGACTATGTAGCATGGAGCATACTAACTGCAGGTGCTGGCATTACCATACAGAGCTGTGACGCGTTGTGCGTACCGTTGTCCCACTGCGTCCGCGCCAATGAAATCACTCCTCTTTGGTGTTGACCTCTTTCTCCTCCTCAGTCTTGGTCATCTGTGAGACCTATCAGCACCTGCCAACAGCTCGTTGCTCGCTTTAGTGACAGTATCCGCTGCTACCGTTACCGCTGCTGCCGCGTCTATAACACGCTGGTTTGCTGATGCTGCTTCGACTGCCGCTGCCGCCTCTTGCAGAAACCACTATATCGCAGTCGGTTAGAAACTCGGTACGATGCACAAGACAAGACCATACATGAAAGCGGAGAGTGCGAAGGATGATGCAGCTTCCAGCTGGAGCTGGAGCTGCTGCTGCGTCTACAGATGCGATTAATATGCTTTGGCATGGATCTATGCGAAGTTCATGATATACATACCTCATCTGCGGTGCGCTTCTACCAGAAGTCAGCAATGTCTTCGTATAACCAGAAAGAATAATAACATACAAGAGCATCAATGAGATACGAATTCCACTGCACCCATAATTAGTCTTGTGAGTGCTGTAGCAGGACATGATGGATTCATACGGCACACTCGATCGCACTGTGGCCTAAACGCTATGACTAGTATGTTAATTTACATCCGATCAAAACAGAACATTGGCAACTTACATGACATTTAAAGCAGTATTTTTTTGTGGTCTTCTTGGAGATGCCTGCAAGTAGAGTTAGCCTGCTGCGACATGGCATATGACCCGATGGCATTCCATACCGCCACCACCACCGCCGGATCCGCCGCGGGCGCCACCATATCCGCGTCCATATCCGCGTCCATGGACACCACCACGTCCGCCTCGACGGCTGCCGCGGAAGGCTTCGAACTGGAGAAACGTCAGCATACTGCATGGATGAGCGTCCAGATATGCATGCTATCAACAAGTTGATCTTCAGGAGGGCCAGAAGTGCGAGTAGCCCCATTTCCCTCGAAGAAAACAAGGCACTTGCAAATGAGGCTTGGATGCGAACACGGGTGTCATGGTGTGAGCTCGAGGTGTGCATCATGATATCAATCAACTTACACCGGTCATGATGTCGCGTTGTGAACTGGTATACTATCAGCAACTGGCATACGGGAGAGACAGGAGCAGGAGGATACCGTAATTTTGTCTTGGTTTGCTAGAACAGTCAGATGCGACGTAAGTAATGGACAACTCACATGCAAGGTGTATAGGGTGATGCGTGAGTTGTGCGAGTGGTGTGCCGAGGGAAGTTGAAGAGCAAAAGCAATGGGAAGCGTGAGAACTTACCTCACCGCGGGTTCAAGGTCGATCCAACTTCGGGTAAGTTATTCGAGAGGAAGGAGCAAAGGAAGGCGCGGTTTGGCGAACAAGGAAGGAGCGCTGGGTGGCATCTGGAAGCACCGTGACATGAGACGCACCTAATCTCTCACCGGTAGACATGTATTACTTCTGATACGATGCCGGTGACGCCAACGCGACACTAAACGGCCCACTGGGAGTGGACTTGATCTTGGAAAATAGGTTAGAAATCAGACTAGGTCAACTCGTGACCGGTCTTTTGATGTATCATACAGGCGCGAGAAAGCATATATCCTGAATGCTGCAATTCTACACGTCGGGGCTGCTAAATTGTCCATGTGCAGCAGAACTACAGCTCGAACCTATCAGCGAAACCCCGTGAACGCCGCCAGACGCCGTACCGATATCATCTTCACGAGATGTCGTCTGCAGTGTCCATGCTCGCCTCGGCAGCGCCGCCAGCAGCGGCAATGACCGGCTCAGGCTCAGGTTCCTCAAGAGGTGCAACTGCAGCCTCCCCCACAATGGCCTCCTCGACTGCGGCCTTGCGCCTCCAGACGCGTGCCCAGCGCTCACCCCAAAGAGTAATGAGGTCGCGTTCGCTGCTGTTGTCATCGTAGCGCTCAACCATGTCGTCCTGAGTACCGCTGGCAACGGCTGCAACGGCATCCTCGATCGCAACATACATGTCACGAGCACTCTGACGCTCACGCGGCAACACCTCATCGATCTGTTGGCGTTGGTCGAAAGAGACCTTGGTGTCATTGCGGGTCTGGACGATCTGGCGTAGACGCTCCGTCACCTTGAACATAGTAGTGGAGATGAGCTCGTAGCACTGCGCAGATGCGAGCGCCCGGCCGCGGTCGAGGCGGTCCTGAAGGGCCCACTCAATCACCGACATGGGCGTGATGATGGTGTAGTTGAGAAGCTTGTCAACGATGTTGACCGCATTGCCTGGGTGATCGACCCAGAAGTCGACAACAGAGCCGATCACTTGACGACGAGCGAGTTCAGACTGAGTGCCGACTGCCAGGAGGCGCTCCTTGCAGCGGTCAATCGTGGACAGCACATGTGACAGAGACTTCGAACCGACGCTCAAAATGGCGGTCATATAGATGTCAGTGCTCGGCACAAGGGGATCCTCGAAGCCATGTGCCGCGGCCTGCTCCTGGACAGTATCCAACACCTTTTGGATATCCTCCTCGGGAGCCTTCTTCTTGAGCAGTGCCAGAACTTCACGACCTTCAGACGCAAAGGGAGTCTTGTCGTTGGCGTATTTGAAGTCGGGCATGTCTTTCTCCTTGCTCGCGGGGATAAGTGGGTGGAAGGGTGCAGGAAGAGTTTCGCGAATGCGTTTAGCAAAGGACAGCCTGATCTCCTTGTCAAGCACACCGTTGATGAAGGCCTTCTTCGGGTGAATTTCCGGGAGATCGATCTCAGGGATCCTGTTAATTTATTAGCATAGGCAACAAGTTAACGTGCATGATTTTGAAATTACCATTCTCCCCACTTCCAGCGGAACTCAAAGTTGCTAAGGTGGTGCGCAAACCAGTCCATGAAGCGATAGGTGAGTTCCATATCCATGGACTCTAGACTGCGGAACAAGAATCTGATGGCGCGGCCCAGACTGGGAGCTACAGCGGCTGGCGAAATCTTGCACAGTTCTGTAATGAGTGAGTGATAGTAGACGAGCCTGTGCTCTGAGGCCGGAAGACGACAGATCTGTGAGAAGATAGCATCGACCGAGATGTCTTCCGGCTTCCACGTCGAGGCGTCAGAAGAGAAGTCGCGTAGCTTATCAAATGCAGTTTCGCGACGGGCAAAGACACCTGGAGTCCAGAAGTTGTCCATTTGAGTGAGGATTTTGGCGGCTGCATTACGGTTGAAGCTAAGGATGTTGATAGTGTCTGCCAGCGCATCTCGGACGAGGGAGGCTGCCACGGTTGAAGTGGGCGGCACGGATTCGATCTCTTGATCGGCATAGAGCGAGAAGAAGATTTCTGGGAAAAGCGGCTTAGGTCCTGGGTTGACCGGCGAAGGGATGTTGATGGTAGGGAAAATGTGCTGAGGAGCCATGGATGCCTCTGCACTTCCATTGGCTTCGCCGTCTGCAGCATCAGTGGCCTTTGAGCGTAGCTCGAAGACGCGAGGAATGCAGGTCAGCTTCCATCCACTGGCTGCCTCGGTCTGCAGCTGGCGCTGCAACAGTCCAATGAGGCTACCGAATGCCATTGGCTTCTCCTCACCTTCACGAGATGGGTATGGGTCCACGAGTGCTTCCAATGCGTGAGGCGCAGAAGCGACGATGTCCGTTTTCTCGAGAAGCTCGGAGGCTCGTTGTTGCAAAGAGACGTGGCTGCTGGATGCCAGCAGGTAGGGAATCGTGAATAGGATGATTTTGACAAGCTCGATGCCCACGACCTGTGACCGTTGTCAGTATTCAGCTCCACGTTTGAAGTTCAGATGTGCTCACGTCTTCGGATGAAGCAGTCTGAAGGTCAACAGCCCTGTTGAAAAGCTCGTCCAGGATTGGCACAATTCCATCTTCCTTGTACAGCGGCTCCAGACACGCGAGGAACCTCAAGAGGAGCTTGAAGGACCGCCAATCGCCAGCATCCAGGGCTTCTTGGCACATTGGGCCTGCGCGATCGAGGATCTCTTGTGCGACCTCACTCTTCTCGCCATTGGCGTAAAGCACGGCGCCTGCGACAAAGGGTATCTTGAGTGGCTGCTCGACAACCCTACAACGTATCAGCATCCCCAATCTCATCTTTCTTGTTCGATCCGTGCTTACAGCTTCATGACCACCGTTCCAAATGTCTCCCGCACGTATTCATCATCCCAGTTGTCCGCTGTGAGCTTTGCGACATGGACGGCGTTTTCCTTGATGTCTCTTGGCGGACGGCCATGCACGTCTTCGGCGATCTCGAGCAAGTTGCGCTTGATCCTTGTGCCCGGCGGAGCTTCAGGGCGGTGGCGAGGGTTACGGTAGTCGCGTTCATTGTCGTCGTCCTCTTCGAAAGCTGTTAGCTATTGCGCAAGCAGTCGATTTTGGCTGATGCATAGAGCTTACCTCTGAATCTCTTCCTCTTGCCTCCACCACCTCTCCCGCCATCCCTCCTGTCGTGCCTGTTGTCGCGACGGTCGTAGTCGGCCATCTTGAGATATGTTTCGATTGGTGATGTTGCAATGGTGCAGCGCGCGTCAGCTCTCAACTTAGGGACGCGGCTAGATCACCTCGAAGCTTCGGGTTTCTGCCTGAGGCTCAAGACATTGACATGTGACGTTGACTTGACTGCACTTCTGCTGTCCGGCGCTTTCAAGTGCGCAATTGTGCCCATCAACCAGACTCATTTACACCACTCTATTTATGCTTTATGTTCGGGGACATCGACCTCACTTGACAAGCCATCAGGAGGGTGGAGGGCTTGAAAGCATCTCACGTATGTCTCTTGACAGAGCGAGAATTATTGAGGCATGAATTGGCGTCAATAAGACGATCTCGGATGTAACGTAAATCATGATCCTTGCTGTGGAGCCATACCTAGTCCACGTGCGACCTGCAATTTCTTCCGACGATCAAATTTTAGGTCATTCGGTGGAGTTGTCCGTTTGGGTCGCGACACCGCCGTCCGAGTTCCAACAGTTCATTCTCGGCCATGCTCGTTCCGCGATTGAAAGGTCTTCCCCATCATCCGGTGCTCGAAATATGACCTTCGATCGCATCCTGCTGTATTCTGAAGTTATGAGCCGGATGTGCTGTCGTGGGATAGAACAAAATAGACGAATTAATCAATTGAGAAGAGAAATGTAGTCTTGCTTGCTTGCAGGTCATCTCACTGCTGCAGAAGTGACGGTTTAAACACGCACACAAACACACACGGACAGAATCAAAGCACCAAGCCGTTCCCTCGCTCTCTTGCAAATGGCAGATGTATTCTTTCCCATTCCTGTGGACTGCCACATTCCCGCTTTCCGGTGGCCTCCTGTCCCCCATTGGTCGCTTGTCTGCCTCCCATTCATTTTGATCTTTTGAATTGCGCCGGAGACTCCTGGGCACACCGGCTAGCAACGCCACAGTTATCGATCCAAAAGACAAAATGCATCGCTGCGTGGGTCTCATGATTTCTGGCTCAATGCTTTTTGCTCGCGACCCAAGGCTTTTCTTGTTTTCGCACAGAGTTGAACTCCTGCTGCTGGACGACGAGAGCATCTCTCAATCCAGGCGGGCCATCATCTGGTCTTTCGTCAAAGGCTGCAGGTTGTCGATATCGAGACCCTTCGCGGCCAACACAGGCTTGAGGTGTTCGGGCACGAGTCGGTGGTTGAGATGAGGAGCAATCGAAAGTTCTGCGAGGAGCAATTAGTAAAATGTTTGCAAATTGAACAAAAAGGTAGCCTACCGTGGTGGGTAAATTCGAAGAGATTGGGCATGTCCTTGGGCGCGCCATTGGCATGGCGTGAGTCCGGCAACTTGATGTTGGGATCCCTGAGTTCATCGAAGAATGGGTGCACCATGGCCTCAACTGCGGAGAGACGTTGAGTAGGCGTGTACTCGAGCAATTTTGAAATCAGGTCGATCGCGTTCGGATCAGCCTTCCTAAAGACCTGCAAATTGTCAGTTTCTGGTCTCTGATGATGCGGATAGAAGAGTCGTCCCACCTTGTTGAACGGATGAGGCTTAATCTGCGGGAATTTGTGCTCCATATAGTTCGGGTTCATGGTGCGGATCTGATCGCGCGTAGGCGTTCCCAGAACTTTGATGATCTCCACGAGCTGGTCAATGCCAGACTCGCCAGGGAAGAGCGGTTGACCGAGCATCAGCTCTGCCATGACGCAACCAGTGGACCATACGTCTGTGATGTGTCAGCAGCTGCTTCGCTCGCATCCTTCCATAATCAACATACCGATCTTGGTGGTGTAGTTGGTCGCGCCGAAAATGAGCTCCGGCGCACGGTAGTAACGTGAGCAGATGTAAGAAACATTCGGCTCGTTCTCGACCAGGATCTTTGCGCTGCCGAAATCGCACAGCTTGAGGATGCCAGAGTTCGGGTCCAGAAGCAAGTTTTGCGGCTTGATATCTCTGTGGCAGATGCCCTGGCTGTGGATGTAGGCGAGAGAGCGGAACAGCTGGTAGATGTAGAGCTTCACCTCGAGGATGGGCATGGTGGTCTTGAGTTTGTTGAAGTGGCGGCTGGCGCGGTAGACGGTCTCCGGGACGAACTCGAGAACTAGGTTCAGGTACACCTCATCCTTCTGTGCTGCCATCAGAGCTGTTTGTACACCCATGAGTGCATCTGTATCGCGTACCCGGTCTCCGTTGGAGTAGTAGAAAGCCTTGAGCTCAACGATGTTGGGATGGCGGACAATGCGCATGATCTGGAGCTCTCTGTTCTGGAGGATGTCAGCACGTGCGACAGGCTGCAGCTCGCGGGCCATTGGTACTCACCTTGAAGCGCTTGTCCTGCAGCACGCGTTTGATGGCGGCATCCTCGCCCGAAGGCGACAGCTTGGTCTGAAAAACGACACCGAAGGAGCCGTTGCCGACGATCTTGCACTGGGTGTACTGCATCTCCTTGGTCTCGCCAGTGAGTCCATCTTGGACCTTCTCGCGGATGACTTCTACTGCGGTGGTCAGCAATGGGAATGGGAATGCGGGCGAGCGTGGCTGAACATACCTCCCATTCTAAGACTCGAGAAGGCCGATGGCCGGTTCTGTGACATAGCGAGGTGTGCGGGCGTGTAGGTAGTGGTGCTGCGCGCGGACGGTGTGGGGTGCGCAGCGACAACGGCGGAAAGTCGGGCGGGCGGTTGTCGGCGATGTTTTGTTTACAGCGAAGTGAGGGGAGCGAGGTCAGGCGAGCTGTGATATGGGCAGACGCGAGTGGGGCGCGGACGGCGGTGATGAAGAGTGAGGCGGTGGGTTGGCGTGGTGTGGTGTGGTGTGAGCAGCAGACGCGGGCTGTGTGTTGAGGGCGGCGGTCGTCGGGCTGGGATGTAGGAACAGAAGTGTTTTGGCGGCAAGGCTCGCGGCGATGACTGTCGTGTCGTGTCTTGCTTTGCTGCTGCTTGATGGCAGTGCAGGCTTGCTCGCACGTGGACAGGACAGGCTTGGGTGGAAAGTGGATTGAGAGATGCACGGCAGAAGACTGGAGGGTTGGATGGGTGGAAGTGGTGCTCGAGATCAACCTGGGTAGGATGGATGCAAGAGACCCCCGCAGAGGTAGGTAAGGTAGTCACGGGGTGGTGCACGCACGTCGTCTCCTAGGTCTGGCTTCTGGCTGGCTGGCGGGCTGGCTGGCAGGCTGGCATCTACACCTAAGGTATGGATCTTATTCTCCTTCTCACATGTCGACATGCAGCAAGCATACTACAGTACGTAGGTATTGTATGTCATTGTGTTAGCATGTCATGTAGCCTCGTGGGATCTATATTAGTCGAATACCACCCTCCACACTACTCCATACACTCATACGCAAGTGATGACTTTGCTCTCCGCGATGCCTCTCTCTCTCTCCAGCCTGCCAGCCATAAGGTAACCAGATCTCTAACACTCCCCAAGTGGGTCGCGCTAGACAGGTCATGAGAGGTCGTGATCTTGGCGCTTCCGGAATCCGAGTCTCTGCTGAAACACACGACACCGGTCGTTGCCATGGGGCGTGGGAAATACTCATGACACCCTTCTGAGGCTATACCATTTCCTTGCCATGTGCTGCTCCGTCTCCCAAGACTCGTCTTCACAGTTACATTTCCATCGACTAGACATCGCCGCCTCCTTCATACGTCAGCGAGCGGAGATGCCGTCACTCGCAGGGCCCTCATCACGAGGCCTGTTAGCGCCTTTCTTGCCGCTCGAAGAGGGAGCTTTCTGTAGGAGTAATTTCGCGAGGTGGGAGAGGAAGGGTCAGCTGCTGCCGCACATAGCCATTGGCTGCTCGCGTGCCATTCGCCATTCGCCTCGCCACCGAACACCTGTTCGTCGCTTGATCGCATCACCTTGTCCGGTGTATGCGTGCGTGGACCGGCTATGTGGTTCGCGATCTGCGCTTGCGGACTGAGGAACAGCGATGTTGTTGAGGCCATCAAAAGAGCCAAGCGGCCTTCCGCTGGAGCAGGACTGGAGCTCGAGCACCAAAATCATTCAATCAGCAGACGCCAGAAGCCGTGTCTTCCTTCGCATGAACCACGAGCCCACACACGACGCAGGCCAGCTCGAAGAGGCCAGCTGCAGGTACCTTGTCGGCACCATGACAGAATTTCGCGTCGATGAAAACGTCCTGCTCCAATTGAATGCTTGACTTTGGCGGTACCTGGGTACATGCATGCGGCGATAGGCATGATCCCATTTGTCTTGCTGGTACTGATGGGTAAGATGGAGCTCGTTTCAGGCGAGCCGGGCAGATGTGAGAGTTTGAACCTTACTGTAGACTGTCACGGGATTGAAGAAAGCCAGGTCGAGCCCAATTTATTGGCCCGTACATTCATACTCCCCACCTCAACGCGTGCGCCATGCCTACAGGAAAGAGGTAGATCTAGAATATGATGCCTAACTCACCGTTGGGCAGTGATGCGATGCAATGCGGTGCGTTGCTGGATGCTCCTTCCGGCCGCACGGGTTACACATCCTGATTACATGCCCTGTACTTGGGCTGAATCTTGTACCTGCACGTCAACACTGCCGTGCGCTGCATTCGTGTAAAGGTTTTCGAAGGCTATTCTTGTGCTGTCATCGGCGTGCTAACGAGAACACTAAGTAACACTTGAAAGGTAGCTTTTTTCTAGACTTCTTTCTCGCCATCACGCCAGAGGTATCAACATCCACAGTCGGCTTTGGAGATAGATTGCGCGGAATACTATAATTCTCCATCGAGAGGAGCAGAACTTGCAAAACATCTCTCCAATGACTGCCCTCGACACTTGTCTCACATCTCTCGCCTCAGGATCTATCAACTGCAGTGGCGGTGTATAAGTGATCCTACGAGTCCCGCAATTCATCAGCGCCTTCAGGCATAAACGCTGCAGTTGAGATGCGCAGTTTCAGCCTGGCGAGCAGGCCAAACAGACAAGGCCGACCGTGTGCAGATTGGATGTTGCAACAAAACTTGAAACTTCATATCTTGTGCGTGTGTGGGCAAAGCAACATAGGGCTACACCGGCGAATATTCACGCATGGCGAATCGGGATGTACAATTTGGATTGCTTGGTGCAGCAGTTATGCACTTCTCACGACGCCGTTGAGCTCATCGCATTAACCTGCCCAGGTCGACGGGTTCATCTGACTACAACACTGGCAAGCAAGCAATGGAGCCTTCTGATGTGCTGCGAATATATGTACTGAAGCAGTGCGTGGCTCCAACAAAACGGCAGTTTTCACGTGCCCTCACTGCATACCAGTAGTACATGTAGACGCTACCTACATACTGTATACTAGGGAGCATATTTTCACTATTTTGGTCGGGTCGTAGTGTTGTACATGCCCACATGTTGTTGGCGCACGTATTCTCGTGTACCCGGAGACTCAAATGCAAGGACTGGAGTCGCACGATCGCCTTGTATCATGATCACCAGTTGAATTATTGATCCTACATACTTGCTACCTACCTGCCTACCTGTATGCAAGTTTGGCCGCGCTGGGACAAATACCTATGCAACTCTGCTCAACAGCTTCTCAGAGTTAAGATCTGCTGAAGTACCGCATGAATAGAAACCTCCGAGGCGCAGCGGTGTGTTTGATTTCGTCCGGTATGAGCAACACATAATGGCAGTTTCAATACGGCTAATTTGCTGACCAATACCTCAACACCGACACGTTCTCGCATGAACCGTGTTGCGCCATTCATTGAAGTTCGAATTACCTTAGCATGTGGTTTCAAGAACAATGGTGTAGGTGTCGCAACAATGAAAGGAATGCTCGGTGCCACGCGAGGGAAGTCGGTGCGGGTCGTCGTCACCGCCACCGCTTCCGCTTTGATTTGTGACACCTCACACCTCACGCCCTGGACCAAGGGACCTTCTTGTCACAGGGGAAGTAATAGCAGCCCTGATAAGTCTAGCTTCCTGGAAACTACCGTCATCTTGAGCGACAATACAGGCGCACTACGAAGCCGGAACGCAGACGAGAATGCAACAGCGACATGCCTGATTTCTTGCGCTTTTCGGTCCTTCTTATCCTCATCTTAAACAACGCCATTTCGACAAACTCTGAGCATGCCCAGCCAGCTAGCAGTAGACCGGCGAGCGATCCTGCTGGCTCGAAGTCGCAGTCACCCTCCTTGAGCTCATTGGGCGTACCGGCTGCGACGGACTCTGCGACCTGCCCTAGCCGAACAGCTAACTACATAACCCACCCACTTCCTCAACAATGTCTGCGGACAAACCGTGCCTCGACGGCTACTGCAAATAACACCACTGCTGCGACCGAAGCTTCCACTCCAACATCCTTGGATGTATCTAGCAGTGGCAATGAGTCGGAGCTCCATGTGTCAACTACCCCAGCTTCTGGCCATGAAACACAACCGGAATCGAGTACTACGTCTGCCACAACATCAGATCATCCTGATATCAGCAGCTCCGCGACTGCGACTGCCCAGGAGCTTGACGTCGAAACAGACTCTCCGTTGGACAATGCCAATTTTTTGTCTTTCGAAGACTGGAAGCGACAGAATTTGGTCAAGGCTGGACAATCACCTGAAAATCTGGACGCCCGCAGCCATTCATCGAGCGGCGAGAGAAAGCGTCCTGGCATCAACAATGCCCTCGATACCCTAGGCGAGGAAGGCGAAATCGAGCTAGACTTCTCCGGATTTGGTGCATCTCATGACAAACCACCCCACGAAAGTGCTTCAATTGATTCGAGTGATCCATCGAATGCCCATTCATCTCTATCTTCTCAAACAACACGATCCAAAGACGCTGGTAAAACGTGCAAAGAGCGTACCAATTACGCATCCTTTGACTGCGCAGCCACCATCTTGAAGAACAATCCAGAAAGCAAGTCCGGCTCATCAATCCTAGTCGAGAACAAAGATAGCTACATGCTCAGCAAGTGCTCTGCTAAGAACAAGTTCGTTATTGTCGAGCTTTGTAGTGATATTCTGGTCGACACCATCGTCCTGGCCAACTACGAGTTCTTCAGCTCCATCTTCAGACACTTCCGTATCTCGGTATCGGACCGGTATCCCGTAAAAATGGAAAAGTGGAAGGACCTTGGTACCTTTGAGGCGAGGAATACCCGCGAGGTACAGGCATTCCTGATCGAGAACCCTCTGATCTGGGCGAGATATCTGAGGATCGAGTTTCTGACCCATTACGGTAATGAGTACTACTGCCCCGTCAGTCTACTGCGCGTGCATGGTACCACAATGATGGATGAGTTCAGACATCAGGAGGAAATCGCTCGCGGCGAACTTCCGGATGACGATGTCGTCGTTGAGCCCGATGTTCCTGCACAGACGACAGTATCACAAGAAATTCATCCGGAGGCTCCGATCCTCGAGAATAGCGCTGCCCAGACTGTCTCAAACACAGCTGTACAAGCATCTGCAACGACACCCGAACCACTCCCAAGCTCTGGTACTGCCTCTTTTGGTACCTCGGACGAGGGTCTGGGAAAGTGTCCGATGCATAGTAATACAAACCAGCACTTCGATCTCTCGAGAATCGCAAATCCCACATGTGCGACAGAAGACAAATCCTCGACGGCAAGAGCCTCGATACATTCCAAACATACGCCTAAGCCAACCGAGAACTCGCCTGCTTCTACGGAGCATGCATCAGCTGTCGTGACAGAGCCAGCGAAAGGTTCACAGGGCCCCGAGAATTCGGAAATTTTGGACTCGTCCTCTGTTATACAACAGAACTCAAACAATTCGACCTCGACAGTCAGCGAAAAGGAAAGGTCATCAGATTCAACACCGACAAGCAGTCAGCCAGCTACTTCAAGTACGACGACCACGACCATCGCATCGCCAAGTGGCCGCGCCCATGACGATACGTCCACAACGTCACACCCAAAAAGCGTTCACGGCGCTTCCAACTCCACCCGCCCACCAACGAGCAGCACAAACGCACCGCCAGCACAGCCATCTACTCAAGAATCGTTCTTCAAATCAGTCCACAAGCGCCTGCAGCAGCTCGAAAGCAACAGCACCCTCAGTCTGCAATACATCGAGGAGCAGTCGCGAATCCTGCGCGACGCCTTCAGCAAAGTTGAAAAGCGTCAAGTCGCATCCACGACGAAGTTTCTTTCCCATCTCAACAGCACAGTCATGGGCGAGCTACAAGGCTTCCGCCAGGCTTACGACCAGCTTTGGCAGAGCACTGTCATAGAGCTCGAGGGCCAGCGTGAGCAGTATCAGCGTGAGATACTCGCTCTCAGCACGCGCCTCACGCTCGTGGCCGACGAGCTGGTCTGGCAAAAGCGCATGGGAATTGTGCAGTCTACGCTCCTGCTGCTCTGCCTAGCGTTGGTACTTTTCAACCGCAATGGAAACGGTGCGCTCGTTGAAATGCCGCTTCTGCAGCATATGATGAACAAGTCACAGGCTGCCCTGCGCTCCGGTTGGGAAAGCCCATCCGGCTTCCGTTCGCAGGATGACCACAGTCCAGACAACCGCAGCCCTGTCTCGCTTTTCCGCAAGAGGTATTGGCAGCGACGCTCGACCGAGCCTGCGAGCGGTCATGCAACTGATTTCACCGACAGCAGGCCTCAGAGCAGGGATGCGTCACATGTGATGAGGCCAGACGTTACTTTGGACCCTCCTACGCCACCCAGTGCTGACGAGTCGGAGAGCGGCGAGGAGGAAGGCGAGTGGAAGGAGGTGCCAGAAGTGCAGAGTGGACCTGCTACTCCCACGGGTACGAGGGAGGCTTTGGGCTCGCCTACTTGGGTGGGAGATAGCCTGAAGCCGAGTATCTCGATGGGGTAAAGTTATGTATCTATATCGCGAGTCTTCGATGTTGGCATTTACGTCCTGTATTTATCCCCCGAAATGTACAGTATTGAACGCATCGTTCCAACGTCCACCTTCCCTTCCTCACGGCGCGACTCGAGTTGAAACTCGTTTGAAATGCTGTGAAAGGTGTTTCTATGCCCTTCCTTCTCCCTTCGCTGAACCATTCGCAGACTGATCCTGCTTTCTCTTTCTCTCTCATGAAAGACAATGCTGATGCAGCAAATCAGATCAACAGAATGCCCGTTGTAAGTGGACCCATCTTAAATGGAACTTAGATGTGGTACAACATGGAGCATCTCAACAGACCAGTGAAGTACAGCGCCATCGACTCAGGCCGATGCAGTCTGACGCTGCAGTGACCATCGCAATGTGTGCTGATATGTCTTTGTCTTTCGCACCTCAGATCGGTCACCGACCCGACTATGAGATTAGCGAACGCCGTGGAGCAAAATGCAGCGATAGTAGAGGAGCGTGCTGTGAAAGCAGCAGCAGTAGCAGCCAAAACAGCGAAATAGGAGTAGCGGCCTTAGCATACTAGACCCTTCACATTCCACGCGGGGGGGCCATCGCTGAATAGTTCCATGCAGGGCTACGATCAACGAGAACAAGAAGAAAATGATTGAAACAATCAAGCATATCAAGGCCGATCCCCAGAATATTCAGTCATACAAGAAGAATACCAACTCCTTTGCAGCTTATTCCTGCAAAAACCCTCAGCCACACACTCATCCTGAGCGGGTCGCGCCTCCAGACGCCGGTTCATATCCATATCTTTGGCTGTTTTCGCAAAGTTTTTCAATCCCATCGCCTAATCGCTGCTACAGCAGCCCCGGCACCCACAGCTGACGCACTCAATTTCCTGGTCCTGCTTCAGCTGTTCTCTGGGCACGCGGCAAATGCACGTGCTGTTGAAGTTTGTCTCTTTGGTCTGGATGCAGCGCAAGCAGCACAGCTTTTGGACGACGCCTGTTAGCATAGACTCGAAAATCAAACAAATGGGAGGTGTGAGGGCACTCACCTTCTCGTAGCCTTGTTTCTTCCACTTGGCGATCAACATCGCGTCGGCATAGTTGTTCTTGAGCAGCCATTCGTACAGTTTCTTGCTGATGGCTTCCTTCTCATAATAGAGATCGTAAATGTAGCGCGAGCCTGCAAACCCACATCCCGTCAGTATCATGCATGCGCGGATGCCTGCCATAACTTGCGGTCAAGCCGGAACGATGGCCTCACCTTAAGCGGTGCCTCAAGGCACCCAATCATTTCCCCAGGCATATCATCAATCTTTCCTTCCTCTTTCCTTCTCAGCCAAGGGCATACGTACGCTGATGGGTGATCTGGAAGACCGGCCACAGCATCTCATGCTTCTTCTTGCCCTCGTGTGAGGCGTTCTCGGCGTCTTTCATCTTGTTGGCGAACTCGAGCAGAGTGTCCTCGATGTCGTCGAAGCCATCGGGCGGCGGCTTGCGGTTGCGCGAGGTACGGAGCGGAGGCATTTTGACCGCTTTGGCGTAGCGATATGCGAATGGGGTTGAATGAGGTGTCGCACCGAAAGAGAAGCAAGAAGGCTGTCTCTAAATGTAAATGCGGTCGCTAACAATAAATCGCATGTGACGTCGGCTGATCTTTCACCAAGTCCGAGATAGCACTAACCCTAATATTGAGCTTGCTGACCATCGACTGCCCGCCAACGTCGGCTGTCAAGAGCAACATTGCGCGAGTGAGGCATTGGAGGACAGGTCCAGCACAGCAAACATGATCAACCCCACATACCTCGCACAGCGAACGCGCTCATGTATGTGTATACGCGAGGCCCTCAATTGAAGCCATTGAGCTGACAAGGAACGGCAGCCGCCAACTGGGAGGATGCTTCGCGACGTGTAATCCACTCCTACCGGGACTGGCTGCGTGCGGTACGATCAACCCGAACCTGAGACGAGGAGAAAGAAAGAGCTGGGAGATATTGGATTTGGAGTCGCGAGCGCGTCACAAGGACTGCCAGACTGACGCCAGGCGCAAACCTAGGCCCCCGAGATCCAGACCATGTACACGCTCAACATCCCAGTCTCCACTATCCGCACCAAGATGAGGCAGGAGTTCGAGCGCCACCGCTACGTCTCCAAGCTTAGGACCGCAGATGTCCTCATCTACAACAGCCACGCTGAGTTCCAGGTACGCACTAATGGAAGAGTAGAATGCGGACACAGGCGTTGCAGATGGACGGACTGACACAGCCTTCTTACAACAGGAGACACTCAACTTCTGGAAGCAGCTCACACATGTGCTCAAGTACTTCCGCGCAGAGGAGGACCCCAAGGCGAGATTACCGAAGACGTTCATCGCTGGTTTCCTGGAGGTACGTAACAGCTCTATGCTACCCGAAACAGCGGTTTCCTCGCCTAATTGCTCCATACGCCATGCTAACAAGCCTTTCCTCCTCACAGGGCCGCAACTAAGAGCCGATACCATGTACATAGTTAAATCTGTAGCGGCGTAACCTTGGGGAATTTCCTAAACCTTTTGAAACAAACAAACCAATACTGCTCCGCTCAATTTGACTGCAGACCATCCGGGTGGGCAGCGTTGAACTCGTCTCGTGAGGCGGAGAACTTGTCAACAACCACGTCGCAAAGGTCGGTCAAGTCTTCAAGACCCTTGCGGAGGACTTCGGAAGCGCTCACATTGTCTGCGATTTGTTAGTTGATCTTCTGAGCAGAGTGCTACGTGGGGTGGGCATCAATGACTGACCCCATGTCTGGATTCTCAAGTGCAAAACGGCCTCCGAAGGGTGAGGAATGGAGTAACCGCAGAACTCTACATCAGGGCTTTTGTTTTGTGTTAGCGCAATTCGCATGTGAACGTCGTGGGCCGTAAATGTCGATCTTACTTCTTCATGATGATGTATCGCAAAGCATTTCCAAGAGTGTGGTCCTCTTTCTCAAACGCAAACGAGGCTGCAGTATCCGAAGATCCGGGAAGCTGGTTTCCGGTCAGTAATTAATTCCTCAAACTCGCGATGCGCCGGCGGCGTACGAGTCTCAATCTCTGCCTCTCGGGCCTGACGGGCGCGTCAATCTCCGCACCGGCAGCGGCATCGGCCATTTCGTGGTCTCCAGTTTGCGACATATCGAATGTTGTGGATTATGTGTGAGAATCGTACGGATCGGTTCGAGCACGATTCTTGATGCCAAAGTTTCAGTTGTATGGCAAAGTCAGTCCCTGGTAAAGATTTAGAGTTCGAGCTAGCGCGTTGCTTATCCCAAAATGTCGACGTCAGAACGAAGGACTATCTTTTGCCTACAGCGAGTTTCACTCCATGCCACAACACAAACACTCCTTGAGAATACACAACACAGACCCAACCAACGGAACCACCATATACATCATGTCTGCCGAAAAGCGCATTCGTTCCGCGATCCTCAACCGTGACACCAACGAGACCAAGATCCAGCTCGCGCTCAACCTCGACGGCGGCGCCCTGCCTGAGCTCGACAGCATCAATGACTCTTCCCTTGAACACGCAGCTCAGGATTCGAAGTCGCAAACGATCAGCGTCGACACTGGCATTGGCTTCCTGGACCACATGCTTCACGCCCTAGCCAAGCACGGCGGCTGGAGCATGCGCCTGCGCACCCGCGGCGACCTGCACATTGACGACCACCACACTGCCGAAGACACCTTTATTGCGCTTGGCCAGGTACAATTCTCCGGAATCGCAGTATTTTGCCGCTGATTTTTGCCTTCTTGCTAACGTACATCGTCCAGGCCTTCAAGTCCGCCCTCCACACCACCACCGGCCTCGCGCGCTTCGGGTCCGCCTACTGCCCACTGGACGAAGCCCTTTCGCGCGCCGTCGTCGACCTCTCCAACCGTCCTTACTGCGTCAGCGAGCTGGGCCTCCGTCGCGAGAAGATTGGCGACCTCAGCTGTGAGATGATTCCCCACTGCCTGTACAGCTTCGCACAAGGCGCCGGCATCACCATGCACGTTGACTGTCTGCGCGGCGACAACGACCACCACAGGGCCGAGAGCGCCTTCAAGGCTTTGGCGGTGGCACTGAGGATGGCTTGCACACCTGTAGTTGGTCGCGAGGGCGAGGTGCCCAGCACCAAGGGCGTGTTGTTCTAGGCAAAAGAAGGGAATGTGACGATATAAAAGATGTAAAGAAAGATAATGCCATTTTACGATGCTTGTTTCTTGGGGAAAGAACATTATTTCTTTGATTTGGTTTTTGAAACATGGTGATATTACACGAAGGTATCAAAAAAAATGAAAAATAGGATCGCAGCCCTCCCGCTGGGTCGATGCGAACGACTCGAGCCCAGCCAAGTCCTTTCGACCGTGCCATCGCACACTCAACCTTAGCTTATATGAGCTCATGCCGAAGGCGTTCTCCAACACGTATACAACAAATGATAACACCAGTGCTAACCCATCGAATCTATTCCTTCCTTAACGCCGCCAATCCGACCGGGGATCCTATTCCTCGTCACTCTGTGCTACACTGTCTGTGCCCTGGCGTGAGGAGCTCGGTCTGCCATTGTTCAACTTCAGCTTGATACCCGACTTGGGCGGCTGCGGCGTGCCGACGCTGGACATGGGGCGGGTCGAAGCACCGTCCGCGGTAGAAGATGCGTCGTCGAAGTCTTGCCATTCGGGGTGATCTGCCGTCTCCTCTCGAAGCTTGTTGATGAGGGCGTCCTGTGAAATAAATGATTAGTGAATTGACTCTTTGCACTTGAGTTAACTGGCAGACTTACCTCGATCACGTTCGCGTCGTTGTAAAGCACACTGCCATCCTCGTTGTATTGCTTGCAATTTGCGCACAAGAGACCAATGTCTTGCCTGAACTGCTTCAGACTCTGGTACTGCTTCTTGTTGATCTTAGTTTCGATCTGCTTCATGCAAATTGGCTGCCTGATCAGCTGGTAGTAATCCGGGTAATCGTTCCTGGGTGGTAGTTCGACGAAGGGATCTATGATGCCACGAGGCGGGACGTCGGGGTCAGGTGACTCTTCCTCGAGATCCTGCAGAGACTCGTACACGTTGTCGAGAATCTGCTGGAGGCTCTGGCGCTCCTCAGGCGAAAGCTTTTCGGCAGCTTTGCCACGTCCTCGTTTCCGTGATGGCTGTTCGGCGGGAGCTTCGAGAGATGCATCGTCGGCCTTTCGCTTCTCGGTCGACCTTATAGGCTTGCGGCCGCGCTTCTTGGGCTGCGGCTCGGGAGATGCAGATTCGTTCCGCGAGGCAGGAGGAGAGTCGCCAAGGTCAAAGTCTTCGCGAAGCGTCTCCTCCTTCTTTCCAGCACGCCTGGCAACTCTGGCTTGCTTACGCGCCACAGCCGCTTCGATCGAGTCATCGTCCGCGTCGACGGCGTCCAGCCACTGCTCCTCGGTCAGACCATCATCGTACTTAACCTTGGTCCGTTCACGAGCACCGCGACCAAGCACCGACTCAGACAACTCCTCAACGATGGGTGCTTCCTCGTTGAGATAGATGTCTGGCAACTCGCTCTCGTTGAGAAGACGGGGCAGCTTCTTTCCAGGTCCATACGGCTCGTTCTTTGCGCGGTCGGCGTCCATCTTTTGGAAGATTTCAAACTCGCCCTCGTTACGCATGATGATCGCGTTGAGATCCTCGTCGTCCATCTCCTCTTGTTGCAGAGACTCTGCACTCTCCGCTGCTTCCAACATGATACGGAGCATTTCATCGCGCTCCTCGTTTGTAGACTTGTTGTCGAACTTACCAGCCTGAATGACCTTTCCGTCCATGTCAAGCTTGAATTGCGCACGCTCCAAGATCTTCTCTTCGACGGAGTTTGAGCTGATGAGTCGCAAAATGCGGACCTCATTCTTCTGACCGATACGGTGAGCACGATCCTGGGCTTGCAAATCCTGGTGAGGGTTCCAGTCGGAGTCGTAAATGATGACCGTGTCGGCAGTCTGGAGGTTCAGACCCAATCCACCAGCGCGTGTCGAGAGCAAGAAACAGAAGTAGGGCGAGTCGGGTGCGTTGAATTGTTTCAAGAGCTCTGAACGGTCGTCTGCTTTGGTCGAACCATCAAGACGCAGGAATTGGACTCCTTTGTAGCGCATGTAATCCTCCATGATGTCCATGATAGCAGTCATCTGGAAGAACATGAGTACTCGGTGACCAGTAGCCTGGAATTTCGGGAGGATGCGGTCGAGCAGCTCGAATTTGCCAGCAGTACGCCAGATGAGATCATTTACGCTGGACCCGGGACTCATCTGAGTTTCAACCTCCTCGAACACGAAGGGATGATTACACAGCTTTCGCAGCTGCATGAGCATGTTGCTCAAACCACGCATACCGGTCTTCTTGCCACTAGCATCGTTGACCATGATCCTGTTGTGGGTACCAAGCTGTTTGTACAGTTTGGCTTGCAGAGCAGAGAAGTTGCACTTGATGACACGCTCTTGCTTGTCGGGAAGATCCTTTTCGACATCTTTCTTCAGGCGACGCAACATGAATGGACGCAGAACCGTGTGGAGACGACGAATGACGAGCAGCTGTTCTTCTTCTGACAGCTCCATTTTGTCTTGACCGCCCGTGTTTGCGAACGGAGTGTTGAACCACTCGTCGAAAGAAGTGACGGACTTGAAGATAGTTGGCAGAACGAAATTCAGAAGTGCCCACAGCTCGGGCAAGCTGTTCTGCAGTGGCGTACCCGTCAAGATAAGACGGAAGCGTGTGTGGTAGTATTGCGTGATGGTACTGCTCAATTTGGAATTGGCGTTCTTCATGCGATGACCTTCGTCGACGATCATATGCAGCCACTTCACTTTGCTCAAAATGGGTCGGTCCTTGATGACGAACTCGTACGTGGTAAGGAGGACCTGGAATTGCCCGTAGCGGATTTGTTGCGCGTGATTCTTACGCTGATTAGGGGGTCCCTTGTAGACGATGCGTGTGACGGACGGCGCCCACTTTTCGAACTCGTTGTTCCAGTTTGTCAAGGTACTGAGCGGCACGATGACCAGGAAAGGACCAGGCTGCTGCTTCTTCTCGATGAGGTATGTAATAAGCGAGATGGTTTGAATGGTCTTGCCGAGACCCATCTCGTCAGCAAGAATACCGTTCAGGTTGTTGTTGTAGAGCGAAATCATCCATTGAAGACCCTTGAGCTGGTAATCCTTGAGATTTCCGCCGACCAGGTTGGTAGATTGTGCTTTGACCTCTTCCTTCACACGGTGAGCAACCTCGTAGTAGTCCACCTTGGGTCTATTCTCGTCGTCGCTGTCTCCGGCTTCCTCGACATCACTTTCTTCTTCGAGTTCGTATCCAGAGTGCAGATGGCTGCGTTGTTGCGCTTTGACGGAGGCTGCAAGTTGGCCCAAGAAGCCGTCGGTCTGCTTCAACAGGTGCGAAATACGGCTGTCCTTTGCCTGTCCAAGGAGTCTGAGGTAAGTCTCCTCGTCGTTGGCCTTCAGGGCCTGGAGACGCTGCTTGGCGGTGCGCTCAATGCGCTTCTGCTCTTCCTTCTCGATGTTGGCGTGCGCCATCATCATTGTACGTCCGAGCTTGCGTTGGCGCTCACGCGATTCGACGCCAGATTTCTTGACGTCCTCGGAATGCTGCACAAGTGATCGCAAGAAGTCGTTGTGTTTCTTCTTCTCCTTGTTCTCGGCTGCATCGCGCTGCTGTTTCTCCAGCTTCTCGGTGATTCGCGCTTCGCGGAGTGACTGCTTCTTCACGCGCCTGTACATTCCCCTGTTGGCGGTCATGGCCAAGTTGTCAGATTGCATCATCTCTTTGCTGATACTGGCGCGCATCTGGCGTTGCTTTTGGAGAAGGCAAAGCGACTTGTACTCGATCAGAGCCTTGAGCTTCAAGTTGGCGTTGTCAGCTGGCACATCAGACTTGCTTGTGTCCCAGGCACCAATATTCGCGGACAATTTGCCAAGCTCCTGCCTCCGCGCCATCACACGGTTGTAGACAATAGTCTCGCGCTCCTCTCGTACACGCTCGGGGTCCAAGCCTAATGGCATGATGCTGGGAATCATAGACCTGGACGACCTGTTCATGTGGTCTGCGTAGCTGATGCGCCTGTGAACTAGGGCGTGAGGATCGGTGAATGACTCGAAACGATGCTTCGTGTTTCCGTCTGATGTGCTGTCTTGGGCGGCTTTGGTGGTCTCCGAGGTCTTAACAGCATCGTCCAGAAGTTGTCCAGCGGCAGCCACAGCGTCCGCGGTACCTAGGGGCTGTTGTCCTTGCCTGGAAGGGAAAATGCGGTCCTGAATAACTTGCGGAATGGGCATGTTCTTCTGGAGCGCCGCGAAAGCCTTCATCTGGAAACGCAACTTCTCGACCTGATCTCGAGACATCGAAGAATCTGCCGCATTCTCTGTATGCGCCGACACGGGCTGCTGGCCAGATTGGTTCAGTGTTGATGGCATGCCATTTGGTCCAGGCGTCGAGCTTTGAGGCGCTTGCATCTGAGTATCCGACATGGGCTGTTGGCCCATAGCGGCACCGTTCATCTGTGGTTGTGGAGGTGCGCCATTCTGGAAGGCGGCCTGCTGTTGCTGTTTAAGCTGTTGTTGCCGGTGGTATGCCTGGGAACGCTTGAGCAACTCGGTTTTTCGCTGGATAGACTCGAGAATGTTGCGCGCCTTGATGAGTTCGGGGTCTGTCTCGGGGACACCGCTTTGCTTCATCTGCTGATATTTCTATTGAGAGTGTGGGTCAGTGCCACTGTCTTGCTTGCATGCGCATATGCTTTGAGGCGCATCTTACCTTGTATATCTGTTGAACATGTTCCTTAGTCATGCCCGGCGGCAACACGCTCTGTTGACCCATGGCATTCCCACTGCCACCTTGCTGTGGCATTCCCTGGTTGGGCTGCACGGCGGCCATGATGTCCTACTTCCACTTTATATGCGCCTCTCGCTGTAGGGTGTTCGCGCCCACTGAGGCTGGTCGCGCCGAAGACGTGACCTGATGTATTTCCACGCGCCTTTACTGTATCAATGCGGTGGTCATCCGGGAGCGCGCAATGCTAATGCCGGATCGAAACACGGAGCGCGAAAGGCGGCTTCGTCTCAGGGCCGGCAAAGCCAAGCGCGTGAAGCGCGGTGGTGGCTGTAGGTGGGCGGTGAGGTTGTTTGCCGGGAGCGCGGACGAGAGGCGCGGAGGGATCGTGGTTGTGAATGCCAAATCTTTGCCGAACGTTTCGTGGATGGCAGACGCGTGCAGCAATGTTCGTGATGAAGCGCGGTGGGGTTGTTGCCGATGTGGTGGCAGCTGCTGGTGAACGTTCCTTCTCCCAGGCAAAGCAAAGCGGAGCCGAAAACTGTCACGTGATGAGACCCGTTCATTGGCCGGGCCGGGCCCGTGTATGACTAGGGTTAGGGTTGAAGTTAAGACAGTAAAAGTGCAAACCTAAACAAGCAGGTGTAATCATGTACCTCCTGTATTACCGTATGTTTCCATGAGTTGGCTCGTGATTTCATGGGTGTTCTCGTGAGCATTTAGCTCATATGAAAATATATAGGAAGTTTGTTGATCATCACGAAAGCATGAGTTTGATTCTAGCGAGGCCAATCCACGGTTGAGCAACCGCTATAAAAAGATCTTCGCCTGCACCAATACACATTGCATGTATAGTTTATCGCATGCAATCGAAAAGCGTATTGACCCCCTTGAGTTTTGAGCAGATTGCAAATCATACACTACACAATCCTGCCACTGGCTAAGAATGGCAACAAATGCGATTCCGACACGTAAACAACGTCATGACTTGAGCGTGTACGTACATTCACGTACACGAACATGTACTCTGTGCTGCCTGGTATGATCAACATCTAAGACATAACAAGAAGCCCCTCTTCAGCACTCGATACCCATCGAGTTTGAATAGCCATGCCGAACCACATCACAGTCACGCCCAGGCCTTCAAGAAATCCGGATCCTACCTTCCCGAAAGACCACCACATTGGCCAGCCACCGACCGCTTTCCGGAACCCATGGCCTTCAGCCGGCGAAAAGAACGGACTAGGCGCCATTTTTGCAGCAAGATTTGGCTCTGACAGGAATTTCGTGCCAGTACCACAGGGCCCCAACGGAACTCGATCAGAGGAGCTCGTGAAGGTAGTCAGGCCAGACTTTGGCAGCGACAGGAAACACAAGTTGCGTGCTACATGGATCGGCCACGCTTCTGTACTTGTCGAATTTCCTGTTCAGTCTGGGGCTGAGAGAGGTCTTCGCGTGCTCTTCGACCCAGTCTTCAGCGAGCGAACGAGCCCGTTCACATGGTTTGGGCCCAAGCGGTACAGCCCTACACCATGCACGTTGGACGAACTACCGGAGGTTGATGTCGTATGCATATCACACGATCACTACGACCACTTGGACTACGCCACTGTCAGTCGATTGCAGCAAAAGGGTCGAGGACGAGTTCACTTCTTCGTTGGTCTGGGGATCAAGACTTGGTTCAAGCAGCACATCCATTGCCAGGACGAAGAAGTCACAGAGCTAGATTGGTGGGACAGCTGCGATGTGGTAGTCGAAGATGTTGGGCGAGTCAGTCTGACATGTACTCCTACGCAGCATACGTCTGGACGTACGCCTTTCGACGCTGGTCAAACTCTGTGGTGCTCCTGGGCAATTGAAGGACTCGACAACAAAATGTACTTTTCCGGAGATACTGCGTATCAGGCAGTAGGAACTCCTTCACCCTGTCCTGTCTTCAAACAGATTGGGGAGGCTCTTGGCCCTTTCGACATCGCCTTCCTCGGAATAGGACTTTACAGCCCACCATCTTTGTTGGGAAACGTCCACAGCACCCCAGAGCAGAGTATATGCATCCACCAGGATATCAGAAGCAAGCTCAGCATTGGTATGCACTACGGTACAGTCCGAGGAGGTGTAAGTGGGCAGTATGAAGACGTACGCGAGCCACCAAAGAGATGGCGGGAGGCTGCACTCCAGAGCGGAATCTGGTCTGGTGGTGGGGTGGAGGGCGGCGGCGGCCCTGTAGACTGCGAAAAGCAAGGGGTGGGGCTCTGCCACATCGGCGAGACTGTCGCTGTATGATCAACGTCGTATGGACAAGGAGATGGAGCTGCGACCGAAAAAGCGCGTGTTGCATTCGATAATGCCACACGTATTGCTACCCGTCGAAAATCGCGAAATGGTAACGTGTTCTTTGGGGCAAGCGAGGATTCGACTGCTGACCTCGCGGGCGACAAATGCAAAGGTGTACCGACAAGTCAGGGTGACTGAGTTGCAAAGCCCTCCCACCGAGACGGGATGTTGTCTTGCACGATTAACAACCAGATCCATTACTTGTCATCACCAATGTCATCACCAATGCAAGAATTTGCATAGCTCGGAGTACGCTGTTGGTAAAAATCCAGGCCGTTGCCCAAAGCACTCTATTTAATGATCTCGCATAGCATGCGCAACATGCCTCGCACCGCGGCAAAGGCCGCATTTCCAAAACTTCACATCTCAGCCATGTCTTCCATGGGCGTCGTTCAAGCCACTGACCCAGCCACCGCCCAAGTTGACAACAGCTACCCAATTTTCGCTGGGAGTGAATCCGACACTGGCACACATACACGGATGTTACTCCTACCGCCTACCTACAGCGCAGAACCACTCGAAGGCGAACAAACCGTCTACTGCGATCGTCTCCCAACTTACCGACAAGTTGTGCGCCAAGACAGTCGGGGCTATTTCACATGGCCTCGACGCTCCCCACCCCATGCTCCAGCCGACGAGCTGGCTGAGATGTTGGTCTTCTGGGGTCACCGCGGCGAAGCGATTGAGACTTCTGGTAAACTCGTTGTCAGTGGCTGGAAGTTGGCTCTCGCCTTACTGTTTGCTCTGATTGTAGGCATTGCTATATCGAGACCCATCTGAAGCGAGTGTCTGCATGCTTCAGGAGATGATGAATACATGCTAATCAGCCTCTTCTCCACTAGACCATACTCGCCATCGATGACTGGCAGATCACTCCTGAGATCCTACACATCTGCACAATTGGGAAGAAAAGGAGAACACACAGTAATCCATCTAAGCCGACCCGCTCTTCAAACAACCATGGCGCACAAAGCCGCTGATGTAAGGGGAAGTCATCATATGCAAGAAGAAGACTTATAAATGTCCAATTGAGGATATCAAGGTGTGACTGCTTCCTTTCCAAGCCGTTTTCCACATATTTATTCAGCCCCGGGAAGCCGGAAGCCGGGGAGACATTACGATAGCGACCAAAAACTGCATATTGCCCAACATCCTCCCACTCATTGTTCCTCATGACGGTCCGGGTGAACGACACCTCCGTGCCCTACGTGTAATCAGTCGGTACAGAGAACATAGACATTTAACAACCGTGGAAATTGAACATACTCAATCTCTCAAGCAGAGCTGTTCACACAATCGTTAGCATGTGACAGACCCAACGACAGCATCCTAGAGAGCAAGAGACTCACCCAGTTTCCTCGGCGGCATCTTTTTGTGTTCTTACGTATCGGAGCCTTCTGCTGGTACTCTTTCGCGTGGGCCGGGATCATGTGAACTCCCGTCTTATCGTGCTCGGAGAGTACAGCTGTACAATGGGTCAGCAACTGCTTTCACACTTTGAACCGGGAGGAAGAGCTTACCTGGCTTGTTACAGTTGGGATCGCACGGGAGCTTTGGAGGCGGAAAATGCTTGTTTTTGGGGGCGTTCTTGGGGGCGAACGGCGGACAGCAACGACGCTGGCCCTTGAAGGAGGTAGAAAGGCTTGCGGTGTCCGCAGTGCCAGGCATGATCGGCATTGCCGTGGCTATAAGAGCCAAGCTGGCGGCGAGGAGGAGTGGTGTGAGTTGCATATTTGCGAATACTGTGTACCTCTGTATGGGAAGATCGATTTTGATGTAGGTAAGGTAAGGACGGAAGAAGATGATGTAGAAGACGCGACAGCGGAATGCGAAAAGAAGAAAGAGATGGCTAAAAGGAAATGGTGGGAAGAGCACTTGCTTGACAGGTGGTCGTGACCTACAGGCTGCTGCGGTTGGTCGACATGTCGATTTAGACTTCGCTCATATCTATGGTAGCGAGATGCTTTGACAGATGAGGTGGTTGCTCTGGGTCATCGACTCCATTTTGATCTTTCCTCAGATGCTGGCCATGGTCCGTGATGACGGGAGTCTCTCGAGACCTAGAAGGTTCGTTCGACGGCTACGTGGACTTGTGAAATGACAGCTGATGGAGTATCGACAAGGTTGCTTGGAAATGTTGTGATAGGATCCGAACAAAGCTGGTAGACTGGACTTCGACCGATTGATGCGAGCAGTGACCACTGCACTGGAATAGAAAAAGGCGTCTAGAGGTGGTTCTTCAATGTCCCCAAAAGGCGTCATGAAAGAACATTCGCTGATCTCTGCTGGCACGCATACTTCGAAGGCGCATAATGAATGGTGTGGGCATCTCGCTGAATGAACGAAAACTTGTCCTTGCCATGCCAACTGATAGCCAGGTGGCTACTTGGCCACCGCAAAAGCTTAATGAAGAAAAGAGTGCTAGCATCGCTCGTAAGATTACTGGGAGTGGGTATCGTCTATCACGAAAAAAAGAAACTAGCTACGATGGCTGACCAATTCCAAGAAACTGTGATTCATTGTGTATCCCGATTTTCCACAAGACAAAAAGTCCGAACACCACATAATAAGTCAAGGGTAAAGCCACTCATTCCATGCTGACCTTAACGCCGTAAAGCTCCAATCTGGCCAAGACCCTCTTGCGACAGACTGGGCAGTCTTCGATCTGCGCCGCACACTCTTTGCATGCCACCACGTGGCCACACTCGTAGAACGCCGTGTTCATATTCCGAGAATAGCAAATCTGGCAGCGGCCTTTATCATCGTCGGTGACGGTGCCGCGCAGGACGAAGCTCCCTGATCGCTGGCCTTCTTTCCAGCCGCCTTCGAAGACGTTGCCTGTTGCATGCTCCGTGTAGGTTCCCTGTCCGTGATGTCTGCCTTCCAGCCAGGCACCTGTGTATGTGTCGCCTGAGGCACCGTAGGTCATGTTGCCCTTGCCGGAAGGAACCCCGCCAGCGAATTCTCCATGATACTGGTCTCCATTTGAAAGGATGAGGTGACCTTGGCCATGGTAAACCCTACTTTCCTGCAACGCAGAGCCTGTGTAGTACGGACCGGAAAAGAAGTTCACGGTGATCGGACATGTCGCTTTCGGTGGCTCGGGAAGATCTTTGTACTCACGCCTTTCAACGGTGATTCCGGCGGCTGTTGGATCAAGCGCAGCGTTGACGTGGATGGGCGTTCTACTACCACCCTCTTCAGCATCGCTCATCACCACGTCATCGCCATCCATAGCATCGTTGACGATATTTGGATGGTAAACCTGTTGGTAGTCATCTGCTTGGTGCGGGATCGATCCATTTGCTGGCGGTATAAAGTCGATGACATCTGTAGCTGGACTATCCTTCTTCTCTGGATCCTGGGATTGCTTGCCTCGGCCGTCTTCGCCGGTTACATCTGGTGCCCGACGTGGTTTGCGAACAGTCTCCGGGATGTCCCACTGTTCAGCCGCTGGCATGTCGAACGTATGGGCTGCAACATCGGAGCGGACGTACATGGCCAAATAAGGCACTGGGTTGTGATCCATTGGATCAGCTGGCAAAGGCCTGTGATAAGGGTACTCGGCGCCGTGTCTAGACGGCATGTTTCGCTTGGGATCTCCAAAAATGGCTTGCTTTTGGGTCAGGCACCGCACTTGACCGGACTCGTAGGCGAACCACCTGGAACCTGGGCCTCCCGGACGGACGAGTGGTGTGTAGTTGTTGCTGCCAAGACTCCCAGCGTGCTTGACAAAAGCGTAGAGAGAATATGACACGCCTTGATGTTCAATATGATCGTCAAGGGTCACTTGATTGGTCAGTTTCTCCCACTTTCGTTTGCTCTTGTTGAAGGTTTGACGTTCTAGCTCCAGTGTGAGGACAACAGGTGTTTGCTTCGGCACTGAGACTTTGCGTAAGGCTTCTTGAATGGAGGAACATCGCTTTGTGCTCAGCCTGTATTCGCAAACAGGCACATCCCGGGGATCGAAGCAAGCGAATAGTGCATCGAATTCGGAAAAGATCTCAGGCGGACATTCAGCCTTCAATGTCTCACTGACGTTCCGCAAAACATCTACAACATCGCAGCCATCTGGGAATGCGGAGTACTTGAAGTGTTTTCTCTTCAGGCGGCGGCACAACATTTTGTCCAGGCATGTTTGCAAAAGGATGAGCAGAGGACTGTCGTGCTTGTGCTTGTAAAGGAAATCGCGGAACGGCCTGAGATGCATCAAGGGGACCAGTGCTGCGATTTGTGGCGAAAGTGTGTCGAATGGGCGCAGTCCAGTTGCAGCGAGACTGCCATCCGTCCCTGAACAGCCGGTGTCCCACATGCAGCCAGTTGGATCATTGATGATGCGTATATACGCAGTGAAAGCAAGTTTGTCGTCGCGCAGTATGGCCTGTCGCTGCCCATGGATGCGACAAGGGAAGTCGTAACGACCGGAACGTGTAAAGTACTTCCAGCCAAAGTCTGCGGCTTTCTTGTGGTACTGGTGAGCGTCTGTCTTGGATTCGTAGACACGCGGCTCGGACGGATTGTACATGACAACCGAGACTTGCGCTGCGATAGAGTGCCTCTGGAGCATCTTCGCTGAGCCGGCGAGGACTGGGAGCGCAGGACTGGAAAGTTCGCCCTGATCTTGGAAGTTTGGATCCAGCATGGTGACATTTTCGAGATAGACACTGAGATAATCGGTGCGGTTGCCCTTTGGGTAGAATTTGATCTGCCAATCGTAACCACCGATGTTGACAATCGGAGACTTCATGATCAAATCCTTGTTAGGATTCTCTTTCGTGCCGTTGAAGTGCTCCACGGTCCACTCGATTCGACCACTCTCTCCTGGTACGAGTTCCGGATCGTCCAGGGCGAAGAATGTCTCCTTCTCCCAGTAGGAGTGGTCCGTGGCACTGTGCTCCTCCTTAGACTCAATGTACTTCAGCTCATCGTCGCATGGCAGAGTGCGATCTTCATTGATCGGATGCCATCTGAACGGTGCTTCCTGGTCTGCTGTATCCTCATCGTCGTCGTCGTCATCCTCATCGTCATCATCCTCGCCAGCACTGCCTTCCTCGCCGTCTGGATCTTCCGGCTGCGTCAGAGGGGCTGTGGTGGGGGGTGGTGCTCGCCTTTCCGCCGTGCCGTCGAGTAGCTCCTCTCGAAATGCAGAAGCTGCTGCAGGAGGTGCAATCATGGTGGAGTGTGAGAGCTCCATGGTGGATGAGTTGGTCAGTGACTCGGGCATGCTGTTTTCGTGGGTTGGGAAAGGCGGCGGAGGGAAGGTAGCGTCAGAGAGTGGCTGGAAGGCCTGTATGGGCGGGAGGTGAGGCGGCGTCGCCATAACTTTAGTTGACACGGCTGATGTCGAGCTTTGTGGAAGAAAGGAAGACAGAAAGAAGAGGCCGCCGGGTGTGCGAAAGGACGTCAGGTAGCTGGTGGTGGGTCCGTGATTACACTTATCGCGAGCATGTGACAGCGGCCAGTCTGTGACTGGCGTTTGCTGCTGAGGGAGCAAGGCGTAATAGCAAATGCGGACAGATCCTGTGGGTGTGAATGTGAGCGAGAGGCCAGACTTTCTTGTGACTCAGGAAAGAGTGGAAAGAATAAACCCAGCAGCAGGCAGCGAATGTGCTATTCAACAACACCTCGTATGCGTTAGGTACAGCAGCACGTCGCTGGCACCTGGTTCGGGCTCCACTATCAGCGCTAATCCCCGCATTTATGGTGACGGAAGTGCCCGGCGCGCATCGTCTCGTCCTTGACAAGGTCAGTACCTAGTAGTACCTCTCAGCGGCAACAAGGCTGATATTTCTAGAGGTGACCATCGAAATGCACATCATGCAGCGTCACCCCCTCCTTGAACAAAGCAACGGCCGCGTGTCGCTCACGCCCGTTGATGATCCTGTCACGGTGGCGGAGTGGCTGCAGCTGTCGGTCGGTCGTTCGTTCGGCACGCAAGCGCCGTGCATGTCGTCCGAATCGGGTTCATCCTATTACTGTCGCCAAGGGTGATGTGCTTAGCAGATATATCTCTATTGTTACACTTGTAGACTCTGCACATACTACCTTGAGAGTCCGAGTCGGGTTTCATTCATAGTACTGCGGAGATGCTTCTTTTCTAGGCAGTGCTGTCCTGTCCGAACTCATGCGGCCTGACCACTCGGCTGCGCATCCTTTGCCGCTTGATTGGCTTTTGCAAACGAGGCAGCGACAATAAGCGGGAATGCAATCGTAGCTTCGGCATAAACCTTGGAACGTCAGTCAGAAACTCTTCTCGGTCAAATTCACCATCATGTTCATGCTCACCTTGACACTTTCGGCGTCGGACTTGATTTTCCCCCAGCTGACAGCCTCGTCGGGCCTGGCTCCAGCATCAGACCCATCAAACTCCTGGCCAGTATTGATGTAGACTGCACTCTCGGCTCCATTTCGCATCAGGCAGGCGTTGGCAATGTGGTGCTTGACAATGCCACCACCGAGGATGATCATGCCCGCGCGCTTGGCCCTTACAGCCATGGTGTTGATTTTCCGAATATCCTCAACAATGTCGACCCGGAGCTGCTCGGGCGAGGACTTGAAGGTGTGGAAATAAAGCATGTCACCCAAGCTACCATCTGTGAGAGCAGGACAGAAGACTGGGATGTCGTTCTTCCACGCCCAATAGTACACGGAACGCTCGTCGTTGATTTCTTTGCCCAAACGAGCAATGATTTTGCTTGGCGTCCAGTGCTGGGGCTCGTCGGTCTTCTTGCTTGCCTCTTGCTCTTCCAGCATCTTGTCCAGAATCGGCACGATCCAATCTTCGAATGCGCAGTAGTTGCTGTTTGGTACGAAGAGGTTGCCGATGCGGTTCATACCTTGTTTACGTAGAGTCGCTCCGGCAGCCGAGAATGTTCCAAGATAGGTTGGGGCGAGGCACTTGATAAAGTCCTCCTCAACGCCACCAGCGGTGGTCACAATAGCAGAAACATGCTTGTGCTCCACCAGCCAACGAAGGGTCTCTCTCAAACCAGACGAAATCAGGTTGCTGGTATATCCCAAGAAAATGGTGGTCTTTTCGCCAGTCTCTGGATCCCGCCAGGTTTTCTATCGTGGCAAATCTACTTTAGCTAGCGAACATTGGGAGAACACGAGTACAGTCACATACCATGCCATCTACGATCTTTGCTGCTTGACCAATCGAGCTTGCCTGAAAGCCCATCTGAGCCATGTTTTCTACGAGCTCGGCCGCTGTGATATCAACATTTTTGAAATCATTGAAATCAAGGCCCTTTACGGGCATGGCTCCCTCGGGCACAGGGTCTGAAGGTTTCAACACGGCATCTGTTGCGCCAGTAGGTGCGCTATCGTTTGTAGCCATTTTATATTGCGGCGAATGCTCGTGTGTTCAGATGATCGGCGTAGGGTGATTTCTGTCTTTTGATGTTTTTTCACGTCGTGAGTGAGGCATCGTGAAAGACTTGGCAAGAGGCCCTAGTTTTTTTTTAGTCGCATGGATTCGGGCTGTCGGGGCGCGGAAGCTCCCATCACGCCCAAACAGCGCCAGCCTCCTGGAAGCTTTCGATGCCAGGTCCCTCGAGACAACTCGACATTTAAACATTCAGCCAGTTGAGAGCAGTCTGGGGACAAGCCGGAAGGGGTCTCGTGGGCACTCTATCTTGAGATCCTCGCTGCAGTGTTACGTCGACCGTTGCGCTGGCGGCATTTGTACGGGCACAAGGTCTGAAGGCTGAAGTGTCTTTCGAGGGCACACATCTCAATTCGCAGACATTACGACATCACTAAAGGTGGCACGGACCTTTGCTTCTGCCTCGTCCGCTTGTTCGCTTGACAGGCTCACGGGCACTAATGCACGACCGCAATCCTTGTCCCAGATGCGCCTCAGATGTGGCACCCTCATCTCTGCATGCATGGCGGGAGTTCGGGTGCTAGAAGCATCCCTTTGCCTGAGGCTATGCACATCACTCAGAGGATCTGATCGGAGCACTGCGGAGCTGCGTGTGTGTACACAATCATGTCGACATAACAGCCCGTGCAGAGACGTCCGAGGGCTATTGCACTGCTCTTCTCTGATGAGGTCGCAGATGGCGACACCAAGTCATGGGTTAGCTAATCTGAGACGATTGCTGCACAAGCGATTTTCAAGGTCCGGCTGGCTGCAGACGGACAGCCCGGCAGCGGTGGTTGGTCACCAGTGGGATTCGAGAAAAGCCCCAGTGCCGATCGGTGCAAAGGGAGGAGAGTGGCCTAAGTGGATCCGAAGGGGGGGACATGGCTGCTCCCACGCGCCAAACACGGACGATTATTGTTAGCTGCCCAGATGCACTCCCGCACGCGGCCATAGGCCCTCTCTCAATCTCGAGCCAAACCCTGCCGTCGTTGCTTAGCTCGCTGGCACCGCTGGCTCTGGTCCCAGTCGCAGGCAGCGTGATTCCAGTCTTTCCTTTGACAACGTTGTCACAAATCAGACAAGTGCTCTTTTCCCACCGGCAAACACGCCAAAACTACCTTCATCGTGAGCGGCGGCTCAGATTTCGTCTGGCTGCTGACTTTTGTTTGTTTCCACCGCCCCGTCGGGACATCCGCTCTCTCCTGCGTACTGATCCGACTACAGTACAGGCGCCGAGCGACCAGTCCTCTGCAGCAGCAAAGCAGCAGCAGAAGCGTCGACAGCAGCAAAACCTCACCCTCTGCTCACTGAAGCCAGTTGAGGCAGCCCGTCGCCGACACCAGACAGTGTAGCAGACACGCAGCCCGCCTGCCTTCAACTTCTCACCCGTGGTGGGCTGGGCTTGTGGCTGCTGCTCTTGCATCTTCTACAAAGGAAGCACGGCCCTCTAGTGGCCCGTCCCGCTTACCTACCCGACCCCGGTACATCGGCCGTTGCAGTCCTCCGCAGACCGCAGCGCGACCTTGAAACCTCGTCGAGCTGCCAATCAATACCTGCACACTCATCACCAACCTTTGAACCTACCTTACGTCGTCGCGTCTGGCGTCGCAACATCTCTCCACCCAGCTGCTTGCTTACCTATTTACGCTCGCGCAAAGGCCTCCGCGGCTATTGGGCTTGAAAGTATCGGCTCCTGTCCGCGTGGCGCTTGGCCGAATCGTCTAACCCAATCGCCACAGCATATGGACACGACCCATTGCTGATTAACCACCGCAAATGTCACGCTATGCTCCGTCGGACTACCGTCCGGCACGAGACCGATCGCGCTCACCACAGCGCTTTACCGACAGACGCACCTCAGTTGCTTCGACAGGATACGGCAGCCGCGCCTCAGATCTCAATCGAGGCGGCGCAGATGCGCCCCGTGGCCCAAGATCACAATTCGATGGAAGCAGGCCTTCGCTCACTTCGGGTCCGCCTGGACCTGGTCCATCACGTGGCGGCTACGCTGGACGTGGCGAAATTCGAGAACTAAGAGACGCGCCTCCACTTGGCAGCGATCGCGGTCGCGCATTTAAAGACCGCGAATTTGACCGCCGTGAACGCATTCCATCGCCCCGTGGCCGCTCTCCCGCCCGGAACTATCGCGAGCCGAGGGATTATCCACCGCGCGAACTTGACATCCCTCGCGCACGTAGAGGCTCACGAGATGGCCCGCCCTCCGCTGGATCAACTTATTCAGACGCCCCTGCTCCCTTTGCTGCTGCGCCGCCTTTCCGTGGCGGTTTCAATCGCGGCCGTGGTAGAGGCGATTTCGAATTTCGTGGTGGTCGTGGCGGCCGAAGAAACCTGGATGATCGCGACTTGTTCCGAAGAGACCGCTCACCTCCCGTATCGCGCTGGCCGAGAGACACAAGGGATATTTCTCGGGAACCAAGAGAGACACGTGAACCACGTGAAGTGCGCGAACCAGAGAGGAGGGACGAGAGACGGTTCGACAGACGAGACGAAGAGCGTCGACCAGACTGGACCGACCGAGAGCGCGATCTTGACCGCTTGAGGAGAGATCCACCCCAGCCTCGCCTCGAAAACCGAGCTTCCAACGACTCTCTTGCGAGCGGTGCTTCACATCCGCCACCAGCACCGCATGTGAATCCAGATCGACTTGCACTGCTAGAGAGCGTCGGTGCGGACACATCGGTTCGAAGGCCTTCATTGACGCCGAGCTCTTCTTCCGCACGCGAACATCGTCGCGAACAGCCAGAGATTCCGGCCTATCTAAATGGGCGCGCCGAAACGACAAATAATCGCTATGGATCCCGTGGCTCATCGCCTCCCACACAGGCGCCCCCGGTCCCTGCTTTTACTCTATCATTTGCGCCGTCATCACAGGGCGGTGCCTCGCATGTTGCCCGATCAACCCATGAGCCTAGGAACATACATCATTCTTCAGAAGTCCACCCACAAGAAGCGACTAAAGCAACCAACCAAGAGAAGCCTGTCTTCCCAGCTGACGTGCCTACCGCACCGAAAGCAGCTCCGCATGCGACGAGACCACAAGCACCCGAGCCTCCACCAGCGGCTCCGAAGGCACCGCGAGCATTGGGTAACGATGGCGATTCTGCGACAGCTCCTGTTCATAGGTTACATGGCGCCAGGTCTTGGGATAATAATCTCGGACACGATATTCATGCACCTCATGGACGTGCCGACGCCGTTGGATCACAACCCGGTCAACAACAGCCTGCTGTCCCGTTGTCGCCGAACGTTAGCAATGCACGAATCACGAGTGCTAACCAGCCACCTTCCCCTGCGATGCAGCATGGCAACCGCGCCTCCGATCTATCTGCACCCACCGGTCCAAAAGCCTCTCGACCCTTCTCGGCCCATACAGCAGCTCCGCCGCGTATGCCATTCGCCTCACCGCAGGCCGATCCTCTTACCGCTTCTGGAGCTACATTTTCACGACCGAAGACTCCCCCACCACCAAGTGCTCCATCTGGCCCTCGCAACCGAGCCTTTAGCGTGTCTCCTAAAGTATCGAGCAACTCTATTCCGACTGCACCAAAAGCGAACCGTGCGCCGCCGATCGCTCCACGAGCCTTGGATCGGGGAGCTGTGCCATCTGCAAGAATGCCAGAACGTGGGAACCCGATGCAGCCAAGAGTACCCCCCACTGCCCCGAGAGCAGCGCAATGGAACCAATGGCGTAGACCGGGTGTTCCTGCGCTAGGAGAGAGGACCATTCCGGCCAAGCGTGACGCAACCGGCGAAGAGAAGAGACGAGCTTCCGTGGCGACGATGAATGGAGGAAGCGGTCAGGAGTCGCAGCCTACTGTCAAAGTAGAACCCAACGAGACCTCCAAATCTGCCGAAAACACCGACTTGCCCTTGGCTGGCGATCGCATGGACGTGGACGAAGAAGCCACGGCAAGGAAGCCAAGATCCTCAGCAGGCCATTCGGCTCAGCAGTCGTTCTTCGGAAAGCCACTGGAAAAGTCTGCAGACGACTCTGGCATGTCAGACGCGCCAGAAGAAGCTGTTTCTTCTAGCGAAGATGACGATCTAGAGATTGAAGACCCTGCTTTGTTCGAAGCCAAGTTCGAACGGCAGAAGCGGGAGCTTGAGTCTCAATTGGTGGATCTGAGCTCAAAGAACGTTCGAGCTACTACGCCGTTGGAATCAATTGCGAGGCTTGCACGAGTTTCGACCAAAGATTTGGAACGATTCCGGGAGCGTGATCAAGAGATGGATATCGACGAACCTCGCGACGCTGCTCACGACAAACAGCCCCCGTCAGATGAAAGCGAAGAGAGCGTCGTTACCCCTCGAAATGAAGACACTGCTCCTGTTGCCATTCAGGACGGCGATGGCGATGGACTGGCTGCTCGGACCCTTCGTCGCCCCACGCCTGAGCCTGTGAACCTTCCATACCTTCTCAAAGACTCAGCTCCTACCTTCTACGACAGCTGGGAGTTCAAAGCCACGTTGCAGCGTCAAGATGACACGAAAGAGAGCGTCACATCGGCATTGAAAGATGAAGCCGCACGAGACCGAGATGGAGAGGATGACATGGAGGCCATTTTCGCAGAGCACTATGTAAGGTGGAAGGAAGAGTGTGCGAATCTTGACAGGGAACGGGAAGCCGAAGACAGACTCGAGAGGCAACAGTCTGACGAGCCGGGACCTGAAGTCGACGCATCTCCAAACGCCCTCCCCCCAACGACGACCGCAGAAGGAAGACGCGCACTGAAGTTCAGTAGCGATTACGAATTCCAGCAAGTGCTCAAGCAGTCCGAGGAGACTGCCAGGATCGAGCGGGAAAAGCAAGACGTTGAGCTGAAGAAGTGGCAGGCCGACATGGAGAAGGAAGCTGTCCTCCCCGACCAGATGACCACAAAGGAGTTCCAGCGCTCATGCTTCATTGACAACAATCGGCTCTGTGATCCGAAGTCACTCACGCGCATCTTCACATACCAGCCAGCAGTCGACAACTTCACTGAACACGAACAGCAAATTTTCATCGCCGCTTACAAAGAGACGCCGAAGAAATGGACAGAAATTGCTAGTCTGCTTCCAGGACGCGAGGCAAAAGACTGCATTCGTCATTATTATGCTAACAAGTGGGACGGGCGCTTCAAGGACAATCGCCGCAGAAAAACTGGCGGGAGGCGTGGTCGGGGCACAAAAGGTGCACCGCGCGGCAAAGGCTCAGCTGCCATGGCGGACCTAGGGAGATCAGAGGACATCATCCAGAGTGTCTCCGATAGCGGAAGACCCAAGCGTGCAGCAGCGCCAACCACGTTTGGAGAGCGCGAGCAGGATGCCAAGAACGCAATCCAAGGCCAATCGCCCGCTAGAAGACCAGGCGCGACTAAACAAGAAGGCGAGCCTGTGCCGGAGAAGCAAGTCAAACGCCGGAAGGGTGCTGGAGAGAAGCCAGGTCGTAAGCCGAAGGCCGCGCAACAGCCGCTTGCTTCAATAGCGGCGGCGCCCTCTATGTCGCCAAATGCGCGCTTCATCCCAAGCCTACCTTCCAAAGATGACCCGGCTATGATCCAGAGTTTGGCTGAGGCCAGCCTGCTCACCGGATTCCACACCAGCAACCGAAACATACCTTCCGAGGCACCCCATCCAGTGTACATCCAAGAGAACTACCCACCGCCAATGCCTGTTCAGGAGGAGCTGGAACGCAAGCACGCAGCCACGGCGGCGCCGACCACCAAGCCAAGCGCGTCAAGCTACTGGTCTGTACCAGAACAGAGCGATTTTGTCAAGTATATTGCGCATTTCGGCACCGATTTCGCCGCCATCGCTGCCCATATGGGAACGAAGACGCAAACGATGATTAAGAATCATTATCAGCGCCAAATAGATGGGGGCAATCGCGCTGATCTCGAGGAGTCAGCCGTTGTGGCGAACGCGCGCCGGGAGCGTGGCGAGGACATGGGCGCACCACCAACGCCAACTCCCATCAACAAGCGCAAGTACGACAACCCCGGCCCTGCGGTTCCAAGAAGCATTGCACCGCATGGTGATGCAATGGACATCGACGATGTTCCTCCTGTGCCTCAGTCGCAAGCCCCTAAGCATCCGTCCCCACCACAATTCCATGTGCAGTCTCGATTCCCGAGCTCTGCACAGGCAACGCCAGTGCAAGCCCCTCGCGTGGCACCAAGCCCTGTGCCCACCCCTACTTCAGCGGTTACGCCGCTCTCACAGGCCGTGGCCACAGCGAGGAACATGCAACAGCAGCGGGAGCGAGAGCAGCAGCAGCAGCAACAGCAACGGGAGCAACAGCAACGAGAGCAACAGCAGCGGGAGCAACAACAGCAACAACAACAACAGCAGCAGCAGCAGCAGCAACAGCAACCGCCGCCGGCGATGGGGTCTCGTATGAGCATATTTGGCGAATCGAGGCCAGAGTCTCGGCCTGGCTTGCCTGCCAGCTCATCATTCCGCGCCTCACAGCAGGGAACGCCTACGAGCCAACTGGCACAACCTGGGAGAACGGTCCCCGACGCGCATGACTCAAACTTTATTCGGAACTTGAAAGAGGAACAAGAGCGTGCAATCCGGATGCAGGGCCAATATGCGCAGCAAGAGCGACAAGAAAGAATGGACCCGTTCCAACACCGAGGTTCTCTTCACCCAACCCCGTTGCACCAGTCTCCTTTGAACCAGCCCCTGAGCATGCCACAAGAACGCAAGCCGATGAACGAGACACGGCCAGCCTCGCCCAGAGGGTTCTTCCAGCCTGCGGACACGGCGCGCAGAAGTATGGATTCACCGGCGTTCAATAACTTGGCGCCCGCTACTGCGTCGTCTCTTGCCAACAGAATGCCATTTAATCCGTCTCCGACAAAGCGTGAAGAGCCCCGGCCAAGCTCTGTCTTCTCTGCTCCTCCGGCGCCACCACCACCTGCTCCGGCGGCGGTCGTTGAAGCACCCAAACGCTCAAATTTGCTCTCAATCCTCAACAACGAACCCGACGAGCCGAAGCCTCCCGCTAAACGCATGAGTGACCAAGCAATGGCCAACACCATGCCGAAGCGGGTAGCGTCTCCAGCCCAGCATCCACTTGCAACGCCGTCGGCGATCTCAACTATGCCGGCGCCTAGAAGAGAGGCCTTTGGCCAGTCAACACCGGCCCCGCCCTCTCAATCGCAAATGCAGCGTGGGCCCTTCGGTCAGTCGACCACTGGCCCTTCACCTCCTCCGGTAAAGCAAGAACCCCATGCATCGGGCCAGAGTTTGCATCAACAGCCGCCACCAAGGCAAGATTGGGCGACAAGAATCATAGGTCAGGGTTCGGAGCCTGCACAGAACAGTGGCTCTCCGGCTTTGGAGAGAGAAGTCAGGCCTTACTTCTCACATCACCGAGCCTCTGCGCTTGGTCCGTTGAACGGCTCTCAAAGACACAATCCATCACCACCGCCGCACTCGCTCATGTCCCACTCGCGCACCCCTTCCCTGTCCGCGCAGGGTCCCAATCAACCGCCGAGAGAACAAAGGGGATTCCTTCAAAACCAGCAGCACGCCCCCCACCAGGTCGGTACCCCATCTGCGCAGCCTCTGCAGCCGGCTTCATTCCAACCGCCGCCTCCGCCACCCTTCTCGCAAGCGCCACCGACTCAAGCTCAGAATCAGGCCCATCATGCGCACAACAATTCAATCGGCCCGTTCAACAGCCTGCATCAACGCAATATAAGTCGCGAGGATGTTGTGCGACAAGAACAGGCCTTTGTTGCGCAGCGGCAGGCGCAAGAGCAAGCACAGGTTCAGGCACAGGCCCACCAGCGGGATTACGAATTGCGCCGTATGCATGACGAACGACGTATAGAGGACGACCGTCGCCTCCGCGAGGAGCAACGCATGCACGATGAGCAACGTATGCACGAACAGCAACATCAACAGCGCCGTATGCACGATGAACAACGCTTGATGCAAGCGCAGGAGCAACATCGCATGAATGACGAGCGCGAGCGAGAATCGGAGGGGCGCCGGCGTGAAGCGGCGTATATGGCCGCGCAAGAGGAACGTTACAGACACCAACAGCAGAATTTCGTCGTGCCTCCACGAGGCGGACCCCCGCAGCACCAAATGCATCCAGCACATTTTGCTGGCGCGGGGGGGTTCGACCAAGGCCAGTCACGTGCGATGGGGATGGGAAGCCTTCGTGAACAGAGCATGCGCGAGGCTCAGGACGCGTTGCAGCTGGAGCAGGAAAGAATGCGTAGAGACGCGGAGATAAGGGAAGAACAGCGTCGTCGACACGAAGATACGATGTATACAGGAAGACGACCGACACCTTTGGGAATGGGTGGATATGGTGGACCACCCCCAGGTGCGCCGCCTGGACCCGCCAGGAGATGATGAAAGGCATATGGGGCATGGACGGGAATTGTCAAAGATGTACTGGATACCCCTGGACTTGTTGCATTGCGTAGCATTCAGTGTATTTTTAAAGCGAATTGTTCATTTGTTCTGGCACTTTTGCTGCGTGTATTCTTGTCGCTTTGATTACCATCGTTGTCTCCGGAGGGGAGGTCTTGGTTGTACGTATTGTTGGAAACCGCAGCCAATCCCTCGATCGTGGTGAGTCAAAACGTGTCCAGGTCAGTAAGTTGTTTGCAGATGTAAGTAGGTATCAGACGCTCGCGACTAAGACATCTGACTACGCGAGGTCTGTTAAGATCTACAAAGGGCCCTAAGCTGACGGACGTTAGTCTGGTAGACTACCATCTAGGCGGTGGGGCGCATTGTTCTCGTCTAGAGCTATATGTAGGTGGTATGTATCCTTCATCATCCTTCCGCCTGCGAAGCGAATTCTTGTCTCTGCCTTGTCTTCAACTTTATACACAAGTGCCAATGTATCTCGATGTCAATCAAAACAACGACCTTTCGCCTGGTACAGTAATTCACGGTAGCGTTACGTACAGTACCTGGGCCAACGATGCTGCATGTGGAACACACATATCTTGGCTGCAGTGACACCACCCAGACCCACAACGGAGAGTCCAGGGTAACGTACTGTAGATACATGTAGTAATGTGAAAGACTTCCCTCAGGAAAGCAACTTAACAGTACCTTAACGACAACGCCTTCAGCCACTGAAACCTGTCGCGGTTGAGCCCTGCCACCTGCATACTGTACGTGCTACGCTCTCCATCTTTGGCACTACTGATTCAACGCTTATACGTGGACCAAGGGACCAAGGGACCAAGGGACCCTCTTCCGCGCCCCACTAGTTGATTTGCGCTTGCGACTTCACTTTTGCCAGGTATAGCATCCTTCGCCTGTACCCAGTCCGGAGTTGTGGCAGGCGAGACAATTGAAACAACGGATCCAGGCTTTTTCCGACTCGCTCGCCTGATGGCGAAATGTGTGATGATCCCAACTCTAACCCTAGAGAGCCTAGGTGAAGAACCGCTATGTTGACAAGCGAGATTAATATATGCAATATAGACCGGGGTGTTTTCCGAAACTGAGGAAGCACAACGGGGAGGATGTGGAGGGGTGATAACCACCGCGCGGTAAGACTGTGGTGCTTACCCTATGCGGCTGGAGAGGATGGGATGGCATGCCTACTAAATGCTACCTACCGGCCCCCATGTCGCCTTCAGGCGGACTTCGTTGCCCTGAGTCTTGCTGTTGCTCTTTTCGGTGCTCTCGCAGTCAGACTAACGCACACATCTCTGCATTGGGAACATGGAAAGATTAGACTGTGTTGTCGTTGGCGCCGGTAAGCACAGCAACTCTCTTTCAACCGGAGCATTGCTTCGCGGAAAAACAATTGTTCATCGCATGCTAATACCCCGACAGGATGGTACGGCCTGGCAGCTGCAAAGCAGTA
>Ga0265797_10000464_pt1 | contig 74207 bp, 70 predicted proteins | sample P2T30metagenome_FD_192433 | JGI IMG/M metagenome (GOLD analysis project Ga0265797, IMG submission 192433) | Plant litter microbial communities from East Loma Ridge, Irvine, California - P2 T30 | ecosystem: Environmental > Terrestrial > Plant litter > Unclassified | place: USA: California...
CTCTCGAGGGACAAATAAATTGGGACAGATCCGACCAACGCTGGTGGCACCCTGTCCCAATTGATTTCTCCTGCGAGAATATGGGCTGTGATGATGCTGCTGTGGCTGGATGGGGGGGGGGGGGGGTACATGATCAATGCGCATACCTCGATTTTCCACATGGCGACCATCGCGTGTATCGACTATCGATGCACTCACCGGACCCGCGGATACGTGAGAATGACGAGCGATGAGGTTTGGCTCCTCAATCTTGGTGGCACACCACGGTCCCGGGTGCGATGATGCTATTGACGACGCGAATCGAGGATTTTAGAGGCCGGGGGAATGCGGGCGTGCTAGACGATAGTTGGCTCGCTTGTGGGTGGAGGTAGGGTCGCTTGCTAGATGATGGTGAGGCGACGTGAGACTGTGCTGGATGCGAGTGGCGTCGTCTCTATATGGGCGAGATTGAGGATGATGAGATGGCTGCGAGGGAGACGGCGGCGTGCGGCGGTGAGAAACACAAGGCTATGTATCATGGACGAAATAATAATTCGACAGACATCAAAGCTCAGCAAATAATGATACTAAGGACCTGGCGGGGCGGCTCAAAACGCAGGTGGCAGAGACAACAATACATCATGGCGCCACGGCCTCGAGACCCGCATTGCTAACGAGTAGCGCACCGTGTGCACGCACAGCTGACAGCAGCTGGTTTTGACGACGACGACAAGGCCTCCTTTGAAGACCCATGCTGACTGCCCGTTGCCCAAAGGTATTGGCTTTCTGGGCGAGTTGGGCTCTAGAACAAGCAGGCATATGTGATGTTCTCGTATCTACAGATCGCCCATGTTCCCTGCAGGTGCCGCCAATGCCGAATGACATGTAGGAATTAATCCAGAGTTTAAAAATGCTAGCTAGCCGTGTACCTCCGGCAGCATGCTCCCCCATCCGCGCGGCTCAGTAGTGTCATCAGCAAAATACTTAGGGCGCCGCAGACGCAGGCGCAGACAGTGGTAATTGCAGGGTGGAGAGAGGCAATCTGCTGAAGACGTAAGAACGCTTTTCTTTCTGGCAGAGCCAGATCAAAACCTCAAGTTGGATACATGTAGGTGGTTTGTGAAACCGTACCTGTGAACTCTCTGTCTGCGTCATGCCAGCCAAGAGTCAGTCCCTGTGTGCACCTCCATCCAATGCAAATGTACAATCCATTCCATGAAATACATGTACCCATCGATGTAGTACCAGCGTCATTAGAAGACGCTACCAATCCGAGACATCTGGGATGTATGTGCATGTATACATGCTGTACATGTAGAATTACGACATGCTGTCGTTCGCTCAGCAAAAGCCCTCCCAGAAGAGTGACGTCCAAGGGTCTTTTCGTACAGAAAAAGAAATTTGAATGATTCAATACAGCACACGGACGGACTCATGTTGGACCGGATTCCCTGGAAGCCGTGCTGCACGATGACTTCAGTGGGCGCTGACTCTGGGCGGTGTTTTGCGGCGTGTCCTTGCTCGGTGGTCGGATGACAAACATGGAGCCTAGAGGAAAGGGCAAAGGCAAGGCGAAGAGAAGGAGGGAGGAATTCATGATTCAGGGTGTTCTTTTTCGTCACAGCTGCTGTGAGGTGAGTTCATGTTGTCATCAGAGGTGTAAGAGAAACATGGCAGGTGGTAGGTACAATGGCAGTCGTGGTGTTTATATTTATTTGCATTTCGGTACAGTAGGTACTAAGGGTATCTCGTCACATCGCCTGCAATATACACGCAGGAGCGAGTGACAGGTGTACAGACATCGCCATTCCCTTTGCTTCTCCCATCTCCATGCGATGTTACGGTTGCCCGACAAAAGAGGTATATAAGAACAAGTGAAGAGACAAAAAGAAAAGTTATCCGCAATGCCAAAAACGACAGGCCCGAGTCTTGACTCTCCACAATGTCAGGATGAGAGAGAGGAAAGGAAAACAGTATATCCAACCAAAAGAGCAGGGGCGAATATAAGATAGAAAACCCAAGGAAAGAGAGAACTCCGCCGTATACGCCGCTCGCCAAATGCAACAAGCAACACACATCCTTTACATGTATGTGCAGGAAAAAACTCCCCCTCGCCTCCATGAGACCTCGAGACTGTTTGCTCTCGGCTCGCCCGGTTCGTTCGTTGTAGATCCCCAGTCGTTTCGACTCACGCCGTCTCTTCATTATAGCCCCCTTCCAACTTTTTCTTACTCGCCCTTGATAGGGTGGTGCAGCACCGGCCTCAAGCACATACGTCCAGTGCCGTTCTCCTCCTCTTTCTTGCCGCCCTCTCCGTTCTCCTCTTTGCCCAGCCAGCGCCTCCAGAGCGCGCCAGAGAATCCGGCATTGTAGTAGAAACTGCTGCCGAGCATGTTGTGCTCGCCCCAGCCGAATGTACTCGCCTCTTTACTTTCTGGGTAGTTGAAGACCTGGTTCATGTAGTCGAGGTCCCAGTCGCGGTCAAAGTAGACCGGGTGCGGCACGTATGCGGCTTTAAGGCCGTGGTGGAGAGCGACAGAAGGTGGCCACATTTCGGGGAACATGGAGTGGCGCATGCGCCAGGTCTCCTCGTGCATCGTGTCGAGCATGCGGCGAGAGAGGCGTGCGACTGTGATGATCGCTACACGGCGAGGTGGGACGGGCAGCGTGTTGTCGTAGCCGGTGACATCTTCGCGGAAGACCCAGTTGGTCTTGCTGGGGTCGAAAATCGGGTTGAAGGTAAGGATGTCAGCGTCTTCACCAACACCCCAGGAGTAATTGTCGCGGTCGTAGGTAGTGGGAGGCTTGGTGCCTTCGGGTGCAGGGAGCAAGCCCTTGTTGGGGAACGAGTTCACCGGTCCCCAAACTGGGTGCGGGCCTTGTGCGACCTTGTCATTCTCGGGAATGTCTCTGGTCTTCATTTCCTCGCCGACAAATTTGGTGAAATTCTCATAGCTGCCGTGGACGCCGGGGATGTAGAAGCGCTCGTTGCGCTCCCAAAGGCCCTTACGAGGTTGCTCCTTACCCCACTCGCCGATACGGTTGTTGAACTCGTAGTAGTGACCAGTGTATCGCAAATCCATTTCCCAGTTCCAAACGAAATCGTACTCCTTGAACTGCTGGCTGAACCACTGGATGGCAAAGTGAGCAGATCGGTAAACACCATGAATCGAAGATCCTGCCATGTTGATGAAGTTGTCGGGGAATGGGTCGGGGTAGTACATCTCCATCTGCTTTTCCGACCAGAGGGTTGCAAGTCCCCAGAATTCTTCGGGAACGTTCTCCTCGATGGTCTTCTGGTAGATGGCCTCGTCTGCCCAGATAGGAATGCTGTTGTCCTTGACGTGTACCAGGAAGTGTACGTCGTACTCGCCGCCTGACTTGAGCGCAAGTTCGTTGATCTGAGCGCGCAGGGTCATGATATGGTGGTCGGTGTACTTGAATCCAGTCCACGTGCGCAAGACGTATGCATGTCGCTTCACTCGCTCCTTGCCGTCTGGTTGCTCGTGTGCGAATCTGGCCTTGTTCTTCTCGTAGCATCGCTGCTGCGCCTTACCCCAATTGACTTTGGAGTAATCAGTGTATCCGATCTTGTCGAGAACCTCCTTGCTGCCGCCCTTCTCTCCAACACCGTGCTTCTTCTGGTTTGCAGCATCGCCGTAGCCATATGCACCCAATCTGCCAAAACGCTCAAAACAAACATCGTCGCGCATACCAAGCGTTGAATATGAGCCGTAAAAGGGCTCGGGGTAAATTTCGGGGACGCCGGGATATGCGTACACATCGGGTGCTGACATGGTATCTTCAGTGTCCAGATAACACTCGTGGACCTCGTGATGGTTCTTCAGGTACTCGGGTGATTTGTAGTCGGGATACGGGTCGTACTTGATGGGCTTCATAGGAGGCTCAGTCGGTAGAGACTTTGGTTTTTCGTATCTCGGCGGCTCTGAAGCGTTGTATCTGTTTTCGGTCTTGACGTCGTGGTAAGCTACCAGCGTTCGGATGCCATTGTAGTAACCGTCTAGTCGCGCGTATGCTTGCCAAAGGAAAGGCACTGGTTTCTCCGGCTCAGGTTGGTTTTGTTTTTGGACATGCCTCCTGTAGCCTCCGCCCGCCATCAAGGCGAGGCACACAAAAGCTGCTATCGCCAGCGTAAGCATCTTTGTGAGAGACAGGCGGCCGCCGATCCGGAGCTTGTCGGCGCCCCATTTCCGGCGTTTTGATCCCGAAGGCGAAGCATTGCGGCTCTCGCTGTTGGGTAAAGATTGGTAGGAGAAATTTGTGTGTAGTAGCCGCAGCGGGTTCAAGTCGCGCAGACGAAGAGAACTCATTGTCCTTGGAGAAGATGCTTGGCTGTCAAACTTCTCGTTCTCAACGTCTGACGAGCGACTGCTCTCAGTCCTCCAATCCGGTGTTTCGGCCAGGTTTGCGACTTTGGGAAAGAATGGCGTGGTGTGGCGCGGCTTGAGTGAAAGTGGCAAGCGCGATGGTGATAAGGAAGTTTCTTGCGCACCAATCCCCAGTGGATTCTATGAGAATGCCCGCACTGGAGAGATGGAGGGAGCGAGTACTCTCACGGCCGAGCTACAAAATGAGCGTGGCGGAGGGCTAAAATCGAGTGTTGCGGTGGGTTGAGACGGGATGGAGGATGGACAGGGTTGTGAGGGAAAGATTTGACAATGCAACACAGAAGACGGATAGCGGCAGCAGCAGACACGAAGGTTGGTGGTTGTCAAGGCGGAAGAGGCGTACGGGCTCGGGTCGCGGCAAAGAGGGGGAGAGAGAGGAAGAGGAAGGGAAATGGGTAGGAGGAGTAGGAGGAGTGGTAGAGAGGTAGCTAGCGGTTAGAGTGCAGTAGTGACCTAGTGGGATGGTGGTGGCTGCGACTAGGACCAGGGCCAGGCGTGGAGTATTAGTGTTGGTGGTCCGAGTTGGGAGTGTCTTTGGTCTCTCGAGGCTCTGGCCCGGTGATTGGAGAGAAATGGGTGGGAGTCGCCCGGCCAGTGCACCTCCAGCAACAGTAGCAGAGCACGCAAATCTACCAGATCGATTTGGGGGGGTGTTGGGGGGTGGTGGTGGAGCTAGGACCGAGCGTGGGCGGGAGATTGACGGCCGCGCAACCAGACTGCGAGAGAGTGACTTTTGGATTGAAAAAGGATGGAAATCGATGTGAAAGCCAATCAATCACACGCTGGATGAGGGCAAAAGGGCCTACCAATAATCGACCCTTACACACTCCTCACTGAAGCATGGTAGGGGAGGCGAAAAAGCTACTAACTAACCTTGCCGGTCAAACCTCCTTGGCCTTTTCGCTTGTTGGCTGTTTTGCCACATGAATTGTCATGGCGAACTGCGCCTGGATGCACGCTTCAATAATACATGTATTCATGCGTTGCAGGCGAGAGGAGACAAGCCCAACATCTGGGTGCCTTTCCGCGGCTGATGGCATGGCGTGGTAATACATTTGTAGTACGTGCAGTACTGTAATCAACCGTCCCGTCTGAGGTCTCCTGTCCAAAATTCACATCTATTCTTGTGCGACCGTTTTGCAACCGTCAAAGGCCGTCTATCTCGTTTCACATGAGACTGCTGCTGACGACGACTTGGACGACGACGACGACCTGGGAGTCTCATCTCAACACTGTTGCCGTGCGCATTGACGCCATCTTCCCGACTCCTGGGCTAAGCATTTGTACCCTGCCGATTACTGCGTGTGCATATGCACGTATGATATTACTAGAGCGCACCAGCTGACTTAGTAGTACTGCCCACATGGCTACTGTGCCTTCAGTACAACGCTTCTAGTGATAGTACTGTCCATGAAGTCGTGCTTGCCGTGCCCAGCAACTACTGTAACTCCTTCTCAGCCGTGAGCACTAGACTCATATCGTCCAATCTCAAGCCATTCCTACAGCCTTGGTTGCATGATGCATCGAGGACGGCAGACGGTTACCGCCGTCCAAAAGTCACTCTACGATCGCATTGCGCGTCCCGCTTATCCGCTACCTGAGATGCCCTTGTCGGCCTGCCTCATTTGGCTGACAGCCGCGGCCCTTGGGCGAGTCGGCGACATCTCTCCCACCCAGGGGCCGTGACAACAAAACTTCATCCGTGCGCTCCCTGCTCGAACGCGTCTTCACCACCACTGCCCCAAGTCTCGCTAAGAGTCTCACGGACGCCGTCTTGTCTGATTCTGGACTCGTCGCAAAGACATGCTAACATCATTTCGTCACCCCTAACAATGCTTGACTCCTCTGTCTTGCGCTGTGTCGCCTCGAATCGACTCCTCTCCCCGACAAACCCAACACAGGACCAACATAGGAAATAATGTCCTCTATACACCAAAGGTTCTTGTCCTCAGTGTCAATAACTTCCCAAGCAGAAGACATGCGTTTGCTGGTCATTTCGAATGGCTCGCAGCACTTTGCATCCGTTGACGCTTAGCAACAAAACTGAACGTGGGGATGTTGCCATTGAATATCTGTGATGATCAGATTACATCCTAGGTATGGATGTCATCAACACCTTCAAGATGTCCTCGGATACCAATCACATCTTCCATTGCCTACTCATCTCGCCACTCCACAGGCCGCGTGAAGATATATGGATTCCCACCCACAACATACATAGGTAAGCAGGCGTGGCAAGCTGACCATTCCATTGGCTCCCATGCCTCCAACGCCAGAACGCGGACAAGTAATCACGAACTTGCGCTGTTTAACTGGCAATACGATCATTTGAACATCGTACGCTATGCAGACATGCTTTAGGCCTTTGGGAAAGCAAAAGGAATTATCGCAGGCCGTTCACTTTGTACATGTCCCACGTTGGCCCTCCCCATTTTGTACTTTTCCTCTGTACGTTCGAACCACTCTCGCAAACCTCACAATAATCAAACGCTTTGCAACTGAGCCAGTCTGCTTTTGCCACTCACACCAAGAACTACAGACCATCAACCAACCCACCAATCCATAGAAGATGTCTCATATTAACTGGGCTGTCCCCCAGATGCTCATGGCCAACATTCCGGTCTCCAACGAACGCCTTGACAGCGAAGTGCGCTCGATTAAAACGACCGCGCAGCTGTACATCGAAATGAGGCGACGATTTGCCAACAACCAAGCTCGTGCTGGTGACTACCGCGTTTCTGCAAGAATCCACGACAGACGCAAGGACGAGTGGGTCGTGGTTCTCACCATCTGGCTCCAACAAGTTCACGGCATTAATGTGCACTTGGTGTGGAGGTGAGATCAACTATCTCACATGAGGGATTGGTATGTCACTCCTTCCCATCAACTTAATATAGACATCCACTTACACTACCCAGGACTAGTCGAGCAACAATGAACGCCTCTTGCTACAAGTCCCAAGCCACGAAACGAAAGTGTGCAACCTCAAATGAACGATCAACGATTTCCTTCAGAATGGTTGTCTTCCACAGGGGCGAGGCTTTGGTTTTCTCCTTTCTCTTCTCCTTCTTCTTGAATCGCATGACAGGTCACGACCAATTGAGAACGAGACCAGAATGATCATAGACTAAATCTGCTTTTTAGACGTCAATTTCTTTGACTTGTCAGAATTAGATAATGTATTGCAATAAGTTCGACAGTCCATAACTACCTCCTTTCAAGTAGCACAGTCGTGACCTGTTTGTTCCGTGAAAGAGATGTGAGCTACCCCAGACGCTCGTCTCTCTTGAGGCTTGAACCCTGACGACGGTGGAAGCTGTTCGGCAACACAGCTCCATCACTCCTTCTACTACCTACATGTAACTTGCAATTGTAATCACTTCTACCTCCCTCATCCTCCTTTCAACTGCTCAATTCTTCAGACACGACCATACTTGACTGCACTTAACTCAGGATCTCAACACACAATGGCTCGTAACGCCAACGACTTGCTAGCCGACCTCGATCAGCTCGGTGTCGACGAGAAGCCAGCGCAGGCGCCCAAGGCTTCAAAGACCACTCCCAAACCTACGACTTCTGCGAACAAGGCCGCCAACAACGATGACGATCCGTTCGGCGACTTGCAGGCACAACTTGCCGCAAAGGCCCAGCCAACTTCTCGTCCTGGCACCCCACGCATGTCGAGCTCAGCCACGAGCGCTGCAACCAAGTCACCTAAGCGTGCTGAGCATACACCTGCTTCTTCGGGGCCCCCGAGCGGTCGTACCAGCAGTGAGGATAGGCTGAGGAGCTCTGCCGCTGCGCCTGTGAGGAAGAGTGGTGAGAGCGCTAGAGGATATCACCAGGGTGTGACGCCTGGGGAGGGCGAGACACAGAAGACAGAGCCAGAGTTCAGCAAGACTCAGGCAGAGGAACAACAGACACCTGCTGCCACCGCTCCTGCTCCTGCTCAGAGCTCTGGTGGAGGTTGGTGGGGAAGCATGTACAGTGCGGCCAGCGCTGCTGTCAAGCAGGCTGAGACGCTGGCTAAGGAGATCAGCGCCAACGAAGAAGCACAGCGATGGGCAGCCCAGGCTCGTGCCATCGGTGGAAAGAACTTGTCAAATCTGCAGCACCTCAGTACCGACTTGCGGTCTCGCGCTCTACCCACTTTCTCCAACCTGCTGGAGCACATTGCTCCCCCAATCTCGGCCCATGAGCGGTTGCAAATTCACACTACGCACGACATTCTCAACTACCCGGGCTTGGATCCGCTGATCTATCAGGTCTTCTCGCGCACCATGGCGCAGGTAGAAGGTGGTGACCTTATGGTCATTCAGCGTGGAACGGAACAGAAGAGCCGCGGACGATCTGGCTCGGACGTGCAAGGATACAGAGGCGGCGTACTTGGCACCGGAGGCAGTGGATGGAGCGATGGACCTTGGTGGAGGGAAGAGGGCGCCGCTCGCTCGCTGGGAAGTGTCCCAGGATTGAAAGAGGGCACAAGATTGGCACGCGTCAGCGCCGAATCCTACGCAAAAGAGTTCTTCGATGCCCGGGGCGGCGTGGAGCAGGCTGCTAAGCAAGCCACCGAGAGCCTGACCGAAAGCAACCCCGTGCGAAGCTCCGACATCTTCCTCGCGATCCAGGCGCTCACCTACCCCGACGACAACCAACTGTTCGCCGACGACGGACGAGCCGACAAGGAAGCTTCAACGACAGAGTCCAGTGTTGCCGAGCCCAAGACCGAAGCCGAGGAGAGCATCGTCTTCGCCGTCTACCTCTACGACCCGCTCCACGGCCTCTCCTTCCCTGCGCTGTCGCAACCTTTCCCGCAGAAGTGGGCAGCCTGGCTTGACGCCAGCTCCGGTCCGGACAACGAGGCCGGCCTGCCCGACTCTATTCAAGAGATCATCGCGGCCGGCGGACTTGACCCTAGAGAGTGGGTGGCAGAGTGGATGGAAGAGATCCTCAGCCTGAGCGTCGGCATTGTCGCGCAGAGGTACGTGGCGCGCAGGATGGGCGTTGGCGAGGGAGGTTTGGGCAGAGGTAAGAGGAGAGCTGAGGGCGAAGATATCTCGGGTGAGGCCGCGAGGGCCATTTGATGTGTTGTTAACAGGGTCTTTCTTTTCTAACGACTTCCTCCTTTTGTTTGATTGATTCGTCCTGGGGTGGTCACATCGTCATCTCAGGAAGAGACCGGGTTAAGTAATGGGAAGGCGCTGTACTATGCTGTTTCACCTCCCGCCCAACGCCTATGATCACTGTATACCTAACTCCCTTCGTCTTACACCATAGTTCGCTCGTTAGCAACCCGCTCTACTTGTGAGAGGGTTTATTACTTCTGTCTTGGTTTTGTCATGGGAGGCCGAAGCATACAGGCTGGATGATCTTCTTGGATAGGCAAGGACACCTTCCTTTATTTCCCCCAACAAATCGATCGAGTCATGCTCCATGATGTGCTCGGTTGACTGAGTACCTGTTACACAACAACTGGATCACTGCTTTGTTTTGGTAACGCTAAGCCTTTGAGCTGGTATCATGGTGATCCTGCGCCAGAATTTCACAATCAATTATTACATGGACAACGACGGACGATGGCACGCGATACAATACCTTCACAACTGCTTCCTCTTCGTGATCTGGACTCACTGACAGTATTCTACAGATTCTTGCATCAACTACCTTTTCGCGATTTGTCTAGCGACCTGTTTGAAACCATTGATCCGGATGCACAGCTTGATCCCCAGGGTTAGAGTTGGGGCTAGAAGCGTTCGGTGAAAGTCACGCGGCTTGTCAAGTACTTTGTCACGATCACTTGTCGTTGCCTGGTGACTCCGAATTTGGGAGTTCTTGCTATTGATGGTGGTTGTCGAGTGCGCGATCGAATGAGCAGTTTCTGATGTCTCGGGCTCTTCTGTGGAAGACGAGTGTCGAACTCGTCGGTTCAAAGAAACGCGGTTGACTGCTTTGCGGAAGGATTGATCGCATCGCATCGCATCGGGAGACGAGAGATGGCAGCAGTACCCTACTTGTGGATTGGAAGTGTTGGTAGTTGTCGATAGGCCAACGATTGTGATCACGGATGTATGTACACATGTTGTCGCTTCGGCAGTGATCAAGTAAATATCTGCTCACGCTGCTGTCTTAGAACGACACACTGAGCGATGCCGCGGATGGTTTCACTGCTACAGATGAGATTCTGTTGATTATCAAAGATACCTCAACAGACGAACCTTGACGCGTCACATCTTCATTCCCCTTCTCCCCCAAGTGAAAAGGATTGATTGTATACTGAAGAACAGTGGTTGGTAGAGAGAGAACGGACTAACTGCGGCTCCAAGCCCGCGCCACCCACGGACGGCAATCTGACCCTGTTTTGTCCTGAACCTCAGCCAGCGGCGCGACTCGCTTGGCTTGCTGCTCGTTCTTGTCAAAAACCAACCTCACACCACACCTTTCGATCATTACTCAGTTCACGTCGGACCATGTCAACAAGATACATGCAATGGACGCATCTGCTCATCGTCGCGCTGTGAAACGACACGCAGACGGCACAAGCACGGGCCTAGCCCACGCACGGTCGATGTCCAATCTATCCTCATCTTCCACCTCTTCAGACATTCTCGTCGCCCCTGCGAATCCATCCGCAAATCAACACCGCAACAGACAAACCATCGCAACCATGCCGGTGACGGCCGCCGTCAAGGGCACTGTTGTCATCATCAAGGGAGTCGGTCCGTTGTTCGAGCAATGGGCCTCACGCGACCAGGCCAACAACACTTGGACGACTAACAAAAACTCCAAACAAACCGAACGCGCCCAAGACAATGGCGCTTTCCGCAGAATCCCAATCAGCTCACTGACCGATTCTCCGACGCTCGTCGACGATGACGACGGTCCCAACCACAAAGGCACCTACTCCAAGGCCTACACCATCAATCACCCTGAGATTAAGTGGGTCCACCGCGGTCAGGGAAGATATCTTCCAACAGAGACCATTTCAAACCAAGAGTCTCGCACTCAGTCGGGGTTGACTCCTTCGTCTAAGCCCACTCACGCGTCTCGTTTTTCTGGCAGGTCGTCGCTTCGTCGCCGCAGTGGCGATGTTGATGCGCCGCAAGACGACGATGAGGATGACGACGACGACGATGAAGAAGACGTCGATGCTGACGACGATGAAGTCCCATTCACTTCGCAACGGTCACAAGCGTCGAAGCGATTGTCAGATGCGTCGTATTCACTGCGAAACAGGCAGTCAGAAGCCGACCCTCTCACCCCCGGCGCGCTCCGCGCTGCTCGCCAACAGCGTCGATCCGGACCACTCACCAACTTCGAAGACGAAGACGACGCCGAGGACGAAAGCGAATCAGGCGACGATGAAATGAAGACTTACACCAAGGAGTACAAAGAGGCCCACCCAGAGCACAACTGGCGCCATTGTGGCAACGGCTTCTACAAGAAAGGCGAGAAGCCATCAATCCCTTCCTCTCAATACCGCAGCCGCAGAGGCTCAAGCCGATCACAGGTCAAGACCGAGAGTGACTTGCCGGCGCCGCCGCAGGAAGTCAAGCGCTACCGGCTTCAAGACTTCCACAAGTTTCCCAGCGACGAACCAGTCCATTGTGGTAACGGGTGGTATCGGCGCAAGTCCAGTCTACAAGGCACGCCGGATTACGGGCGCAGGTCTAGTCTACAAAGCACGCCCGATCACAGGCGCAGGACCAGTCTGCACGAGACTCCTGATCAATCGGCGATCGAAAGCAGCGACGACGAGGTCGTCATGAAGGACGGAAAGTTCTCCAAGGAGGAGATGGTGCACTACAAGAACAACTTCCCTGACGCGCAGTTCGTCCACCGAGGCAACGGTCGGTATGTTCTGACGGACGACTCTGGCACCATCGTTCAAAATACAGCCAACAAACCATCCGCTGCTGCTGCCGCCACAGCAGCAGCCGCCCCAGAGGAGCCAGCAGACAAGACTTTTAGCAAAGCCTACGTCAAGCAGCATCCCAATGAGTCGTTCTTCCACGCTGGCTCCGGCCGTTATCGACGCGGCTCCAGGCCTAAGAGGTCATCAGACGCGTCGCGAAAGCCAGACCCCCCTGTGGTCGAGAAGCCAGCTATTCCTACTGGCCTCGTCAACAAGGATTTCGTGCTCTCCCATCCCGAGATGGAATTCCACCATCGCGGACAAGGTCGTTATATGTATGGCCCAAGACCACTGGAACCCGTCAGCGCTCCTGCTCATCCACCGGCACCCACTCCTGTCAAGGAACCAGACCCTAGCCCTGCTCCATCCGAGCCCGAACTCGTCGATACCGCATATGTCGACGCGCATCCGTATGAGACGTTCCACCATCGTGGCCAGGGCAGATGGGCCCGCGGCCTGCCGCCACCAGGAAGTAGCAACAAAACTGCTGTCCGTGGCCCAATGGCATCTCAAGCCAAGTTTTCTGTCACACCATCCCACCCGCCACCTGAGCCTCTTCCAGGTCTGGAGGAGCTTCTCATCCGTTCTGAAGGCCCTGACAAGTACCCTCACCTCGAGTGGGTTTATCGCGGTGGTGGTAAATGGGCCCGGACTCCAAAGAGCAAACCTCAACCCCCAAAGACATCACGCGCCCGTGTATCCAGAGGCACGATCAAAGCCCAGGAGGAGGACGAAGATTCGGAAGAATCGCAAGAGGTGGTTTACACTGACGACGAATATGCCGGTCGTTACCACCAGGACACCCCGAACGAAAGCCGTCGACAAAGTCTGAATAATGGGATCGATCAGCGCGCGGCGGTTCCAACCCGACGCCAGCGGGCCTACCAGAGAGCCGAGCCGATTGAGGATACGTCGAGGCAGACGTCGAAAAACCCATCGCACAAGTCCAAGACTGCTACACCGAAACCGCAGAGGCTCACCCTGGAGGAAGACAGATTGAGCGATGAGGACAACTATCCCAGCCTTCATGCCAAGGCCTGGCCTCCACCTAGGACTGATGAACCGTTTGACGAGGCTTCTAGAGTGATGCGGAGGACCTACAAGCCTCTTAATTCGGCAGACAAGTTCATCAACGCTCTGACGAGGCGCGACCCGGCCACGCGCCCGAAGGAGCTATTACTTGCCGTCACTGCGCACGTCCAGGGCATGTTGCAGGAACTCCAGGACGAATATCTGGAGCTGGACGCGATCACCGCGCCGCACGCCCGTGTACCGCGCAAGCCGGTCAAGGGTGGCAGGGTGCCTCTTGACCATGCTGTCTTCGAAGACAAGAAGGAGGCAGACTTGTACGATTACACCTTCGATCCGCGCAAGGTCGGTTACCAGGACCCAGAAGCGCAGAAGATCTACCGTGACGCCGAAGGACGCGCACTCCGAAAGCGTCGCCAGCGCAATGGACTTGACGCAGAGCCTGCTGCTACCACCGGCGGTGAGGAAGCTCCACTCGGCCCTAGACGTGCTGTCAAACCCATCAGCCGCTTCGACGGCACCACTCAAGCCCCTACGCGCAAGAAGCGCACCAATAACGGTACTGTCAAACCTGCCTCAAGCATGACGCCCGATCCCAGCCTGGAACCACAAGTCCTGGCCAACGGCTACGTGGTTCATTCGAGTGGGCGCTGGGCCGGCCATATCCCCAAGCGCATCCGTGAACTGCGCGGCGATAGTGTCGGCGCCGCTTCGCCCTCTGCAGCCGCGCCGGCAACCACACCAGCAACCAACGGAGGAGCTACATCTCCCGGCGCCCCTAGCGCCGGTGCTGACGAAGGCGCTTCGCGCTCCGAAACACCAGGCACGTCCTCCGACACCCCAGGGCCCGCCGACGGCAAAGAGGGCTCACCCGGCGCGTCGCGCAAAGGCCGCCCAAAGGGAAGCAAGAACCTGCACAAGAGGCGCGACGCCGGCATCCCCAAGGGTCCTCGCAAGCCCAAAGTCGTGCCTTCGATCGAGCAAAACGCGTCAAACACCTTTGGCTTTGGCCTTGGCCCTGATCGGTCTCAAACGATGTACGGGGGCGGGATGGGAATGACTTTCGGCGCGAGCGTTGGCGGCGCTGCTCCTACTCCTGCTGTTGCTGCTGATGCTGCTGCGGTGGCTGCTATGCCTGCTCCCGCTCCGAGACAGGACCGCAACGACCCGTGGTTCCGCCTTGGTTCGAGCCGCATCGGTTATCCTTTCGATTAGTTATTGGGACGACGCAACTGAGAACGACCCGACATCCTCTTCCTGGAGCGGCGTAAGAACAAACGAATGAGCATATGGATGACGAGAGCAGGAGCGGATGAATCAAACGACATCGATTGCTCGATCAATACACCAACGCCTCTCATCCCATAGATTCCCGGACCGACTCTTCTGCAGCGCCACCCTCACCCCCACCATCTTGTCTCAGCGCTCAACAGGATATCATCTGTACACCCCACCCCATCAGCAGCAACATCATCAGCAGCAGCAATCAAACGACAACCATTGACCTATCGTCTGTTGCTTTTCTTCTCTCTCTCTCTCTCTCTCTCTCTCTCTCTCTCTCTCTTTCGGATCACGTGCGTACAGTACGACTGGTTACCGTCACTACTACAACGACTACTTTGCTCCCGCCCCACCTCCTAGGTTCCTCCAGCTGCAAAAAGCTACCAGCAAACCTGGGTAACGTACCTACCCTCAGGAAAAAGAATAGTACTGGGGCGTGTGGGAAAAGGGGAGGGGACATTGGACACCAATGACAATAACAACAACAACAATGACGACGATCGGAGCGGGACTTTACCATCACGGGGCTTGGTTTCTTTTTTCGGATAGCTTTCAGTTTTGGAAGCTTTTTGTGTCCTGAGGTTTCCATAAGGAACAGGGCAAGTCTGGGGGGGTTTTTTTTTTGTGGAGGGGTTTGAGCGGATGCGCGGATTGTAAGAATTAATGCAGAGAGAGGAATGATCACAATTTTGTAAAGTTTCATTGTTTCTCCGTTTCCATTATTCCAGTGACGATGATTTTGAACGAGTGGTGAAGATCGTTGTTTGCACGATTGATACCCGACAGCCCCCTTTCAAGTTGATATTCGAGATTTCCGACGCGTCTAGTACGAGAAATGCTTCGATCTACGGCAACATGAAACACGTGAAAGTCAAAAATGCTCACGTTTTGAGAAGATAGAAAGTATAGTGGACAGGGGAAGACAGGTTTGCAGAATCATTGATGTTGTTTATTTGTCGTCGTCGAGTGTGATAGTTGAATTCTAACACACGCGTAGTGATGAGAGGAATTGAAAGGAAACCCCAAAAGCCCCCTCCCTGTCGGTCCAGCAGTCTCGATTACGCGCGGCATAGAGAAGACGTTCAGCCGCGTGCATCGGACGCATTGAATCACCTAAGCCAAGAACCCGGTCCTGCTATCTCGGACGAGTTGACATAGAACAGAACGCCGCGAACACCTTGCTATGTTGAAAAAAACCATGCCCGGCCAGTTGCCTGGCGTTGAGCGTGAAAGAAGCTCACGAGATGCTCGTGGGCGCATGAGTCATCCTGCAGAACCCGTTTACGCAGCAGGGGGACCACCCGTGACTTGCCCGCCGCCTGCGAGCTCGGTCTCGGCTTCTGCTTGGGCGTTCTCGACGTTCCTTTCCATCAAGCCCTCCTCACGCTTCTCGGCGGCCTCTTCGGACATCTCCACGTCCTGGCCTGCCGTGGAGACCGGCGGTGCTGTGCCCGTCGCTCCTGGAACTTCGGTGGCCGGGACGTCTGCAGGCGCCGGGGCAGCAGCGGTGGCGGCTGGTGATCTAGGAGGAGTGCCAGTCTGCGCCGGCGCGGACTCGGTAGGCTGTTCTTGAGTGCTTTCTTGAGCGGGCGCAGATGTCTCGGGTGCAGCAGCAGGAGCGTCAATTTGCATGTCGTCGTTGGAGGCTTCGTCAGCCACGCCAGTAGCATCGTCGGTAGTCGCTTCAGCTTTAGGCTCGGCGGGAGCGGGTGACTTGGAAGCTGCCTTGGGCTCGAGGGCAGCCTCTTGTGTGGACGCCGCGGCGGTAGGACGAGCGTCATTTGCACCATCGAGTGCCATGCCATCGTAGTTCGGAACTTCAGCGTCGCCGTTGAGACTCCTGCTGTCGTCGTCCATCGGAGTGTTGGTTCCACTTTGATCGACAGGGGCGTGAGGGTTCTGGTAGTCCCCGATGCGCATGTTACGCTTCTTGCGTTGGCCGGGCTGCCTCTTGACGCCATTTGCCTCGTTCATCTCCTCATCTTCCGACTCGCTGAGTTCGCCTTCACGCTCAGTCTTCTGGTCCCACAGTCGTTGCGTGTATCTGCGATTTTTGTTGGCCTCGTCGTCGGCGTCTTCATCGTCGAGACGCGCCTCTTCTTCGTCGAGCGTGTCTTCCATTCCAACGTCACCACGCGGAACGTCTTGCATCTGGACCGAGGGCACCGCTTGAGTTCGGCGCAGGTTTTCGAGGACAGTCTGCTTGATTCGCTCCAGATACTCGGGACTGTTGGCGTTGTCCATGTTACTGGGCTTAACGTCGAGTTCGAAGTCTGGCGCGTAGTACTCGTAGTAGTCGGTGAAAGGCAGATCTGATCGCATGTCCGTACCGACAAGCTGACCAGTCTCAAATGCCCAAGTGCGAGCAACATTGCGCATAGTGTATCCACCACCTCCGAGAACGAGTGTTGGCAGGCCGAATGATTTGACGAAGTTGACGCAGTTGGCATGGCCGCGCATGGAAAGGTTGAAGCATCCCAGCCGATCTCCAGACAGAGAGTCACCTCCGCACTGAAGGACAACAGCAGTTGGCTGATAGTACTCCATGACGCCATTGATCACAGGCTCGAAGATGCTCTTGTAGCTGTTGTCGTCGATGCCGTCGCGGAGTGGGAAGTTGACGGCGTGGTGCTTTCCGTTGCTTACGCCGATGTCTCTAAGTTCGCCGGTGCCCGGGAAGTACTCGCCGTACTTGTGGAACGAAACGGTCATGACACGGTCGGTGCTGTAGAAGGCTTCTTCAACGCCGTCACCGTGGTGCACATCGATGTCGATATAAAGCACACGCGGGTGGAAACGGAGGAGCTCGATGATGCCGAGGACGATGTCTGTGAAATGTTAGAAACAGGAAGTTGAATTATACAATGCTGCAAGAAACTCACCATTGATGTAGCAGAAGCCACTTGCTTCGCTTTTCTTGGCGTGATGGAGACCGCCAGCCCAGTTGACGGCGATGTCGCATTTGCCGCGGTTCAGCCTTGCGGCACCCTCCATGCTGCCTCCAGCGCTGATGCCACAGAACTCGAACAAGCCGTCGAAGACGGGGCAGTCGTCGCCGACGTTGTATTTGCCCTGCTCTTTACCAAAGTTGTCCATGTTGTCGGGAGTGACGCGTTGCAGGAAATCGACGTATTCGTCAGTGTGGAACTGGGTCATCTCGTACTTTGAAGCGGGTTTGGCGCGGTAAATTTCTAGGTTCTTGTAGAGACCGTAGTTCATGATGAGAGAGTGGGCCATGCGAATGCGATGGGGCTTCATGGGGTGGCCGGCATTGTAGGCATAGTTTCCGACATCGCTGTCGTAGAAGTAGGCGACCTTCTTTGGCTGTGACGGCGATGCGTTGATGCCGACACCAGGCGCGTCGAGCGGAGCAAGTGAGCTCGCCATGGTTTAGAAGAGTGTTTCCGTTGTTGACGTTGTGATTGAATGCAGAATGCTCGGTCGAGTAAAAAAGCGGCGGTGATCGATGTGGTGTGTTACAAGTCAGACGAGTCGCGCCGGCGCAGCGTCGATTTGACCGTGACGATTGATTGATTGATTGGTCTAGAGTATATGTTTGCTGCACCCTCCACACATGCCAGCAACAGGAGGTTGTCGGATTGATCGTTGTTGGTTGCAGGATTGGCGTGAGTGGGTGTGTGAGTGAGGTGAAGGTTGGTGGATTGATGATGGAAGATGCATTGGAGCACTCCAAGGCTCACTTACGCACAGGCAATAGGAAGGAAGCTTTGACCGCGGGCCCTTCAATGAGAATGAAAAGAGGCAGGTCTGCCGACCGGCCGAGCTTTGGCGGGCGGAGGTTCCGCGTCGTTTGGCTGTGGCCTTCTGCCGACTGGAGGAGCATCATCATAGTTATCGACCGCTTCACTCGATACAGCTAACTTGCTATACCATCACCAATACCACAACTCTTTTCTCGACCTCATCACCACCTCTCAGCCCCATCAAATCCACTGCAAATCATCGGCAACCCACCGCCGACTCTACCCACGCGCGCAAACATCGCCCTCGACAACACTCGCCTCCGACACTCGCTTCACATAAACCACCATGGATCGGTTATCGAGAATGTTGGCTCAGGCCCAAGGCTTTGGCGGCGGCGGAGGCGCACCTCAGCAGGTAAGAGGCGATCAATAACATACGCGACAGTCTTCCTCCAGACCAATGCTGATGTCCTACCAGGACACCAACATCGTTGACAACGCCGAAACCGTCTACATCTCTTCCCTCGCGCTCTTGAAGATGCTTAGGCACGGAAGGGCCGGTGTGCCCATGGAAGTCATGGGACTTATGCTGGGAGAGTTCGTTGATGATTACACTGTTCGCGTGGTAGATGTCTTCGCCATGCCACAGTCGGGTACCGGTGTGTCGGTCGAAGCTGTGGACCCGGTCTTCCAAACGAAGATGATGGATATGTTGCGGCAGACTGGACGGTACGTCAATCCAGTTCCATTCCCATGAAACCTACTAACAGCATTTCACCAGACCCGAGACCGTCGTTGGCTGGTACCACTCACATCCCGGTTTCGGCTGCTGGCTTTCGAGCGTCGACATCAACACTCAACAATCCTTCGAGCAACTCACACCACGCGCTGTCGCCGTCGTCATTGACCCGATCCAGTCCGTCAAGGGCAAGGTCGTCATTGACGCCTTCCGCCTCATCAACCCTCAGACGCTCATGCTCGGACAGGAGCCCCGACAAACCACATCAAACGTTGGACATCTCAACAAGCCCTCGATCCAGGCTCTCATCCACGGCCTGAACAGGCACTACTACTCGATAGGAATTGGATACCGCAAGACTGCGCTGGAGGAGAACATGCTCATGAATCTGCACAAGACGGTCTGGACCGAGGCGCTCGAGATGCCCGATTTCGCGCAAGAAGGCGAACACAACCACGCAAATCTGACCAAGCTCGTCTCGCTTGCGGAGGGCTACTTGAAGCGCGTGCAAGAGGAGACCGAGCTGTCTAAGGAACAGCTGCGCACACGCTACGTGGGCAAGGTCGACCCGAAGAAGCATATCGAGGCTGTTGGTCAGGAGCTGATCGAGGACAACATCGTCGCTGTCAGCAGGCAGATGATTGACAAGGAAGCCTCGGTGCCCACTCTCGGCCAGGGTAACGCCAACGGACACGCACGCGGTGAAGTGATGGAAGTCGATGGCGATGATGACTAGGAGATTGTTCCTCGTTGGACTGACATGACGGCGTTCAAACCGCAAAGTGAGAGGCGCACGGCGCGTTGATGTGCGCTGATCATAACACTCTGCATGCATAGATAGCCAAGCGATAACTGCGCTGGGAAGGAGACCAAATTTCCCTCCATGGTCCTAGAACTTGCGGTTCGTAGACAATCGCCAGGGGATGGCTGTTAAGAATATGACTTTAAGAATAGCAATCAACTGCATCAAATTCTCCCACGCGCAAGTGATCCGCGGACTCAAGATAATGCTTTCGAAATGCCGTGTGAGGATCAGTCTCCCTCATGTTCGTTTGATATGTGCAACCGGCAATACTACGTGGGTTTGGAGCTTGTTTGATTTTAGGATAGACTTAGGAGATATGCCTAAGTCACGAAGTAGCGTTGGCGTAGGGCTGGCCAATCGGACAATATCACAGTTTGGGCTTTTGAAGTACCTCATATCTCCCTCGAAACAATTGGTTAAGGAGATCCCAGTAAGCCATTTGATAGACTTGGTATTTTTGAAGGAATTAGTCTCTTTAGATTCATGCTGAAAAACCAGATCGAGCTATATTCATGTTTGAAATCGTAAACCTCACTCATCATAGTCAAATCCCCGCAAGTGAAGCCACGATGCCGAAGACTTAAGGTAGCGACTGGCGCAGTACCTAGACTACTCCTGTTCTTGGACAACAAAATCTTATCACAGGATCTCCTTTTTCGGGTAAACCTGGCGACTCACGACATGCAGTCGACAGCGAGATACCCAATCGATGTCTCTGTATTCTCAGATGTCCTTTTAACGGAACTTAGGTACATGTAGGTACGCAGCTCTCTCGACGGATCTCCGACCTGAAGAGAGCTCACCGTCAGCAGTAGCCCGATAAGTCCGAGTCGCACGACAGCTGACTGCAGTACTTACTAATCGTGACACTTGAAGGTATGTAGGTACCTGTGGCTTGTGACTGTCATGGGTCTGAGGTTCTCAACGCTGCTGATGCGAGAGGAGAGCCGTGACATGGAATTCGAGTCCAGCCTCACTTCGAGCGTGATTGCATGTGCTGCGATATTCTCACATGGGTCAAGCAGGATCTCAGCCAACATGATACCAGCATGAACCTGTTGGTCCTTATCTTGGGCATCTGAGCTTGGTGTTTTGCGACTCGAGCGACCGAAGCCGAAGCTGGCGTACAAACAATACGGCTCGCCACACCTCACGACGATCAGGAGGTCGTCCCTATCGAAACATGACCGAAGTCTCGAAGCTTGAGTGGCAAATTCCTACAGATAATGGACCTCCTCTTGGTGAACCTGCAACTGGAAGACTTCGCTTCTTCAGTAAGCTAAACGGCAAAGTCAAGGAGAAGGTCTCTTCGCTCCAAACCAGCAGCGACGATGATCAGCCAGGCTCTCCTAAGAGTGCCGAGAAGTCGCGTAAGGCTTTCACACATCTGGATCGCGCTGTGTCGGCCGACCGGATTCGGACCTTCTGCAACTCCTTCAGGTACCTGTTGCGGCTCAGTCCACAGCAGGTGGACGACTTTATGGCATCCTACATCATCTACAACCTCGACTGGAATGATGAAGAGAGCATGATCCAGACTTTGGGACCGGAGTACCAGCAGAAAGTAGGTGACTGCCTGCGAGCTTACTACGGCGTACTCAACCATCTGTGCGCTTTGGGAGATGTTGAGAAAATGTACATCCCACCTCTCATGGATCTAAAAGCTTCGGTACTCGACAACCAGTTACTGTACGAGGAGTCGATCGCACGCCACATCGGACTCAAACCTGCCGACAAGGTGCTCGACCTAGGCTGCGGTCGAGGAAGAGTGGCGGCCCATACAGCGCACCACACCGCAGCTGAGGTGACGGGACTCAACATCGATCCCGACCAGGTCGAGCAAGCTTGGGAGTTCAACAGCAGACACTCACCCGGCAACTCCTTCATCATCCACGACCAGAACGACCTACCCCTACCCTTCGGCGACGAGTCCTTCGACGCCTTCTATGAGATTCAGGCTCTGAGTCTCTGCAAGGACCTCCCAGCGCTCTTCCGAGAGCTCAATCGTATCCTCAAGCCCGGGGCCAGACTATCCCTCCTCGACTGGGTCCGCTTACCTGCATTCGACTCAGCAAACCCCCATCACGTAAGTCTCATGCGCCGCGTAAAGCCTCTCATCGGCGCAGTAGGCACTCCGACCCCTTCCGGTCTCGCCAAAGCCCTGGAAGACGCTGGGTTTGTCATCACCCGCTCAGACAATGCAAGCATCGACGGACTCCAGGCTCCGCTCATCGACAAGGTGGACCTGTACTTTCGGGTTTTGAGGAGGCTTATCTTGAGTTTGGTGGGATTGCGCATCTTGCCTGTGCATTTCAGGACTTTGATCAATAGGCTGTGTCTCGATGGACAGGCGTTTGTTGAGATGGACAGGGCTCGGCTGACGACTACTTCATATCGCATCGTTGCGCAGAAACCCATGGTTTGAGCGTTGCAACCAGCGCTGAGCTTACAAATAGCCGGCAGGAAGCTTGCAATATCCCTAAGACAGCCAAAGGTATACTCGTACCTAGTCTCAAGCCTCCTCAAGTCCATTCGGTCACGTCGCTGTAAAGCTGGTCCCAGCTTGGATCCCAGAACCAATATAGCCCTTGACGCGCGTCGGAAGGACCACTGCTCCATTCACTCGCATCGGTCGGGACTCCTCCCTCGTGATCGGACATGTCGGCAAAGTCCCAGGCCGCGCCGGCTTGGTTTCCTCCTTGCAGATTGTGCGAGTGCTGGGGGTCTGGTGCGGTCTCGTTGATATTGGCTGGGTAGCTCGCGCCGGGATGAATTGTTATGGCTGTGGGTTTCCTGTCAACGATGTTCTTATTACGTGTCCGTTGGCGCTTCGCCTACCTTTCTGCACAGATGCTAAGCTATCGTCAAGTCGTGATGCGAACTGAGAGGCTTCCATGTCCCAGCTTTGTGGCAGATGGCCATTTGAATTGATGAGATGTGCCCCGAGTGGCATTGAGAGCGTCTCTCGCACCGATAGAGTGTGTAAAGCAGTCGCTTCGCTGTCTTGCGAGGGCTGGGCCACGCTCACCCGTCGAGAAACCATAGGAGCCAGAATCGCGTCCGATTCCCGTCGCATTAGCAAGTTTACCAGACTCCTCAGGACGCTGCTGCTCTGTTTTGACAGCGTCGACCTCGCGCCCAAGGTCGCTTGTAGTCTGTAAATGCGTGCGATAGCTCGCTTCGCTTCCTGAGCTCTATTGGCGAGTGGGTCTAGTAAGGATAGGACTACCATTACAATGGCGGCGTTGAACAAGTTGATGGCCATAAACGCCACGAGGTGTCCATCGCTGGCGAATTGCGCCAGTTGTGGTAGCTCGATGACTTTGGACGTCCGCACTGCTGCGTTCCACCATTGTTGCTGGCTGCTGTCGTTCGCCGGCTCGAGAATGTCTTCTGAAGACTCTCGCGAGGGTGGGATGGTTTCGGTAGGTCTGGAGGCGTCTAGGCTTGATACTCCGAGCCCATTCTCTCCCGCTAGGCCGTGGCGTTGTAGGACGCTTAGATGTCGTTTGAGGAATGGCCGGTGTAGGATGATGAGCAGGCTATCGAATGTCAGGTGCAAGGAGAGTGATTGCAGGTAATGGGCTTTGGATCCGAGGTCAAGTGTGGCTGGGCAGTCGCTGGATAGGTTTAGTGACAGGCGAGTTGGTAAATCGTGTCGCCATCGCCACAGTCGATGCGTGACTTCTTCTATCAGCGAATGGTATTCTCGAGCTCGTCCTGGTTCAGCATCCTGCTGGGCTCTGTACACCCGTTTGATAGCCGGCGACGCTATCATGTATAAGTTGTTGAGCTCCCGTTGGTACGTAGAAAAGCAGATCGGGGTTCCGCGAGTTTGACCAGGCTCGCTGAAGTCTACCATTTCATCGACATCGTCGGGCATGGAGATGCTACAGTCTCTCTCGTCTATACCGACGGGTCGACCATATGTGATCGATGCGAATCTATTCCCATGGTCAGCTTGTGCTCTGATCAACTCGAGAGGGGTGATTACCTGTCCCAAGTATAGATGGTCCACCACACACGCTTGCGCTCCTCCATCTCATTTCGCGACGCAGTAGTAGAGTTCTTGTGCAGCCCTGCTGCGTGCGCAGACTTGACGGTGGCCCCAAGAAGTGAGAACGATAGATTAGGTCGGCCGTGATAGACAAAGAAAGAGCCCAGCAGTGTCAATGTCTGAACGGCGGTCATGGAACTCTGATCAAGAAGTTCAATCATCCGCGACTCGGCATTGGCGATGAGTCTCTCGCTCCACTGCTTGGACTCCTCGGATGACGGACCACTGTATGATCGAGGTCGCTGTGCGTGATACCAAGCTCCTAGACCGAGGACAGTAGATAGAAGAAGCAAGAACGGACGTTGCGAAGGAAGAGCCGTTCCAGTGCGCACAGAGTCAAATGATGGGCGGAATGTGGGCTCGTAGATCACCAAAGAGAACCAATGGACCTGCACATTATCAAGTCAGCAATTTTGTTACAGCTTCTGTTGTCCAGGACCAACGGCTTACTGAGGACCAGTATTCTTCTAAAAAGTCGAGCATGACAGTCTCCGAAGGCAGTGCGTTCAGCAGGTAGCTTGCGATTGGTCTACCCCGTTGAGTCGTAGGACCTCTTGACTCGTTGATCCTGGGTTGTACACTTTCGACATTGTTCAGGACTGGCAGGCTTCCATTGTCAAGAATGTTTCGATTGGCTGAGAGCACCATCTAAACAAATCACATGAGAAACTCCATTGGATCGATGTTTTGAAGGAAGCACATTTACCTCATCAATCGCAAGAGTTTGAACATGCCCATTCTGCTCCGTGGTACTCGTCGTATGTGACAAGGGCGGCACGTGGGTGCCAGACTGATCCCCTCTGGAACCCGACCGTCTACGCTTCCTTGGATTTGGTGTCCCTTCTTGGTGTTGACGTTGTGGTGTCGATCTAGCTCTACTATCTGGAGTTGCTCCATCGCCAACCGCCACTGCGGACACTGTCGCCGAGCGGCCAGTTGTGACGCAGTCGATACTCGCACGCAGGCATAACGAGCACGGCCGATAGGAGTCGCACTTGAAGACATCCGCGTTAGCGGTGTTTCGACGACAACATGTAGAGATAGCCGGGAACGCCCTACTCGTGACTTGTTCCGCCGGCAACGATCGCAAGCTTTGCTTACACGTGTCGGGAGAGGTGTTTGGCTGGTCATGTCGGTGGCATGGGGGAATGTAAAGTAGAAGGTTGGTTGGCTTGGAAGATGGAAGCGGGGCCGGTCTGTTTCATTCGATCCGCGCCAAGGGTCGGATCCGCCGGATGATCATCACGTAGGTAAGCATTGCCGAAGGATAGCTTGTCATTAATTCTCTTTCTGCGGCACAAAGCTCGGTAAGATCTAATTAAGGATCGGAAGAAGAAATATCCAAACGACTTGTTGAAATCTGTGATGATTGTATGCAGAAAGAAGAGCAAAAGTTACCGAAGTACTATAATTGGATAACAAGTTACAGAACCGAAGGAAAACACTCGCAACAACCCATTCTTCATTTCAAGCCCATATGAGAACAGCGTCCTACGTGCGAACTACGGGCGAAAAGGCAAGCTACAAAGCAGCCGACTTTTCGTGGTGAACGCCACCCTTGAGATCTGCAGTTAGCATGACCTCCTCATTTCCGGAGACAAACGCTTGATCGCCAAACGCCACAGCGATCTCCTCCAGCGTGTGGCCGGCAGTCTCAACGTAGTAAAAGTACGCGAGGCCTGCAGAAAACAAGCAGAAACCGGCGATAATGAGGTAGAAGTAGCCATGGATGCCAGCGAAGGCGTCGGGCGAAACCATGCCGATGATGAAGTTGAAGATCCAGTTGGACGCCTGTGAGATTGTCAGTGACGGCAATTTCAGTTTACTCGGCAAAATACCAGAACGTACGGTTGCAAGTGCCATTCCCTTGCTGCGGCTGCGTAGTGGGAAAATTTCCGCTGGTAGGAGCCACGGCATCGGTCCTGTGTAGACGTTAGAAAACGTTCGCTCGCGATGGAGAGAAAGGCACTTACCCCAAGTAAAGCCGTAGACGATATTGTACAGCATGATGAACGCATATTGCCCTGTTTGAAGTCAGATTTTGCCGAGAGTGAAGTCAGAAATGTTGTTTACACTTACCGTTCGCACGAATGTCCACGCCCATGTTCGCTTCAGTAAAGGCGCAAACAATAGCCAAAAGTACGGCCATAAGGACACCACCCAGGATCAACAGTGGTCGTCGTCCCCAGTGATCTGCAAGCCACCATGTCGCTACGGTCGCTGCCGTGTAGGGAATAGCGTTGGCTCCGGTATACAAAAGCGATTTCCGAGTATCGAACCCGGCCTCGGCAAGCGTAGATGGCAGATAGAAGCTGATGATGTTGATCCCGTTGAGCTGTGCGAAGGCCTGGGCAGTGATTCCGACGATGGTTCTCTTTCGGTACACCGTGAACATCTCGCCCCAGCCGGCGGAGCCCAAAGTCTCTTCAAAGCGGACAGCCTCCTGGATCTCTAGGAACACACGCTGAACGGACTCGTCTTCGATGTTGCCATTACTGTGCAAGTCTGCAATTGTTTGCAAGCTCTCCTTGAAGAAGCCGACCTTGGCCAGCCATCTTGGTGTCTCTGGGAGATAGAATGACATGACCAGTAGGAGGAACGAAAGTGCGATCTGGATGATGAACGGACCTTGCCAGCTCATTTCGCTTGGTAGCATGAAGTTGAAGCCGTAGTCGACCCAGCAGCTGAGCATGTAACCGGCGATCAGGAATGTGTACTCGATCCCGACCATCAAACCGCGAGCATGCGGTGCTGCGATCTCGGTTTGAATGATGGGAACAGTCATGGAGAGGAAGCCAACGCCCAAACCTTGCAGAGTGCGACCAGCGACGAATGTGTTGAAGCCTGGGGCGAACATTTGCATGAAGGCGGTCCAGAAGTAGATGAAAGCGCCGATGCGGACGCATCGCTTACGACCAATAATATCGCCAAGTCTTCCAGCCATGAGAGCTCCAATTGCTGCGGTGATCTGTTGAGGCAGGATGTCAGTGTCGCAAATCTTCCACAGCACATTTGCGGATCGGCGTGAGGACATAGCGTACCTGAAGGCACGAAACACTGATACCGATGATTGTCTGATTCACTGCTTCGGTACTACCATCTGCACCACCGTATGCCGAGTAAAAGCGAGAAACGAAGACGGGATTGATGAGCAGTCCTGACATGATACCTTTACCGGAAGTCAGTGAACTGTGACCAAACAATTGCACAGTACTAGGAGGACTTACCAGAGTTGTAACCGAAGAGCGCATCTCCCAGACTTCCGAACCCACAAGTCGCAAAGAGCAACGCCTTTCCCTTGATGGGATAGCGTGCGCTGACCTTCTTCGGGCGGAGCTTCCTTTCGAGCCAACTACCTTGAGTGACTTGAGGTTGGCTGTCGGAGTACAGGACATTGGCATTTTGCTCAGCTGCTACTGATGAGCGGCGAGTATCTGGGTTCCCCATATCGATGATGGACAGGTCTTTCAATGGTATTGTCGTTTGTGATCAGAGATGACTGGAGAGTGTGTCGAGTAGCTTGAGTTGAAATTGATCGTTTCTGGGAAATCCCATTGACTTATAAGTCGCCGATACCTTTGCCATCCCGCATGAAACCCACATGGGGTTCTCTGGGGTGCGGAGATGGAAGGTTCGTAAAGTTCATGCATCGGCCTGGACGACGCACGCCGGCGGAACCGCAAGTCGTTGTGCGAGTTGAGTTCCTTGGTTTAGGTCCAAGGTCCAAGGTTTAGAGGTAGCTCCATCATGCGCGATGCAGGGTCAGCTTCCGCCGGCCCCAGATTTCGAAAGTATACTTCAGCCCTCGACATCCGACGGGATCTTCATCCGGCGGAAGCGTCGTTTGCTGGACTTGCCCGCCGGCCTTCAAAAATGATTAATATATGCATGAGGCAGCCAACAAGAGCCATTAATTCCGAAAGCACAGAACCGCCGAGCACTGTCATCTGAGCAAAAGCACACATTTGCAACAATCAAAATGGCAATCTCAAAACTCGACGGTGTAAGTAAATATTTTTCCCTCACTCACCTCTTATGAACCTTAACAATTGTTGACAATGATGCTCGCAGGTGAACTTTTCTTTTGTTCTGGATCCCAACTTGAGCTTCTCATACGAAGAAAGGGCGATTCCGAAGGTAGAGAGCCCAAGAGACATCATCGTAAAAGTGATGGCGACCGGAGTTTGTGGGTCTGACGTGAGTTTCAACGATCGAGGTTTCCGGGCATCGATCGACCCAGCTCCCCACGTTGTGACTGACATGAGATTCAGGTGCATTACTGGACGCATGGTCGCATTGGAAACTTCGTCGTGGAGAAACCGATTGTACTCGGCCACGAGTCAGCCGGGATAGTCGTAGCATGCGGCGAAGGCGTCAAGTCACTCAAGACCGGAGATCGAGTAGCGGTCGAGCCAGGTGTTGGTTGCAACTCCTGTGAAGACTGCCGTGCCGGCAAATACAACCTTTGTCCTGATATGCGGTTTGCCGCAACACCGCCTCACGACGGCACACTGGCAACCTATTACAGAATCCCGGAAGAATGCTGCTTCAGGTTACCGCCTTCGATGTCCATGCAGGACGCGGCACTCATTGAGCCGCTCAGCATCGCAGTCCACTGCTGTAAGCTGGCAGGCGATATGCAAGGCAAGAGTATCACAGTCTTCGGAGGAGGTCCTGTCGGCTTGCTGTGTTCCAGCGTAGCTCAAGCTTTTGGCGCAGACACTGTGGTGGTCGCGGACATTGTGCTCAGCCGATTGGAATTTGCCCGCCGGAAAGGTGCAACCCACACTTACGAAATGCAACAAATCTCGTGTCGGGAAAACGCAGAGCAGCTGCTTGCACTGACAGGAGACCGCAAAGGAAGCGATGTGGTCATTGACGCCACTGGAGCACAGCCGTGCATTGAAACCGGCATAGAAGTCTTGCGGAGAGGCGGCGTTTTTGTTCAAGCCGGACTTGGACAGCCAAACATTTCATTTCCTGTGGGTCTCATCTGCGATAAAGAAGCAGTATTCCGCGGCAGCTTTCGTTATGGGCCGGGAGACTACAAGCTGGCGATCGCTTTGGCAGGTTCTGGCCGGGTGGACTTGAGGGGTTTCGTGACGGAAGTCTTCCCATTCACAGAAGCAAAGCGAGCTTTCGAGACTGTTCATCGGAAGGAGGGCATCAAAAGTGTGATCTGCGGTCCTGGGATTAGCAGAGAAGAAGTAGTATGCTAAGGTTACAGCTGCTATGGGTTACAAAAGGAGTAGGGGACTTGTCGCGCTGCTGAACACCAGATATTATGTCTCAAGCACGAATAACGTCGCCAGTGCCGAACACCTCCATATGAATTCTCTCTGGTGGCACACCGAAGCCAAGCAGTTGCTTTTCCATCGCGCTCATGAAACCCTCAGGTCCGCAGACGAAGTATTTGGTGTTCTCTTTCTCTAGTTGGAGATCTCGTGTACGGTCGAGCACATTGAGTCTCACGCGGCCGGTGTGGTGGTAATGCACGCCCTCGACGTCTTTCTGTGGTTCAGGATTGCCAATGAAGAACACAGTTGTGACATTCTCGTGCTTTTCCGCCACGTCTCGGACGTTTTTACCAAAAGCCTGAACCGATGTGTTTCTTGCGCCATGGATGAAACAGATAGGCTGTGTTGAGCCGCGATCGATGAGAGTGTTCAGGATCGATACCATGGGCGTCAGGCCGACGCCGGCGGCTAGTAGCACCACCGGGACATCTTTCTCGGTCTCCGGGTCGTGGAAGAACTCTCCTGCTGGATGGGAGACAGCGAGGATGTCGCCTTCGTTCTTTTCGTCGTGCAGCACGTTGGAGATGAAACCTGGGTGGGCCACAGCTTCAGGCTCGTTAGCGGGCAGGCCGGCTTCCCTTTTGACGCTGATCCGGTAGTAATCTGGACTCGGCTTATCACTGAGGGAGTATTGTCGGGGCTGCAGGTAGTTGAGTTTCGGCACGACTGTCCTGATCGAAAGGTATTGCCCCGGCTTGTAAGAAGGAAGTTGCTTGCCATCGACAGGTTGAAGGTAGAAGGAGGTGATCTCGGCTGACTCTTTGATCTTTCTTGCGATGCGGAAGTCCCTCCAGTCGGTCCAACTGCCCATCTCCTCGTTCATAATTCGATCCTCCTTCGCGATCATGAGGTTAGCAAGCTGCCAGTATGCAGCTTCCCATGCGTTCAAGATATCTTTGGTCAGAGCTGGACCGAGCACATCTCCCATGGCCCGGAGAAGGTACTCACCCACCACTTTGTAGTGGTCAGGCTGGACGTACAAGCTGACATGTTTCTGGCAGATCTTCTCTAACGTCGGACTCAAGGCTCCCAAATCGTCGAGGTGCGATGCATACGCATAGAGGGCTCCGGCGAGCGCTCGCGGTTGAGATCCGTTCACTTGATTGACCGTGCTGAAAACGTTGTTGAGTTCCGGCTTTTCTGCCAAAAGTGTTTTGTAGAAGTGTGTTGTGATCTCGGTGCCATGAGCCTCGAGGATTGGAACAGTCGAGCGGACAATCTGGACTTGTTCGATTGTAAGTGCCATATTGTTCTTGTTTGATCGGTGGATTTGTACTGTTGATGTACATACTTTGATCGACTGGAACTCTTTTCAATTTAAATCAATGGTCAGCAGTATTGGTACGGTTGTCCACCGCGGAGATGCATGATCGTGGATTAAGGCGGAGGTAAGACGGAAGCGAGAAGAGGCCGTGTTACTCAAGTGTACGAATAAATCATGACAAACCTTCGCTGAAGCAACCCTGAACCAGTTCTAGCGTGCTGACCGCGAATACCATGCATGTGTCGGATGTCTTCTGAATATGTGTTGGATAAATGTAGGCCTTTCTCCTCGGAAGTGAAGAAGGTCAGGAAGACGTCAAGCTGCCAGTTTTACACGTAAAGCGCTTGGCCAACGTAGGGTTAGGGTCACCAAAATAAATAAAAAAGGCGCCACATGCTGGAGGGCGGTACACTTACTATTTTATGGCTAAAGCGAACGTGATCGATGGCTCTGATGGCTGTTCATCCAATGTATTCATGACTGAAGTACCTATGTGTAGCCAGAATAGTCCATGGATGCGAGCAATGTGGCCGATATGTCCAGGATCGGAAGACACCGGCATAAGTGTGCTTTCGTCTTGCCCTAAATTCACCACAATGAAACACTAGATCACGCCAAATAATTTCGAAAGCGTTCGAGAGCTGCCGGTCAGCTAACATAAGCTGTCTGCTGAAATGACATATGTGATGTTAATTTGGTATACAGTTGGTCAGACTGGTCGAACCCCGGCGCCAATGGTCCGATTACGCAGCCTTCCACTCGTAACTATGTTTGCCAGTAACCGCGGCGCCCTCCGGGTCGTCGCCTTTCTTGTCGAACATGTGATTGCCAAAGTAATCCAGTTGCGCCTCGTAGAAGCTGGTTGGCAGATCTACGCTGGTCATGATCTTTAGCCACTCCAACGTGGCGCTCAAGGCGGGAATGTTGTGGTCACCTTCCATGGCTGTCAAGCAGACTCTTTTGAGCGACGACATCCCTTTCTTGAATTCATCGGCGACTGCGGTTTCGTAGAGCGGGTTAAGCGACTCCTTAGATGCGTAGTCCTTGTAGATTGGGTGGAGTAGGTTATCCGTGATGTAGTCGGCCTGGATGATGCATCCGCCGCTCCAGATTTGCAACACATCGTTGTAGTTGATATTGAAGTGCTTCTCCTTATCGGCACGCTCGATGATGATCATTCCTTGCACGTAAGACGCCAGGCATGCGGCATAAGTGGCTAAGCGTAGGCTCTCAAGGAAGTCTTTGCGCTCAATTGCGTCCAGTTTCTGAGGTGCAAGGTCGATTCCAAACGTTTTGTTGACCTTCCGCCGTTGTGCCAAGTCGGAAGATGCGAGTCGAAGATAGTGAGCCACAGTGAGGGTTGGCGCCGGGATGTGCTCTGCTATAGCTTCTTCATTCGACCACACTCCGGTGCCTTCCTCGCCTGTAACATCTTGTACGACCTTGTCCTCGACACTGTCGAGGATTCTTTCGCCGGTCTTGGGATCTTTCGTCTTGCAGATCTTGGCGCTGATGTCGACAAGGAAAGTTCCTTTGAGTTCTCCAGTCTCGTTCCAACGCTCGAACTCATCGCCGATCTCGTCGTTATTCATTTTAAGACCTTTGAGCATTATTCCCCAGGCCTCGGAGATAGCACTCATCATTCCATGCTCGATGCCGTTGTGTATCATCTTGACATAGTGACCGGCACCGCCAGTACCTGCGCGGCCTACACAAGGCTTGCCATTTGATCCTTTTGCGGCCACTTTCTCCAATAGCGGCATGACGATGTCGAGTGTCTCGTCGTCAGAAGCAGGGCACATTGATGGACCACGTCGTCTGGGCATGATGTATTAGTATTGATCGATCGGATGTTTCGAATTATAGACTTACGCAGCTTGATATCCACCACTGACACCCATGCCGACATAACGAATGCCTTTAGTAAAACAGTGGCCCATTCGCCTCTCGGTATTTGTCCAGTGCTCGTTCGCGGCGTCGATGATGATGTCGTCTTTCTCAAGGTGTGGCATCAAACCCTCCAATACCTTGTCGCCCACAAAACCGTGAGGCAGACTCCAGACAAAAACTCGGGGTTGGTCTAGCCAAGAGCACAATGTACCGTAGTCATCGAAGCGCTTCAGCTCATTCGGAACGCCATCTTTGCGTGCTAGCTGAATGAGCTTGTCCATGGCATCTGTGGATGGGTCCTGAAGACCAACTGACATGCCGTGTTCGGCGAACAGTTGCGCCATACCGCCTCCCATTGAACCACAACCAATCATAGCGATCTTCTTTACATCCAGAGGGCGAGCCATGTTTTGTATAGAATTCGAAGTATTGCGAACCGGGATTTCGCTTCCAAAGTCGTGGTCAGTCTTGCGTCGTCGTGGATATAGCAAGTCTACACCTATGTTGTGTTTAGCTGTAGAGAGTGGTTACGAAACTTTTCGAGACTCGAATCGAATGGTGGCCTTGCGATGTTCTCGATAGTAGGAGTGCGCGGTTTTTGTAGACTGATGTAAGTCTTGAGGCGGGGTCAGGTCACTGTGACGCAAGGCTGTTTCCGACGTCCGTCCCTTGGATTCGGACCGAAGGCCAAGGGCGTCTGGAGCATTGACAGCGGAACTGCTGTTCACGTCGTCACGGACTCGGAATATCATGATGTGATCAGCCGTCGTAACCAGTGTCTCGTACATCCATTGTACTCCAGTCTGCTTCATCGTCTACTTCCTCAACAGGCATTGGATCGACGTTTGAGAGAGGAGTGTCGTTTATTTCATTCGCAGAGTCGATCTGATTGGTGCCGAAGTCGTCTGCGAATGCTACGCTCTTGCGCCTCGATGGCTTTTCGTGTTCACTCCCGCCATAGGATCTAGTCGATGTTGGCGTAAGCACGTCGCCGCTCCACGGCCTGCAAGACTTGACGGCCATCTCGCCGCATCGCAAACACGTGAAGCCTTCGCCTTCCTCCGCTTCAATGCGTTGGGCCAGGCAAACAAAACAGTATATGCAACCACACGGTATGGTTTCGTAGGGGTTGGTGATATCCGTTGCCGCGCTGCCAACAACACCACCGCTCGCGCCGGCGCTGATGACTTCCTGTTCGCTTTGACCGCCTGCTGGATTCTGATCTTGATAACAGATTGCGCAAGTCCTCTCCGGAAGGAATCCGAGCTCGCCTGCTTGCATCTCCTCTTCTTCAGCTGTGGCTTTACCAGAAACTATTCTTGTTGCAGTCTGTCCGACCTTCTTCCATGCCTTCGCAAGCCATCTTCGCCATCTGCCAATGCCCACCAAAGGCAAGAGGAATAGCAGGAATTCGGTAAAAGCATGCCAAACGAGTTGCCGGTTCAGGTATTCGAAGCTGACTTCCCTGCTCGTCTGATTGGTTGAGGGCACCAGGCGTAACCGAAGAATGCGATCGGTCAATGTTCGGTACCTTCCATTGTAAAGGAATATCAAGAAGGAGAAGAAGCCCGCAATACTGTGGGTATTGGCCGCCAGCGACGTGAACTTGCTCAGACGCTGTATCATGGGCGAAGGCTCGTCGTAACCATTTTCCAGACTAGACAGACGTTCTTCCCAACGAGTCCATCCATACCTACCACCGACTGAAATGAGCCCGTAAGCTATCCTTTGCCATTTGGTTGCCTCCCGCACCGCGCTGTCATCCGACCTGGCGTCCACGTAACGCAAGCCTTGTAGCGAGGCGCCGTAGCTGGCGCCATGGTCCCATATGGAGAGCTTCCACAATGCTGCCCGGAGTACAGCCCCTATCTCCGCAGTCCAGTCGTCCTTCAGATGTGCTCCCAGTAGTTTGAGACCCTCGCCAGCTTGATTCTTCAATAGATCCAAAAGCTCTTCGTCAAGGAGTTCTGCATCAACTTGACCCACGCGAAATGCCGGACGCGTACCAAAAGGTGATTGGATAAGATCCCACGCGTTTGTCACCCCAAACGCTGCAGTCCTGAGGGAGGGCGGAAGACGGTGCAAGCGAGAATTGCGTTCGTGTTCTTGTTGTAGCGCGAGGGAGCGTTGTTGGGCGGCAGAGGCGGCGCGGCGGGCGTGGATGCGCTGTTGCGCAGCGGCGAAATCGGTCATTATAATCGCATGTCTGGTTTGCGGGAATGTCGAGTGCGTTGTAGTAGGAGTGTACCGTTTGACCGTCTCGAGGGAAAAGACGCGACCAGTAAGTACTGTAATTGAGTCCTTTCGTTTGTGACGATTGGGGCCTCGGTTGAGATGTGGCGCACGGCCACGCAGACTCGGGTCGGGTGTCTTACTAAGGCACCGCGGTCAATCAATCACTGCAGTGCCGAGTCGCTCCACCAGCCACCGCGACTTTAAGCATCCGCCAGAGGTTGATGATATCACGGCGTACCAGTTGTTAGGCGAAAGTTTGTATTGTGCCTTGGTTTGCTGTGGCTTGTTTTGTCTAGAAAGAAAGACTTGATGCGTTCTTGAACGCCACGATTCAACCTTCCAGACCGACTCGGACTTCTACCGTTCAGTCTAGGCAACAGCCCGGTCTCCCTTGCAGTCCAACCCAGTCCAGTCCAGTCCAGTACATCAACAATGCATTAAACCTCCTACTTTCAACTGACCGGCTTATCCGAAGATTGGAAGCCTTGTCACAATGGCGCAGGTCGTCCTTGGAGTAACGTTCTTTGGTGCGGCGATGGAGAACACGACATCCGTGTATCACGCGCCAATCGACAAGACCAACATCTGCTGGAGCAGCCCTTGGGATACTCAGCATGCCAGATTCGAACCCTGTTTCGAGCCAGCCATTGCGGCACTACCTGCCATTGTCGCTGCTGCCCTTGTATTCTGGAAAGCTCTTCGACTCGCCATCCCATGGCGACCGCGCTGGACTTTGCCATTCAGCACAGATGGTCCGGATCCATATCTTGACGAACTGGTTCTTGCCGCCATCAGCAAGACGAGTGGTTACCTTCTTATCCTGTGGTTGTTGGTTGGTTCTGGATGTATTGCCCAATTGGCCCAAGCCGTCTTAGCCTGGCCTGCAATCGAGGGCTTGTTGCAATGCGCACCGTGGTTTCTTACACTTGGATTCCTTGTCACGCAGAAGCCCCGGACTACGCCTGTATCCGTCTTAATCACCCTGTCGTCTTACGTTGTCTGCCAAAGTGTGGTTATGGCAAACCATGACCACTGGTCCAAAACGGAAATGGGACTCGACATCACCACCTTGACTCTGAGCGTGCTTGCCGTCTTTGTTATCCTCATGATGCCTCTACGCGACCCCTCACTACCCTCATGCTCAATCAGCAAGCCTTTTACGGAAGCGACCGGGTCACTTCGCAGCCCCGAAGACAATCTGAGTCTGTGGCAGTTCATGACTGTCTCCTGGATGACACCCTTGATTCGCACTGGCTTCAAGCGACAACTCGAAGACGGCGATGTTTGGAAGTTGGGATTCGAGTTCCAACACCGAGGCCTACACGACAATTTCAGGCGACTCAGAGGCACGGTAATGCAGAGGCTGCTCACTGCAAATGGAATCGATCTGGTCATAATCACTGCACTTGGTGTGCTCGAGACCGTCCTTGGTTTCGCAGTACCCGTGCTGCTACAGAAGATCTTAAGCTCCATGCAAGACACTGCTGCGCCTAGAAGTGCTGCCATCACATACGCCGCAATCACCATGGGCGTACAGTTGATCAAATGCCAGTCAGGTATCTTCAGCCTATGGTTTGGTCGTAGATGTTACGAACGATCGAGAGGAGAAATGATCACTATGCTGTACGAAAAGACCCTAGGCCGTAAGATCAGCTTCAATCCGCCTAAGACCGAGAGTCAAGACCACGGCGAGGCCGAGAATGGAGTCGAGTCAACCGGAAATGGACACTCCGACATCAAGAAGAAACCGATATCTTGGTTCTCAAGGCTCGTCGAAAGATTTAGGAGAAGCAAGAAGACGGCCGAGGTCAAAGAGCCCGCATCCATGGGCAAGATATTGAATCTGATGAGAAACGATGTCTATGAAGTTGCGCAACGTTTCTGGGAATTTCAAAGCCTCGTCACGAAGCCGTTAAGTGTCATATTCTCGTTGACGCTCGTGGTCAACTTCTTGGGGTGGCCTGCCATGCTCGCTGTAGTCATAATGATCTCTGCTCAGATCATCAACGCCATTCTCGTGCGCTTCTTAGTCGTCTTCGAGACCCATCGCCGGAAAGCAACGGATGGAAAGTTGCAGATCGTCTCGCAATTTGTCGAGGCCATTCGCCACTTGAGATGGTACGGATGGCAGAATGCTTGGCTGGGTCAAATCATGAGCGCACGGCAAAAAGAACTCAATTGGCGCATTGTGACCAACCTCTGGGGTCTCCTGATCAGCTTCATCAATTCGCTAGCCCTCGATTTGTCGCCTTCGATCGGGTTCTTTGCCTACACAGTCATTGGGAAGAAGCCGCTCACCGTGGACATTGCGTTTCCAGCCTTGACGCTTTTCCAATTGCTCTCCAACAGCTTGCAAGATCTTCCCAACCTCATCACGGTGCTACTAAACGCCTATGTCGCTGTCGGCCGCATCGAAGACTTCATGGCTGAGCCGGACAAGGACAAGGACAGTACCCCAGCACAGGAAGGGGATATCCTGGCTTTGGAACATGCATCTTTTGCTTGGCCCGGTACACCAAAACCTGTGTTGCGTAACATCAGTTTGTCCTTTCCTCAAGGGCTCAGTGTCATCTGTGGCGAGGTTGCTGCCGGCAAGACTGCATTACTACAGGCATTGCTCGGGGAGCTTGATATGCTGGAAGGCAAGCTTTCCGGCCCACACGAAGCCGTAGGCTACTGCGGTCAGACTCCATGGCTACAGAGTATGAGCATTCGAGAGAATATTCTATTCTCAGCGGAGTACGAAGACGATCGATATAAGGACGTTCTCGATGCCTGTGCGCTGACACCCGACCTGCTCGAGTTCAAAGCAGGGGACCTGTCGTTCATCGGCGAGAACGGCATCGGGCTCTCAGGCGGCCAAAAAGCGCGTGTAGCTTTGGCACGCGCTGCCTACAGCCGCTCAAAAATACTCCTACTCGACGATCCTCTTTCTGCGCTTGACCAACAGACTGCAGAGACGATTGTGCAGAAGCTCTTTGCAGGGAAGTTGATGCGCGGGCGAACGGTCATACTCGTCACTCATCGCGTTGACTTAGTGTTGGGTATGGCTGAGCAATTGATTGAGTTGGAGAACGGTACTGCTACGATCCTAGACAACGATGAGCCGCCGCCAGAGTTCTTGCAGCGTACAGAGTCTGCTATGTCTACCGAAGAAACCGATCAGAAACAGCAGAAACAGCGTAAGTCAGCTGCTGTCCCAGAAAAATTTATCGAAGAAGAACACCGTGCACTTGGAGGTGTCAAGGCGTCCGTCTATTGGGAGTACATCAAAGCTGGAAAACTGCGTTGGTGGTTCCTCCTGATAATCACTCTTGTAGCGTATCGTCTACTCGCGCTTTCTGGAGCGTGGCTGCTCAAGTCGTGGAGTGAGGCTTATCGGACGGAGGCTAGCTCAGTATGGCCCCATTCTTCGGACGACGTACACGGCCTCGGGCTCTTCGATCGCCTCCCTCCTCCGGATGAGAACATCAAGCCATGGGTATTTGCTTTCTTCCTCATCGGCCTCGGTCGGACTGTCGTGTGGAGCACATCGCGCGGAGTCATGATCCTGATCATCTACACAGCTGGAAAACAGATGTTCCACGACATCATGGTCAAGGTCAGCCATGCAAACTTCCGCTTTTACGATGTCACACCCGTTGGGAGACTCATGAACAGGATGACTTCGGACATTGGAGTTGTAGACGGGAACATCAGTGAACAATTCAATATCGTCAGCTGGCTCGCCATCTCGTGGATCTCGGCCGTCGCAGTCATTGCAACTGTGACGCCTGTATTCTTGCTCTTCTCTGTTGCTCTTACGGCTGCCTTCATCCTGATCTTCCGCCGATTCTTGCCTACTTCGCAAAGCTTGAGGAGACTTGAGATGGTCTCGCTCACGCCTCTGATGTCAAACTTCGGCGAGCTTTTGAACGGTCTTGTCACTGTGCGTGCTTTCAAGGCGCAGGATCGATTCCAAGATCGAGTGATTCGAGTGGTCGACACATTCCAAAAGATGGACCACTTCTACTGGTCACTGCAAGCCTGGCTCATGTATCGATACGATGCCCTCTCTGCCATCTCGACTTTCCTCTTGACGCTTTTGGCTCTAGTCACAGGTGTTTCACCAGGGCTAACTGCTTTCCTGCTCAACTCCGCCCAAAAGTTCGTGAACAGCACACACTACCTGTGCAAGCAGTATGGACAGCTGCAAATGGAGTTTGTCTCTGTCGAGCGTGTCGTAGAGCTTCTACACATTGAGCAAGAGCCTGAAGGCAAGATACATCCGCCTGCTTGGTGGCCTTCATTCAGCGGTGATATCGTCTTCGACAACGTCACAATCCAGTATGCCCCTCACCTGGACCCAGCTCTCGCAGGCGTCTCGTTCACAATCAAAGGCGGCTCCAAGACTGCGGTCATCGGCCGGACAGGGTCGGGCAAAAGCACACTTGCGTTGACTATGCTAGCCACGATCCTACCATCAGAGGGCAGCATCCTTGTGGACAATGTCGATCTTGCCGCCGTAGACAAGCAGATACTGCGCACACGCATCACTTTCCTTGCGCAGGACCCGGTCCTGTTCCCAGGCAGTATGCGGCAGAATCTGGATCCATTGGAGGAGCACAGCGACGATGCTTGCACCGGTGTGCTGAAGCGCGTTTGCGGCCGACAAGCTTGGTCTCTTGACACTCCTATCGACGGAGGCGGTCGTAACCTGAGCCAAGGTCAACGTCAGTTGGTCGGCCTTGCTCGGGCTGTCCTGCGTCGGAGTGCTATCATCATTCTGGATGAGGCTACTGCCAGCATCGATATGGAGACTGCCATGCAGATCCAGCAGGTGCTGCACGAGGAGATGAAGGAGAGCACTGTGATCACGATCGCTCACCGCCTGGAAGCTGTCAGAGGCGCCGATTATTGCCTCGTGCTCGGTAAAGGAAAGATCATGGAGCAAGGCCCGGCGGAAGAGATGCTACGAGAGAAGCGAGAGAGACTAGAGAGGGAGGCTGATGATGAAGAGTAGTACGGGAGAGAGTATGCTTTTGGGCGATCGATGCTTGCGTTCACGTGTAGGACTAAGGTGCCATCGCAACTCAAGCGAATAGACTATGACACTTCAACGCGTAAAACGTCATCGTTTGACGAATATGGTGTCCTTCAAGCTGTATGTACATGTGATTACTTGTTGAAAAAGTGAATGTATTTATTTGAATGTACATCCTAAAAAGTGACGAACCCGCCAAGCCGGGCGTCCGCGAATGCTCCGATGGACTTTAACGTCTGATGAAAGCAACTGACGGGCTTTGACGAAAGGGAGACCCGGCAGCATCCTCAGCCATCACCTCACATCTCGAAGCGCCACCGTCAACATGTTCACGAGAGTTGCTCTGCGCGCCGCTCGCCCATCTTTCTCTCCCATCGCGCGCACCTACGCAAAGTCATCGCGCCCTTCAAGGCCACCTCCACCACCAAAGGTCTCGAAACCTCCCAAGACAACTTCTGCAAAGCCCGCCGCCGCCGCCGCAGGAGCCTCCAAGGTCGCATCACAGCAGCCTGAAGCACAACAGAAGAACCTCGATGAACCTCCCGCGGACAACGTGAGGAGCCAGGCGCAGGATGCTCAGGCAGGCGCCGAGAACACCACACAGCCCGATCCCAATGCCCAATCCGCGCCTGCAGAATCAAAAGACGCAGCGGCCGAGCCAGAGGCGTATAAAGGACCGCTGCCAGACCTGACACAAGGTATCCCAAGCACATTCGACTTCGAGTTCGGCCGCGGGAAGAAGGATCCGAAGGCATCAGAGGCTGAGAAGGCACAGAATGAGGCAGCCGATATGGCCCAATTGGAGGCTGAGATGGCAGAGGCAGAAGGCCGTGGAAAGAAGAGCGGCGACGAGAAGGAGTACTCAAGATCCGACTACGAAACCTCGCTGGACCGCAGGCGGTACCAAACGTTCAACTACATGTTCCTTGCCGCGTTGGCTGGCGGTGTCGCTGGTGGCGCATACTTCACACGTCCTTTCGGCGAGGGCGAGGAAGTGCCCGCTGGTCTCGAGCCTGAACTGGCCAGCGGTTGGGGTCCTACCAGCATGTACGCTCGTGTGCGCGCTCGCATGGGCAGCCAGCTTGGCTACTACACCGAGCCTTCGTTCCCTAAGCTCCTCCCTACTGTTCCCGAGAACCAGCGCCAGCCTTTCACCCTCGTCCTTTCTCTCGAAGACCTGATGATTCACACCACCTGGGACCGCAAGAACGGCTACCGTACCGCCAAGCGCCCTGGCATTGACTACTTCATCCGCTACCTGTCGCAATACTACGAGCTCGTCCTGTTCACCTCCGTCCCAATCGCCATGGCCGACCCTGTCATCAAGAAGCTCGACCCCTTCCACTTCATCATGTGGCCGCTGGGCCGTGAAGCTACCAAGTACGAGAATGGTCAGTACGTCAAGGATCTGGAATACCTGAACCGCGACCTGAGCAAGACCATAATCATCGACACAAACGCCGCCCACGTCAAGAACCAGCCCGAGAACGCAGTCGTGCTTCCCAAGTGGAAGGGCGACCCCAAGGACGAGCACACCAAGGATCTCGTCGGCCTGATTCCCTTCCTCGAGTACGTCGCGACCATGGGTATTGAAGACGTGCGCCCTGTCATCAAGTCCTTCGAGGGCAAGGACATCCCCGAGGAGTTCATGCGCCGCGAGAACGAGGCCCGCAAGAAGTTCCTGGCGCAGTACGAGCAGCAGAAGTCCAAGGCGGGCAAGTTCTCGCTCGGCGGTATGCTCGGTGCCAACTTGGGCATCAAGGGCGACAAGATGGGCGGCGGTATGGTCCTCGCCGACGGCCAGAGTGTCTCTGAGGGTCTGGCCCAGGGCAAGATGCTGAGCGACCAGATCCGCGAGCAGGGCCAGAAGCAGTACGAGCACCTGGAGAAGCAGATCCGTGAGCACGGCGCTCAGTGGCTCAAGGAGGAAGAGGAGGAGACCAAGAAGATGATGGAGGCGCAGGTCAAGGAGATGAAGAGCGGCGCTTTCTCGTGGTTCGGAAGCGGTGCCAAGAAGGAGTAAGAGGACACGCTCCCTCTATTCAAAGCACCGCACAAGAAGGGGACGAAATTTGTTGCAGGAGCGTTGTAAACGCATCGATTATTCTTCACTCCTGTGGTACCTACCTACTTACTGAGTTACGGGAAAGGGGGCTTTGGGCTGCATGCATGGGCTGGCTGCATTCGAGGCTTTTCTTTACGCGCGCGCTTCTTGTTCGGATGACGCTTCTTGCTTGCCTACATGTAGTTAATATTGCTCGCTCGGTCCTGAAGCTGTGTTGCATATATAGTGGACGAAGGGGGGTTCGTTGTAAGATTACGGAGACAAAATGTACATCATGATGAATTCTGAACCAGGCTTTTGATGATGAGGTTTTCAAGTGCTTACGGGTCTTTCGATACCATTACTTGCGGTTGGAGGCACTATCTTCACATGTATTGATGGGTGAATTTGTTGGGTGACTTTGTTGGATGATATGTCGGCATGCCTACATGTATGTGTGTGTGGTAGTAATGGCAGCATTAATCCTTATCCACAGGTTAGATCGTATATATCCCCAACTACATAGTATTTGACTGTACAACTTAGCGCATCCAATATAGTGTGTATGGTGTCGAGAAAGTGTCTACTGCCCGCTGCCCGCACCAGGCGTATCTTCGACCTTGAAAACATACTTGACAGCACTCGCAGTGCCATCCTTCAGGTTCGCCAAACCCTTCACCACACCCTCCAGTCCACCCGGCACAACCTCCTGAGGCTGCGCCTTGAACCAACCCTCCTCAAGGCCTCTGGTCAGAGCCCTGCTGTGCACGTACCCAAAGTCCTTCAGCGAGTTGTGCACGTCGCCAACGTTGGTGCAAGTCAAGTGCACGCTCTCGGGGAAGCCCTTGTACTCCTTGCCCGGCAGGACGAAGGTCACAGCGCCCTGAGCATCGAGCACCTGGGCGATGTTCTCGACGGAGCCCTTCTCGGAGACGGCGTCGAAGGCGTGCAGCAGCTTCTGTCCGTTCAGGGCGTCTTTGAGGCCCTTGACGACAGCTTCGTCGCCGGCACGGTAGTCGACGATCGTGTCGCCTTTGCTGCGGTCGATGAACTTCTCGACGTGCGATTGCGCGCGGCCGGCGACGGCGATGATCGGGTGGATGTTGGATTTGACGGCGAGTTGCAGAGCGTAGGATCCGACGGCTGATGAGGCGCCGTAGATTACAAGGGGAGTCTTGGTTCCTTCTGGTGCTGGAAGCCATGGCTCAGGGAGTCGGAGGCGAGCGTAGAGACCGAGGGCTGCGGTCAGGGCTGCGAGTGGGACGGCGGCGCCCTCTGAAATCGGGTTAGTAGAGTAACCAAACAAATCTTTGGTAAGATGTTTGACATGAGCACATACCCTCGAAGCTAGTTCCCTTGGGTAGGAAGAAAGTGGTGTGCTTCCACGCAACGGCATACTCAGCAAAGCTGCCTGCGGGCTGCAACATTTCGTGGAAAGCGGCCACGCGGTCTCCCACTTTGAACTCGTCGACATTCTCGCCGACTTGGTGAACGATGCCGGAGATGTCGTCGCCTGAGTTCTTGTTCTGATAATCGGGCAAAAATTCTGCATGCTTTAATATCAGTCGATCAATTCGTCGTGTCTGAAGGTGCAAACCCCATCAACGCACCAGCCATTTTCCAGTCTTTGGGGTTCGAGCCACTGTAGACGACCTTGATGACCAGTTGGTCGCGACCTGCCTTGGGGATTGGAGAGTCGACGATATCGACCTTGGGGCCGGTGGAGACGAGAGCTTCCTTCATGTTTGCTAGATTGTTATATGTAGATGATCAAGATGTAGATGAAGTTGAAGATAGTAAGGTGAGTTGTAGAAGATACTTATTTCTGAGAAAAGGAAAGGATGACAACAACGGCCATACCGAGGTATTCATTTATGAACGAATTATGCCATACTCGCCTCTGTGGATACAGGTGCGGGACCAGAACATACCGAGTCGTGAGGGCATTTCTAAGCAGTTCTGGCGCTTCTTGATCATTGCGTCATTCGCTTTTTCAACGGTAGAATTGCCGTGGTCCAGAAGCCTAGAAGCGATGGTGATCGTCTGGTCTCAGATGTGAGAGGTCCAGCTAACCTACTTTTACACGGCTACTCCTCATTCTTCATGATCCAGACGGTGTGAACAGGTCTCGTTGCACCAGTGGTTGTCCAGAGTGGCACCTCATTTCCCAGCTGGAGCAAGACACAAGCCAAGGCAACCATCTCGAGGCACGTGACTCTCGAGTCCGAAATGGGATATCGTCTGTGAGGTTATCCTTCTGCGAACTTTTGTCCAAGACATGGGTGGGAGAGAGACAAGGATATGGATGCCATCAACGATTGTTAAGGTGGCTGGCGTCTTATCATATGTGATCTGTCTTCACAACGAGATGTTGCACACGGAATTAGAGTCGCGGCAACGGGACGGGTTGCTATGGGCGACCGGGAAGCTTGGCGTGTTTCCAGCCCGAATCATGGCTTCTCGCTAACGGGGGACCTTTGAAGAGCTGGGGAAAGAGACAACCGCTGAGCTGGAAGAATAATACCGACGACGAATACTAACACACACCCACGCTCCTTCGCACGTCACAATCACAGCTCATATCAGCATAGAGCGCCGACTGCCGTCTATCTTCCAGCACACTTTCTCAATTCCCGCCTCAATTGCTCGCCTAGCTGGCTAGGACGAGCTCACCTTGGATCAACAAACATGGCCGCTGGTGTCGATGGCGCGTCCAGTATCCAGGTCACCGTCCGCGTGCGTCCGTTTACCATTCGCGAGGCTGCGCAACTTGCGCGAACCGATGACGGTCCCCTATTTCTCGGCGATGGCTCTCTCGCGGCGGCGCCAGCTCCGCACATGAAGCAAAAGGGCATTCGGCCTGTTCTGAAGGTGATGGATGAAAAATGCCTGTAAGATATTGCGAGCTGAAAGGCAGCCGCGAAAACTGCTAATCGTCAATCACAGTGTCTTTGATCCCCCAGAGGACCATGCAATCCAGAAATTCGCCCGATCAGGCCCCACCGGCAAACGCTCGAAAGACCAAACATTCGGTTTCGATAGAGTGTTTGACGAGAACATTACACAAGGAGATGTGTACGAGGCCACTACGAAGAACCTGCTCGACTCGGTGCTCGACGGTTACAACGCGACTGTTTTCGCGTACGGAGCCACTGGTTGCGGAAAGACACATACAATCACTGGCACAGCGCAGCAGCCCGGAATCATCTTCCTCACCATGCAAGAACTTTTCGAGAAGGTGGAAGAGCTCAGGGCGGAGAAAGAGTCGGAAATCACACTTTCGTATCTGGAGATTTACAACGAGACGATTCGGGACCTTCTTAACCCGAATCTTGCAAACAAGCAAGGCCTGATGCTCCGGGAAGACGCCAATCAAGTGGTCTCGGTCGCTGGGTTATCTTCGCACAACCCACAGAACGTCCAGCAGGTCATGGACATGGTGATTCAGGGTAATGCCAACAGAACGCAATCTCCGACAGAAGCAAACGCCACATCTTCCCGTTCGCACGCTGTGTTGCAGGTCAACGTCTCTTCGAAATCGCGCGACACTTCTGTGCAGGAACCGGTGACTATGGCCACTCTCAGCATCATCGATTTGGCTGGTTCTGAACGAGCTTCTGCGACCAAGAACCGAGGTGAGCGCCTGACAGAAGGTGCGAATATCAACAAGTCTTTGCTGGCGCTTGGTAGTTGCATCAACGCTCTCTGCGACCCAAGAAAGAGAAACCATGTGCCTTATCGTAACTCGAAGCTCACGCGGTTGTTGAAATTCTCTCTCGGAGGAAACTGCAGAACCGTCATGATTGTCTGCGTGTCACCGTCAAGTCAGCACTTCGATGAGACGCAGAATACTCTGCGCTACGCAAATCGCGCAAAGAACATCCAAACGAAGAGTGTGCGCAATGTCTACAACGTGGACCGCCACGTCAAGGACTATCTGAAGAAGATCGATGAGCAGATGGCACGAATCAACGAACTTACGACCCAACAAAAGCAATACGAGGAAATGGCATTCACCAAATTCCGCAAGGCAGAGGCGAAGAGGAGTGAACTTGCACGTGATGGTATTCAAAGAATCAGAGCGTCTTATGAACACTCCGCAGGCGAGAGACAAGAGCGAATGGGTAGCATGCGTCGTCTGAGGCAGGTCGAGCGACGGATCGGAGCGATCAGTGGTTGGATTGGCGCATTCGATCAGGTATGCGACACTCGTGAAGACGAGGAGGCACCAAAATCAATGGCGGCTATGCGCAAGACAGCGCATGGCATTCTCGTGGAGTTGGAGGGAAGCAGGCAGCATTTCCATCAACTTCTTTCGAAAAAGAACTGGGCTCGCGCGGTCGATACAGCACTTCAAGACAGTCTGCGACAACTGCAAGCGCTGGGACCTGCGCCTAGGGATAATCTCGAAGAGTCTTCCCTACACAGAGAAGTCGAGGCCTTGAAGGGAAAGGCAGATGTGGAAGCACACATTGCAGTGCTTGAGCAGGAGAGGCTCTCAGACCAAGGCTTGACACAGGTCCTCCTCACAGCCCACTTTGAGACGGTCGCGATTCTCAACCAAATAATGCAGATGAGCGAAGAAGATGCGGTCAAAGCGGCACGAGAAGTCCTCGGTAACCTTATGCAAAGCTGTGCGGAAGCCGTTGGCCAGGTCATCAAACCTGATGGAGGCCTTCAAATTACTGAACCACTTCCTCCAACTAGGCTGGGCACACCCAAAAAGAGGAGACAAACGCCTTTAATGGGGCCGAGTCCTTCGAAAGCTAAGGCTCGTCCGTCTCTCGGCGGCTCTGCATCGGCTGTGCCACCACACATGGCTGGTGAGATGAATTCTGGTTTCCCGGATTCACACCAGACAAACGGTTCATCTGCAGCTTCGCCTAGGCGGCGAGTCAAGATCGGCGGGGCTCGAAGGGGCGTTGTTATGAACAGCACCCCCAAAAAGAAGTCCGAGTCCAAGAAACGAGCCGTCAGGTGGCGTGACGAGAATGAAGACGGCGAAGCTGCGCTGCCCTTGGTGGACTTCCAACCCACTCCCAAATTCCAAGAAAGCAGCCCTGCTCTTCCCGACGAAGTGGTTGCTCAACATGATGCCGCTACAGCGTTCCATTTGCCAGCCTCCACCGATAACTCGGAACTCGACTCAAGCCCAGTGCCAATGGCTCCAGTGTCAAGTTCAGAGCTCCGAAAGTCGGGAGGCAGCCGGTTCGCCACTGGCTTCCTGACGAAGAAGACCGACGGATCTCCACTACCGCCAAGCATCAACCTCAGCGCTTTCGCAAACGAGGACGAAAGCAGTCCGCTACGCGAAATGGCCGCAAACAGCGCACCTCGCCTCTCATACATACCGCGATCGCCCTCAAACGGATCGCCCGCCGCCCGCCGCAATCCCACAGACGACGAAGACGCAGACTCTGGAAACTCGGGCTCAGACCTCGAGCGCTCTCTAGCCGCCGACAAAGAAGCAACCGGCAAAATCCGCTCCGCCATGAAGCTGCGCCGCAACTCGTCCCTCACCGGCGGCCGCAACTCCGGCGGACACATCCACGTCGCCCGCCAGCGCGAATCCGCCGTCTACCGCAGCCGCTCGCCGACCGCGACCTCGCCGCCGCCCTCGACCGCTGGCCAGAGCATCTTCTCCGCCAGCCATGCGAGGAGGATGGTGCGGAGCGACAAGGAAGACGGCACGCGCAGCGTGCTGAGCCCTCGCACCGCGCCGGTCGTTAAGGGCGCCGCTGCTCCCATGGCTGTTAGAAGGAGCATGGCGGTCGAGGGCACCCCCAGGGAACCGGTTCAGAAGGCACCGATTAGGGTTAGCTCTGTGCTGCCGGGGAGTGCGCAGAGGTCTGCTAGTGGTGGCAGCAAGGCTGCTTGGAGGTAGTGGGCTGGAGTTGTTGTTGTGTGCTTTTCGTTTCGTTTCTTGTTTTTTCCTCACACCTTTTTTCGTAGACTGTCTGGGATGGCTGGTTGGATGGATGGATGCCATTTGGGAAAAGAATGCTCGAGACCGCATTCGGTACGGGCTGCGGCGTTCTTGTTTATTGGCGCATGGCGGAACATGCCCGTTTGTATTGAGAGCGAAACACATGCATCATAGATTATAGCATATTGTACTCTAAACATTTCGACTGTTGACTTGACCTTCGCTGTGCTTGCAAGCGTTACATCGTTGATCGACTGAATCTGGGCGAGGGTATTTACATGCCTAGTAATGTTAAGGTAGCTTGCGATTGTATCAAGGCCACGCTGTAAACTAGCGCTTACAATCAAAGTGTTTTGGGATCGGTGGACGTGTATCATCAGGCGCAGAAGAAGAAGACGAAGAAGAAGAAGAAGAAGAAGAAGAAGGAACACATGAAGCAAATAAAACAGCACACACCAAATCAAAAACTCCAAGTTGAAATGTCGTCAATTGGCATTTGCATGACTACCAAGTACTACTTTGTCTCTGCACGGTTTCTGCATTAATCTCCCACATTACAGCATCTCTCTCTCACTTTCCATTGCTGTCTGTCATTGGTGGCTTGCATCACACCCTCTACAAGAGAGCGACAACCATGCCAGCAACACCGAGAAGACCGGGCATAGCGGTGGCCATGGCGCCGTTGTCAGAGGCGCTGGAAGCGCTAGAAGCACTGGAGCTGGCACTGCTCGAAGACTCGCTGGCGCGGCTGGAGGCGCTGCTGGACTCGCTCGAGGCGCGGCTGGAAGCGCTGCTCGAGACGGAGCTGGCGGAGGATGAGGCCGATGAGCCACCGGTGATGCTGTTGATGATGGAGCCTGTTGGAGGAGAGGTATGTTAGTTCTGGAGTGCTTGTGTTGTGGGGGGTGAAGGGAGGTCTTACTGGGGGCGTTGGTGGCGCTGGAGACGATTGAGCCTGCGTTGGTGATGGAAGAGAGGAGTCCGCCACCAGTGGATTCCTGGGCGGAAACGACCATGGAGCCGGCGGCGACGACGAGGATGGATGTGAACTTCATGGTGACGGTTTGGGTGGCGTTGATGTTGGTAGTTGAGTGTGTTTGTGGGTTTGTCGTTGTGGTGGGTTGAGAGTGGGTGAGTGAGCGAGAGAAAAGCAGTGAACGGATGGGTAGGAGGCAGCTGGCTTATGACGAGGAGGAGGTCAATGGCTTATGAAGATGGGGTGACGACGCACGAGTGAGTGAATAATGAACGAACGAACGAAATGAATAGACTTCGGGATCCCCAGGTTACATCCCGTGAATAGCCTCACAGCCTCCGATTTACACTTTCCCCGTCACCAAAGCAAACAGGATGTCAGCGTTTGGGAAGTACAGTAGCGGCTGGTGAAGTGAGACTGATATGATGCTTGATCGACGGTTGGTTGGCTAGCTTGATACCAGATCGTCACAAGATCGCCCGCTAGCGGCTTGCCGGGTAGCCAGAAACCAGGAACGAGATGCGGAGTAATACGTGATCGGCCTTAGCCGCTGTCGATATAGGTAAGGCTGGGCTGAAGCTTCTTCGAACGAGCCTTGTTTTGAAGTGAGTTGGCAGCTCACACCGGTATACTCGCCGGACTTACTGGTTGGAGACCCGCCGGAGGATTGTGATGGAGGATCTGGATACGTCAGAGAGAACGGCTTACCTCCTGAGACTTGATACTTGGAAGAGACGCTTCGGCAGGAGCGTGCTATTGTTGTGATATTGGGAGGAGCCTAGCATCACGATCGAGCGAAGGATGGCAGGAGCGCTTACATGTGAGCTCGCTGTTTTGTGTGTTTGAAGCTCTCCCAGGGCTTTTGCCTCAGCTTGATGATACCTTACTTCCCGGGGAACCGCGAGACCACCTCCCAAGGTTTGTCTGTGACAGCATTGGACTACAGACGCGTCCGAGAAGTTTGATACCACCAAAGGCGTGCGTGAGAGTCGATCCACGTGTGCATGATATCCTACATGCTAACTGCCTACGCTGGCTGTGATAACTCTAGATCTTCTTCAACAAAGCTCTCGAGCTGCGTCATTGTGAACCCAAGGTCTTCTGTTACAACGCCAGATTTGGGACCGACAGGAACCGAGTCCGTCTTGTCACGCTGGTGTTTGCTCTTATGCCCTGTCTCAGGTTGACCACGTGGGAATGGCAAGGGTGGCGGAGGCATTTTCAGGCGTTCCTCTGCAGCCTTTTCTTGCTGGCGCTTCGCGTGTTGATCGACGTCGATAGCAATGTGCGGCGTAGGATCCAGTTGTTCAACATCATCCTCGGTGAGTTCAAAGGAGCCAGAGCTGAAGGAGCCCATTCTATGGGTCTTCTGAACTGCCGGCGTTCGAGTCTCTACGCAGGGCGGATCTGTTTCCTCGGCTTCAATCTCACGGGCGATCTGTGTGCTCGACTCTAGAAAGTCGTGCCACTCTAGATCTTGATCTGTCGGTTCGCTCGATACATGTGCTGCGCCAGGACGAGGAGGTGGTGGCATGCTGATATTAGGCTTCCCATGATCCATCAAAGGCGCCTTGCTAACGCGCCTGACTTCGGGCGATTGCAGGGCCTCGAGTAGACTCTCATCGTCCAAGTCCTCATATTCATCATCGTATTCATCCTCATCGCCAAACTCCATGTTCTCAATCACAGAGTCCGTCGCCTTGCCATCGTCTCCACGATCGCGGCATCCTGCGCCGTCAGCGACAGCAACATCGCCCTTGTCATCAGCACCAGCCTGTCCTACAGGCGCAGGTTTCCGGAAGAAAGCACCCAAGTGGAACTGACTGCTCTTGAAACCGAACTTGTCGTTCCGTCTCTGCGTCCCTAGCCTGCGCTCCTCGTCCTTCTGCGCCTTCTCCTGCGCAACGCGCTTCTTCGCAGAGTCGAGCTTGTTCTTCTCCCTCTCACGAAGCGCCCAAGCCCTGCGATCGAGTTGCAGACCGCGCTCGAGCTGTTTTTGCTCACGCTCGGTCAAGGGCTGTTCTGTTCGGGACTTGAAGGCAGCTTTTGCTTGTTTAATCGTCGTGGCTTGGGGCATTGTGATGCGCGTGCTGGCGAGGTCGTGACTGTGATAGTTTCATTGTGTACTCGCGTGAGGCAGCGGTGCCCGTCAGAGTGCTGGGCTGGGTGTATGAGTGTTCATGGAGGATCGGCATGAAGTCTGTTGGATTGATGACGGCGGACAGGTGAGTTAATTGTTGGCACAAGCACGAGGGCTGATACGCGAGCGCGGCCCAGCATTTTGCCGAGCTGTCTTCACATCTACTGGTGGCTGTACATGTACAGTACTTTGGTAGCTACAAGACACAACACAAAGACTTCTCCAATTCAATAATGATACATGCATTTGAACACCTGGGAAGGAAGCAAGACTATGCAGGCAATAATACCTATATTGTTTGTTGGATAAACTTATACATCCTCTAACAAAAGAATATCTAATTGGCTTTCCTCAAGCCGTAGCTGACAAGATTCGTTGCAACACGATCTGGGGAAGACTACTTGTAGTACCTAGGACACAACAATCTGCCTAGTAGACTACATGTAGTAACTAGATTCAAGATCAGAACCAGAACGAGGATAGGAACTGTACGTAGATGTAGGTAAGCAAGCTAGGGCAAATCCTCCACATCAAGAATCCTTCCATGATTTCAACCCCGCATTCGAGAAGATTGACTCACCGAAAGTCGGACGTTCTTCACAACCGACCTCGCAGCAGCTCACACCCGAGCGACATCGGGACGTGTGGAATCGCGCGCAAATACCAGAGATATGTGGTCTACCGGCACCACCTTCGACGCGTCTTCCATAGACCCGAACCCCGTGCAGTCGCCGCACCAGCCGCTTTCTGCCATCTCGCCCGTCTTGCAGCACTACCCGTCGTCCTCGCGCCAGACCTCCATCACTGGAGATGGCCCGGGCAGGAAGAGGAAGAGAAGCTATACCGGTGACGATGCAGTGGAGAACAGCGGTGAGGATGGGCTGATGCAAGACTCGCCCTCGAGCACGTCCAAAGGAAAGCACCAGCCAGGCGTCAAGCGCGCATGTAACGATTGTCGCCAGCAAAAGGTAAGCGAAACAGCAAAATTTTCACCATGTCATTCCGACTAACACGCATGTCAAGCTTCGATGCAACGTCCAGGCAGGCGGACCAGGCGACTTCAAGCCATGTTCGCGCTGTATCAAGCACAAGCTGCACTGCTCCATCGACAATGACTTCAAGAGACTCGGGAAGAGGGCCCAACATGAGGAAATGGCCAAAGAGCTTGATGCTTGCAAGCGAAAGCTCGCCGAATACGAAGCCATGGGGCTAATCCCAAGCCAAAAGGCTGCACCGGCCGCGAACACCACATATCCTTCTCAACAATCAGGAGCGCCGCCTGTCGCAAACATGTCCAATGCGCCATTCTTGGGACCCAGTGAAGCCGCAGCCTCTAGGAGCTTGCTCGACTTGAGCCAAGGATATCGCGAACTTCCACCTTCCTCAATGCCGTCAATAACTCCAGGAACAACAATCATGACATTGGGTGGAACGACAATCACAGAGGAGCATCTCAAGCAGCTGTTCGATATCTATTTCAAACACTACCACCCATTCCTACCGGTACTGAGCCCGGATCTGATGATGAAGGAGATGCGATTGGATGCCTACTACAATTTACATCCATTGATCCACTGGACGGTGATTGCTACTGCGGCTCGCCGTTTCGATGCACGACCTGGATTGCTTGTTGAGATCCAAGGCCCTCTGACGGATATGCTGTGGACGACACTCTCGCAGGTTCCCCAGACATACCATGTATGCAAGGCTCTTGCACTGCTGTGTTCTTGGCCTCTTCCAAACTCATCAACATCTCAAGAACCGACAATGATGCTCGCGGGTGTCATGTTCCAATTGGCGATGCAATACGGTCTGCACAGGCCAAGTCATGCGCAGGACTTCAGCAGATTCCGCATCGACCTGCGCGAGGAAGATATTGCCGATCGCCTCAACACCTGGGCTTCTGTAAATGTTGTCGCCCAGAATGTGGCGACTGGCCAAGGACAGCCGCCACTGGCTAGGTGGGCGTGGTATACTTACGGCCTTCACCTGGACCGCATGAAGCGAGAACTAGACACCAGATGCCGCATTGAGAAGTTCATTGACACAGTCACAAGGACACTCTTCACGATGCAGCGAGATCACATTGTCGAGGTCGATCAGGCACAACGCGGTCTGTCTATTGACATGTATTCCAGAGAGCTTGGAGAGCTCGAAACAACACTTCTTTCCGCCGGAGCTTCACGTAAGTTCTCGTGAATTCATGTGCTCCTGCATTGCTGCATACTGATGAATTCTAGATGTCGAACTGCTCTACCTAAAAGCAGCCGGTCTCCACCTCCGCCTGTCGGCATTCTTTGACAAGCCAACGCAACCAAATTATCTTGCTGACTTGCGTCACGTTTACATCGCTGCTACCAGTTTGTTGACCGCCGTCATCGACCTGCCGCCCGAAACTCTTTTATACGTGCCGCGCTACATTGAGCAGATGATGCTCGCGGGCGCTGTCACATTGCTCAAGCTGCTCAACTCGTCCTTCGAATCACATGTAGATGTCTCCGCCGGTCGTTCCCTCTTCTCTCGATCTGTCAAGACTCTGAGACAACTCAGCGTTCGCAGCAACGACCTTCCACAACGCCTCGCTGAAGTCATGGCGCAACTTTGGCACACCTCCGGCGCCAGCGAGCAGCGTATGTTCAGCGGCGATGACAGCAGTAATTTGAAAGACGAGGGCTTGCAACTAAAAGTCCGTTGCCGTTCATCACTCTCTGTACTATTCGACGCGATTTGGCGATGGCGTCAACAAGTTGGCCAGACTGGTCGTGAAGGTCTTGCACAAGCTGTTGAGCACCCGACCGACGTTCCGGCAGACAGCCATGGTCCGAATAGTCCCAATGCTGTCCTTGGAGACGTCACACAAGGCTTGACCGGTTTCGACAGTAGTCTGACCGCCGACATTGATCCCCTGTCCTGGGAAGGCAGCTACGGCAGTAATGCTGTGTTCGACCCGCTTAGTTGGGCACTTGACGGAAACCTTCAATTCTCCTCCACCTTTGGAGGTACGGATGGTCTTGGGTTTTGAGGAGCTCAAATTGAGTTTTCGGCTGCGCAGCTTTGCACCGGGACACAAACATCGGACACTCTCTGTTCTGAACACAAGGCCTCGGGGAATTGTCCTCCGCTCAATAGTTTCGGTCATTTGCAGGGACACGACACGTACACACACCGCCGCGCCTACATAAGTCTTCGCTTCCGCGTTCATTGTCGAATTGGGCAACGGCCACTTAGATACCTTCCAACATAGAACATTGCTAATTTTTTCCCAACTGAATGTGCATGTAGTTCTTCGGTCTATGTGATCAACCATCTGGCGTTTACACCGGAAGTCTTGTTCATACACATCAATCTACATGTATGAAAAGACGCATCAAATCCATCGTGGTAGCCATCATCCTCCGGTCACTTTGGCCCAGATCAACTACTCTTGATACCCATGTTAGTTTGAGAAGATATGTGCTTCTCGGACCACGCCTCGAGTGTGGTTTCACACTCAACGTTCACATACCGGCTCAAAGCGGTCAAGGTCGAAACTCGTACGTGTGTGTCGCCTGTGTCGCCCCACATCGCTCTTTCCCCAGTCGAAGCTTCCCCACGTTTGCAACTTTATCCCCTCCATGCACAACGGAAGGTCTTATCGTGAGCCGAACGCTACTCTTACAAGCCGAGTATAGGCGTGCATGATCGTCGCTCCATTTTGGAATGTAAGTGAACTTGTCTTCCTTCAATCCACTTGACCACAGATGTGATCCTCCAGGCACGCTCGGGTCACAATGTTGCCTCCGTTCGACTACTTTGAGCATCGCTCGGCATGGTATGTCTTCCTCGTTCAACAGCGTAAAGCAATGTCTCAAAATCGCTTCCACCAGTTCAATCCCATGCTTTCGGGCGGACCTGATGGTTTGCCTTTTATTTCCCTGAAATTGTGTACTGGTCGGTCCTTGTACTGATCCGTCCAACTCCGCAGCCAACGCAAACAATCCGAACGTGCCGCTCGACTCGCGAGCCTGCCGTCTTCATACCACAGCCCGCTCTCAACCAACGAGAAGACGATACTGAACGAACCCATTGATCAACTAGTGCAAGATGTTCAAGAGAAGCGGCGACCCGCGATCGAAGTACTGCGTGCTTATGGCAAAGCCGCATCTATGGCCCATGACAAGACCAACTGTCTGACCGAAGTGTTCATCAAGGAAGCCGAAGGTTGGCTGCAAGACGGTTCCATCAACTTGCAAGGTCCGCTAGCTGGTATACCTGTCAGTCTGAAAGACAGCATAGCTGTTGGAGGCTTCGACGTCAGTGTGGGATACAGTGTCAACACAGGCAAGCCTGCTCTCGCGGATGGCAGTCTCGTTCGCCTGCTCAAATCGGCTGGCGCCGTACCGTTTGTAAAGACCGCTCTTCCAATCACCCTGCTGAGTTTCGAGTCTTTCAACGATGTCTGGGGCCGGTGTCTCAACCCGCACAACCCCAAGTATTCTCCCGGAGGCAGCACTGGCGGCGAAGGGGCTCTTCTCGCTTTCGGCGGCAGCAGGATAGGCATTGGCTCTGATGTAGCAGGTTCGGTGCGTGCTCCAGCTCACTTCTCAGGCTGCTACAGTTTACGCTGCTCCACCGGTCGTTGGCCAAAACAGGGAGTCAACACCTCAATGCCAGGCCAAGAAGGCATCCCATCCGTCTTCTCTCCCATGACCCGCACTCTCCTCGACCTCTCATACTTCACCCGCTCTTTTATACAACTCGAGCCCTGGAAATTCGACCACTCCGTCCATCCCATCCCCTGGCGCGAAGAGACCTACACGCACTTCGCCACCGAGAAGAAACACCTACGCATCGGCGTTATGCGAACCGACCACGTAGTCGACCCATCCCCAGCCTGCGCCCGCGCCCTCAACACCTGCGTCGCCGCCCTCCGCGCCTCCGGCCACGAGATCATCCCCATCGACCCACCCTCGCCCTATCGCGCCCTCCTCATCGCCGCCAACCTGCTCAACTCGGACGGAACAGTAACTTTCCGCTCCTACTTCCGCACCGGTGAAACCGACGACCCCGGCGCCGCCTCATTCGGGGCCTACATGCGGCTCCCCCGCTTCGTGAAATGGGTGCACTGGGCCTGGACGAAATACATCCTACGCGACGAAGTCTACGCGGGTCTGCTCCAGTTCTGGCACGCCAAGTCCGCCGCCGAGCAGTGGACTTGGGTCGCGCGCCGCGAAGCCTACAAAGCCGAATGGCACGACTGGTGGAATTCGTTCGCGCACCCGGACACCCCGGGCGTCCTCGACGGCACAGGCCTAGACATCATCCTCGCGCCGCCGCACGCTCTGCCCGCGACTCCGCACGGCGCGATGAGTTCTGCCGCCGCGGCTTGCGGGTACACGTTCCTGTTCAACCTGCTGGATTACGCCGCGGGAGTGTTGCCGGTGACTCGTGTGGATCCGGCGGAGGACATGACGACTCCGGCCGAGGTGAAGGGTGCCATGGGGAAGAATGGGGTTGCGAGGGGGGTTTGGAAGTTTTATGATGCGGTTAAGATGGCCGGGTTGCCGGTTGGGGTGCAGGTTGTTGGGAGGAGGTTGGAGGAGGAGAAGGTTTTGGGGGTTATGCGGAGGTTGGAGGATGCGTTGGAGGAGAGGGGGGAGGCGTATAAGTTGTTGGAGGGGTGGGAGGTTTCTTCTTCTTCTTCTTCTTCTTCTTCTTCTTCGTGTTGATGAGGGTTGGCGATGTGTCTTCTTTTTCAATGCCATGATGTTGTTTTGAACGGTTCCTGAATGCTGCGTACTTTGCTGCTTCGAGCGTAAATGAGTGGACCATGTCTTGTTCGATAGTGCTCACTTTTTTGAAGTGACCGTCTCGAGAACGTTGATCGAGTCGACAAACTCCGATGATAGGTCGTAAATCCTAACTTCTTCATTCCTCCCTCTGGTGCCCTCCGAACCACCGTATATCGACTCACATTGTCAAGTCAGTATCAGAGCAAGTCACGAGATGAATAGCAACGCCCAAACACCACAGACGTGCAGACATTTACTATTCCCACTCGGATCTTTAACCCCAACCCTAACCCTCAATGGAAGTGAATTTTTGGCGAAGGTGTGACCAAGTTGCAGTAAGACATAGTAAGCTCCAAGGCTAGTATATCGGTGGGAATCGTGGTGGTATCATCAGCTCTAGCATATACGAGGAACACCTTGCCATTGAGATTGAGACACAGTGACTTCGAGGGCGCGGGAAAAGGGGGAAAACGACAAGACCAAAAAGCACGCACTCACGTTTGTCGCACTGTTGACTCGTTTCGAATGTTTGTTTTGGGCTAATTCTTCGTTGATGTAGGAGGCAGAGGAGTTAGGTGAGAGGAAGTAAGGCGGGTTACTCCTTTTCTCTCGCTCGCTCGGTCTTTCCTTTCCTTGCTTTCGCCTTGCGTTACGTTCCTCTCTCCGCCTGCCTCTCTCTCTCTCTCTCTCTCTCTCCTCTCGTGAACCGTCTCTACTTTCCACGCTGTTGCGGTCATGCCAGTCCTGTAGGTCAAAAGCCAAAGGTCCAGCTGTCTACTGTTCTCTCTGTCGCTCATTCTCCGTCGTTGCAGCGGAGCCAGTCTTCCAGGTCACGGGAAAGGTCCAGTTCTCTGTAATTTGCTCTCTCTGTCTGTCTCATGTTCTCTGTCTGTTGGTCCGCTGTGAGAGCGGCCTGTGAGAGCGCGTGATGTTTTGGAAGATCCTTATGAACCAGCGATCGTCGTGTTATCCAAGGTCTGTCTAGCTCCCAAGAATAATGACTCTGATCTTGACGGTTAGTTGAAGAAACTTTTCGCTTTACTGTACCATCCGAGCCGGAAGCGCAGAGCCTGCTTCAAGCCTCGGCCGGAAAGCAACTCGATCCATCTCTGCTCTCATTTTTCAGCGTGTCCGCTGTCCTGTCTGCGCTCATCATCGACGCTGTTGACCTTCCACTCGGCCCTCTTGCGGATCGATGGGCTGTTCATCTGCAGACCCTCGTTGTGGTCAACCTCTGGCGGCTCAACGAGCATGGCTTTGCTGGGACGATCGGTGATGGCCTCGCTGCTGTTGCCCGAGTCGAGGTCCTCCTGTTTCGGCGGCGCCAAGCTGGACTGGGTGCTCTCGTCCACAAGCTCGTCTTCTCCACCCTCATCGGCATCCACTCCGATCACATCGCCATTTTCGTCGACGAAAGTCCCTCTCTCTGGATCCCAGGCTTCAATGTCCCGGACCAGGCGCACGTACTCTTCCGGCACTAGTCCTTGCTCGCCTGTTGCAGGATCTTCGGCCACGAGCCAGCCCTGTCCGTGGCGGTATGACACCAGGATGATTTGGCCCTCGCGCAGACGGAGTTCGTTCGGGTTGAGAGGCTCAAAGGCGTAGAGCGCCAAGCTTTCGCCTGCAAACAGTTCATCGTCAGGACCCATGCTCGCGCGTTGGGGAGATTGCGCGTGGGTCGAGTTCTCCGAGTCGAGAGGGATGACGTCTTCGTCTTCACCGGTGCGCCTTCTTGTCGCGCTTTCAGGCTGCTGTTCGGAAGTGTGAAAGGCGCGAGAGGTAAGTGTTGCGGCAAAGTGCGAGTCACGCTTGTGGAAGCCACGGCTGTGACGGAGGCTCGAGCTGCCAGCGGGGTCTAATTGCGAGGAGCCGTTGAAGTGGAACATGCTCTCAGTGAAGGCTGGATCGCGACCGCTGCTCTCGCGACGACGGCCGCGCTCCCAGTCTGGGATGTTGTTGTAACTCCTGCTCCTGCGGTGCTGACTCGAGCGCAAGTCGAAGTGATCGATGTCACCACCTTCTTCGCCAAAGCTCGTGCTTGGCAGTGCCTCGACGTGGCTATCTGGGTAGAGGTAGCCATCGCCTCCCCATGGACCTGCGCGGCCACTGCTACTCCAGGCGTTGTCCTGCGGATCCGACAAGCGGCGGCTCTGGCTCCATTCCGAGCCTGGAGTTGTTGCGCCGGACGGTGGATCGGGCGGCGGGCCGTAGTGCATGGGGTGGAAAGCAGGATAGGCAAAGTCGCGGACCATGGCGTATGGGAGGCTGGAGTGGAAGGCGGGGAACACTGAGCTCTGAGGGCGAGAGCGCGAAGTGTGTTGTGATTGGATCGACATGCGACTGCGGTTGAAGCTGGGCAGGCGCTCGCGCTCTTTGGTGGCCTTGGGGTATCGCGGCACAAAATTGTCCATGGTTTCGGGCGAGGTGGTGTATGGGATCTGAGCCGGCGATGGTGAGGTGGGCGGCGGGGAAAGTACGTCGGTCATGGTGGTTGAGGTGTTGGTAGGTATGGTGGTCGGAGATGCACTCGGAGTGAGAGCACCTGGGTGTGGTTCAATGTGCAATGTTCAATGGCTCTCGGGTACCACCCTTGGGTATGTTGTGTGAGTAGCGACTCGAGTGTGGTGTGGTGGTGGTGTGTTGTTATTGTTGTTGGTGGTCGAAGTCAAGCTGCGAGTAGGTAATAGAGGGTTCGCGACTCGCAACGGCTGAGGATGGATGTGGGCGTGAGGGCGGGTTAGTGTGCGACTGTGCCGGATGCCGAGTTCGAGTCTCTCTCTCTCTTGTCAGTGAAGAGATGTAGGTATGGATGATGACTAAGGCTGAGAGGGGCAAGGAGGAGGATGCAAGGAAGTAGGTAGTAAGGTAGTGAGAGTATACTCCAGCCGGCGTCGTCAGTCAGTGCAGAGAGGCAAGTGTACTGTGGTAAGGTTACAGTAGTGAGTGGTGAGATCAAAAGAGTGGTGCGCGGTCGGACTCCTCTCGCCTGCTCGCTAAACTGCCGCCGCCCTCCAGGTATTTTTAGCATCCCCACCTTCGTTTCAGATTCCATCAACCAATATAAATCGGCCTGCCATACCTGCGAGTAGCCGATGTTGTCTTGCTTCAACTCCTCCATTCTCATCATTATCATTACCGGCATTCTAAATTCCCTTTTGTCACATGACATTCTTCTATCCTCCACTTCACTTCACTTCACTTGCCTTTCAAGTTCACTTCACTTGACGTTGTCACATGACCTGCATGAAGAAGATGTGCATACAAAGGCTCATGCAATAATAGGGCCAAGCCGAGGGCAAGGGCTTCCAGACTCTGCATGTCATCTGCACCGCGTTTCACCTCTCCGATCCCTCTACCGAGTCAAGCTCGTCTCGTGGCACAGCGCTACGAGTACAATTCCAGATTCGTCTCCTTGATAAATTGATACCCAACATTCCACTTCAACCACGAATAATGCGTACGCACATGGACATGTAACAGTACATGTAGACATGCGGAAATACCACCGTCTGCACGTCAAAATCATCAGAAGTGCCACCCCAACGGCCCACTAGACACTTCTGGACGACAACCCACAAAGCTGAAACGAAAGCTAAGCGCCCCACGCCTGGCTCGTTGCCCGATGATCGTCTCTCCAATGAACATCAACAATCTTGGGAATCCCCACCATCTTTTCTTCCCGACATGTCGATGATCTTCTGCAAATGGCATCTGCAGAACTGCGTTTGGCGAACCTGCATGCTGCGAGCCCGCGACTAATAATGCATGTATGTATGTAGAAGGCGCGTCAATCGACCTGGTCAACCTCCTTTGAAATTATTTCCACTGTACAGTCACGCGTAGTGATAGTGATAGGACGCGTACTACATTTGAGTACCTCTACCACATACCTCGGCCCAAGTCAAAAAGTAAAGTACATACAGCACGACTACGGAGAACATTCCATCGAATCAGCACACGAAGAACCGAGAACCGAGAACCTACAGTACACTACCTACGTGGTATCACAGCCCTTAATCGACAAGCCCCGACGACGAGTCTCACGAATCACAATAAAAATGCCATCTGACAACACCACCACCACCACCAACCCTCCCACCCCTATAATCTCCCACCTCAACACCTTTCTCGCAACCCGCCATCCGCCCAAAACTTTTTGCCCTTCCGAAGTTGCTCGCTCTCTTTCGCAAGATGAACTGCGAGCTATGGGGTGCGATTCTTGGCGGGATGCTATGCCTGAAGTGAGGAGGTTGGTTTATGAGTTGAGGGATGAGGGTGGGTGTGAGGTGTTGCAGAAGGGTGTGGTGGTGATGGAGGGAGAGCAGGAGGTGAGGGGACCGATTAGAGTTAGGAGGGGGGAGGGTGGTGGTCATGGAGGCGGTGGGGATGGAGCTGGAAATATTTAGAGGTTGTTGATAGATGTCTATCACCCAGGCTTTCACAGTGACCAGGCAGAGCAGTGTAAACCAGATTTACGATGAGCGTTTTTGTCCATTACATACAACATTATCACAGCCCATTCCATTCCACCGGAGCCCTCCTAATCGAAGAACAACAGGCACAGTCAAAACAATCATAAATCCAACTCCCCTCTCTCGAAAAGCATACCAATCTAACATACACCTTCCACATTCAGTGCTCTCTCTCTCTCCGGCTCGACACCTCCGAACCACCGCAACTACTACCCAAGCCCTCTACTCATCTCCACTCACGCCTCCCCCTTGGCACTCACACCCTTCCTCCCCTTCCACCACATGACAGGCAACACAATCGAGCTCGTCGCAAAAAGCACACAAAGCGCCACTCCCAGGCCCCAAACAGCCTTGGTCTGGAAGCACTCGGCCCTCCCACTGCCCGCCCACCCAGTAAGCCCCATCACCGCACTGCCATCGCGCCCCGAAGCGAGAGCCATGGCGAAAGCCCACGCCGACTCCGCAGAGCTGGCGGCCGAGGCGCTGCGGATCGAGCGGCAGTTGAGGTGGCTGATCGGGCGGCCGAGCAGGACGGAGACGACGGTGAAGGTTAGGAGGAGCAGGAAGTCCAGGGCGGTGAGGATCAGGAGGGTCGTGGAGGCGGAGGAGTAGAAGAGGGGGAGTGAGAGGAGGGTGTAGAGGGTTGCGAGGGAGGTCTTTTTTTGCGTAGGTGTTAGTTGCGTTGATTGGATGGGTAGGTGGGTGGACTCATGAAGACTTACGACTGTGAGCGTTCCGACTATCTCGCGCGGTGGGTCGATGTTGCTGTCTACGAGCTGGCTGACGAAGTGCGCGGTCATGCCGACGATGGCTATCATAGCGACTATGCTGAGGCCGCGGGAGATGAGGAAGGTCTTTGCCAGGGGTGCTGAGGTGGCCATGTTGGTGGTGGTGTTGATGATAATGATGTTTTTCTTCGTGATTTGCTTTGTAGTGGTGATGTGATGTCCTTAGTGGTGGCGATGTTGAGGGCTGGATATATGAGTCGATGCCTGCCTGCGGGCGATCGGATTGTTGCTCAAGAGATGGACGAGATGAGATCCTCCGATACTGGCCGGTTGTACTGAAGGCTGGACTTTTGCGAAAGGGCGCAGGAAAAGGGAAGAAGCAAATGATTCAAGGAAATGCGTGAGGTAATGTACTGTAAGAAATGCAGTGGTGGATGTGAGTAGGAGATACATTCGGCGGCTGCAGCAAAGCGGCAAGTCGCTCTTATACAACCATGTGATGTGTGCACGGAACCTGCATTGTCTTCGTAAATAGCTTGCCTGTGGCTGCTGTTGTTGAGGTCGAGACTGTCTTCGCTGGTTCAGGCCATGTTTCAATGTAGCTCTGTGGAAGCGCCGGCAGCAGCCAATGAAGCCGGCTTCCAGACCAGGTCTTGCTTCGTCGGCGGCTACAGTTCTCAAGACAAATTGCCCGTGCTCTGACATTCTCTTGCTGCAATCAGAGATCTTGCATGTTATTGCTTCGGCGGTATAGAGGCTGAGCTGCTGATTGAAACCATTTTCGCCTCTGTATCGTGCTGCCGTGCGCAAGCAGGTGCAGGCGGTTGCGGAAGCCGGGTTCTGTCCTGGTGGCTCGATGCAGGCGCTTACCTACAACAGATTTGCATCAAGTACCAGGAGGTGGTTCCGTGTGTGTCTTTCGATGTCTGTACTCCAATGTCCATTGTATCGTGGTCGTTTAGACCTTGGAAGAGAAAGGGAGTCCCTTGGTCTCAAGGTAAGTTAGACACGAAGTCTCCCAGACACGCCAAGCCCGCTCGCAAAGCTGGCGGACTTGGTCTGGTTGGCCGCCTCGCCGCCGCGTCAAAGAATAACCACCACATTCCAAAACCACACTCACACCATGTTGTCGTTCTCCGGTCTTCTTGGCCCCTAGTATGGGCAAGGACAAGGCGTACGAAGACCGAGTGATGCAGTGGATTCAGGTAGTCAGCCCGGATCCGCCATGAACCATGAACCGCACCGTCGGAGCTCTTCCATGTCCGTGGCCGCACCGAGCATTCCGAATGCGCCACCACTGCCGGCTCCTAGGCCATTCCAGAGAGCGAGAGAGGCAGCGAACAGGATATTCGGCTACACATCCAGGCCACCAAGCCCACAAAATGAGCAAAACAATGCTTTCAACAGCGTGAATAGGTTCGCCTCCTTGGGCGCCACGCAGAATGCCACAGCAAGCCACAGGACCGGGCTAGAGATCAACACGGTCTCTATCAATGAGAGCGGTAGTCATGCCCTTCTAGGCGGCAAGGAAATTTTCAAGACGGTCAAAGTCGAAAGTGGCGTTTGCGTAGAGGATGTCAATCTGCGCACTGCTATCCGCAGCACCCCAACCCAGGCCTCGGGCAAGCCCAGGCAGGTCTACACAATCGATATTGATGATGTCGCCTGGGCCAAGGGTGCATCTGGGGACTATGTCGCGGCGGCCACTAGTAGTGGTAAGATTATCTTATACGACCTTGGTCATGCCGGCTTGCCCGCTGCTCAATTGCACGAGCATTACCGGCAAGTGCATCGCATTACTTTCAATCCGCACCGCGGCAGTCTACTCCTGTCCGGCAGTCAAGATGGGACCGTACGGCTTTGGGACGTCAGAGATGCACGCCGGAGTTCTGGCAGCACGCAGAGGAGTAGCACTCCAGCGACCAGCAAGATGCAGAGCAAAAGCAAGTTCGCCGGCCAGAGTGACAGTGTGCGAGATGTCAAGTGGTCGCCGACCGACGGCGTGGATTTTGCATTCGGCACTGACAGTGGCTGGGTCCAGATATGGGACATGCGTAATCTCAAGCAGCCCAAGATCAAGATTCCGGCGCATGCAACCGCGTGTACTTCTGTCGATTGGCATCCTGATGGTAAACACGTTGCCAGTGCCGGGTTGGAGAAGTTGATCCGCGTGTGGGATGTGTCGTCCAACAACAGGAAGAAGCCCAGTTGGGAGGTCAAGACGCCGTATCCGGTGTCGAACGCACGTTGGAGGCCTCCTTGTGAGTCTTCTGTGCCTGGTGATTACGGTGCTCGACAGTCCACTCAAGTTGTTGCTGCGTATGATCGGGAACATCCGGTGTTGCATATCTGGGACTTTCGCCGCCCAGCGTTTCCCTTCCGCGAGATGACGCCACATCCAGAGGCACCGACGGACTTGTTGTGGCACTCTCAAGACTTGCTCTGGACTGTTGGCCGCGACGGCGTCTTCCTTCAGAGCGACATCCAACACGCTCGCAAAGTCATGGACAACATCAGTGTCAATGTCGCCGCCATCTCGGCCACCGGCGAACTAACTGCTGCCACAATGCGGCGCGTTCCAAAGCGCCAGCCAACCCTCCCTCCTTCTGCTGGACCGACTTCCGCGCCAGGAGATCAACTCGGTCAGATTGCGGATCCTGGTCTCATCAGTCGCAGCTGGGCAGATGACAGTCTCGATAACTCCTTCTTGAGCGCGCATCCAGAGATGAGGCGTGATCGTTCAGCCAGCAAAGGCAGTCGCCCATCAATCAGCAGCACGCCACCACCGTCGTTAAGCAAGTCACGCGTTGTTGGCCTTGACCAGGTCTTTGGTCAACACAAGCCTCATCGCCCGCAGCAAGACACCTGGCGTATGCAGTTGCCGCACCCTACCTTCCACATCGATCCCGCAGTGACCGCGCACATCGCAAGCAACGCAGCTGTCAAATATGAGGGCGAATCAACCTCCGACAACAGTCTCGCCAACGTCGAAGACATCTTCAAGCGCAACGTCAAAGTCTACGCAGAGGCCGGCATGATCGACCTCGCCCAGACGTGGGAATTGGCTGGCGAAGTCACATTGATGCACCTTCGCCGACGCGAGAACTTCTACAAGGCCAAAGAAGATACCCAACGCGCCGTCGCTGTCAAGATCAACACCCCATCGAAGACACAGAGCGCCGACACTTTCGCAGCGCCTCCCCCCAACCTTGCAGCTCACGCGCAGTTCGAAGCTGAGGAAGGCTGGCTCTACGAGCTAGGAGGATTCCTACGCGAGTTGATACGCTGCAACACTGGAAGCGAGCGCATGAGTCCACAGACAGCCGCGCACCTGATCTTGGTGCTGGGACCTTGCCTCCCAGAAACGCGACCGCTCTCTCGCCAGGCAGCAGAGGCAACAGTAGCTTCCTACACTGAAGCATACGAGGCAGCAGGTCACGAGGCCGAAGAGATTCCGGGGCTGATCCACCGCTGTCTCTCCCACCTGATGAAGAGCGGCCTCCACCCGCTGCAGATCGAGAGCATCCTCTCCACTTACCACGAGGAGCTCGTGCGCAATCAGCTGTTCGTCGAAGCCGCAGAGCTACGCCTCCTCTGCTACCCAGCGTTCCCGGCAGTCTACGAGCAGGTCCCGCGCGACACCAGCGTTTCCCTGGCTTGCGGCGCGTGTGGCAAACCCCTGGGTCTCAATGCCCAGGGCAAGCCAAAGTGCGACTTTTGCGACGCGAAGCCGCTCGCTTGTCCGATCTGCTGGATGGCAGAGAGCCCCTTCGTCGACAACCCCGTCGGCACTTCTCTGCGCAGCCAGTGTCTGCTCTGCAACCATGGCGGTCACGCTGCCTGTTTGCACCAGATGCTGGTGGTGGAGAAGGTCGGCGGGTGCCCGACGCAGGGCTGCTTGTGCGATTGCACGGGGGAGACTACGGAGTGATGGACCTGGGTGTGCGTGGTGCTGCGGGTGCCTTGCTGGCACGACAGGGTATGGGAGGACTTTCTCTGCTTTTACGTTTCATACTATGATACCCGTTGCTGAATGGAACGCGATTTCGACCCTTACTTGTTCACTCTTGCCTGTCTGTCTGTCTTTATCCTACCTATATGCTTGTTTCGCTGGTACGTGTTTGTCCCAGATATGCTGAGCCTTGCTGATCGCAGCATTTAATGAGCATAGGGGAAGACGGCATTGCTGTCGCGGCAAAGGGGATCGATACCGCAACGTACGACTCCTTAAAATGTACAAAACCAAACGCGAGATCGATTGATGTCGCTTTCTTCTTGAGGACTCTTTGCCTTGATCTTTGGATGCTCCTTCGGATACGATCATGCTGAGCCATTTGTTCCCGATACCTGCATCATACATCTTTTCTTGCTTCGGCCATTTTACCTTTCTCATCTCAGTCTTGTGTCGAATGAAAGCCGTCGTTGTCAAGAAAGGGAAGAAAAACACCGCAACCAAACAGTGGACGTTCTGCTCGGCATCCATCCATTCCCTTGTTCGTCCCCGCACCAGCAACCGCGGCTGTAGCAAGAGCACGCACATTTACTCTTCCTTACGAAACATCACGACTAGATCCATAGAAACCATGTACCAGCAACTACCACCTCAACAATGGCATCTCCTCAAACATTCGCCATCTCGCGATCCGACCTGAAAGGTCCCAACGACAGCGTCACGCTGATCACCGGTGGAGCAGCAGGCATAGGTCTACAGACAGCTCTTCTACTCCACAGCATCTCTCCATCGAACAAAGTCATCCTCCTAGACCGCCAACAACCAAACAAACAACAAGCTCCCCAAGACTTCCTCGATTCCAACCGTGTTCTGGCCTTGCAATGCGACATCACCGACTGGCGTAGCCAACGCGAAGCTTTCGAAACAGGCTTTCAGCGATTCGGGGCGATCGACAATGTGTTCGTCAATGCAGGGATCGCTGAGTACAAGGATCAGTTCTTCAAGGACGATGTAGACAATGAAGGGAAGTTGAAAGAGCCGGATCGCAGGGTGTACGATGTCGATCTTTCGGCTGCGAACGATACTTTGAAGCTGGCGATCCATTACATGCGCAAGAAGAGATCCCCTGGCGGGCAAGGTGGGAACATAGTCATGACTGCGAGTCTGGCTGGGTACCTGGCGAGTGCTGGCGCGCCGCTATATAGTGCTGCGAAACATGGTTCGTTGCTTCCAATGCTTGGACGGGCTTCTTTGCTCGTGTTGTTGTCACCTTGTTACCATTCCCATCGAGAATCAAGGAGCCTACAACGACAAATTGGCTATCTTACCTACACTCACATCGAACCCTCTCGCCCCATCATAGGTAGCTGAGCTAACATCCTGCTCTCCACAGGAATCGTTGGTCTAATGCGAGCCCTCAAAAACGACACAGCAACGCTCAACATATCCGTCTCCGTCGTTGCACCAGGCATCACTCTCACAGACATCGTCTCCGGCCGCGAAGCCGGCGAATCGCTCTCCGACTGGGCGAAACGGATGCGCGGGCTTGGAGTTCCCATCAACGATCCTGGTGAGGTGGCGACAGCCGTGGTTTGGTTGATGAGCTTGGGGATGGGAGCGAACGGCAAAGGCATGCTCGTCCAAGCAGGGAAAGTCGCGGACGTTGAAGAGGGTATTGCGAAGAATAGGAAGGTTTGGATGGGTGCTGAGATGTTGGAGCTTTTCAGGGGTGGGAGGTCGGCGCCGTTGTTCCCCAATAAGCTGTAGATGTGAGTAAGGTAGTTCTCATTGTTGATGGTGATCGATCTAGCAATTGCAGCAGTTCAGCCATCTTGGAGTGTTACTACACTGGCTTTTCGTGTTGCTTCAATGCTCTCTGTTCGTATTTCAGGCCATGGTTTCAGTGTGATCGGCGCGTATGGCTTGTTGTCTAAGGCGATACATGTATTCTCTTGGAGACAATTGTCATCTTCCAGCATTGAGATGCCTTGTAAACCAGTGTCAGGAACAATGTCGTGCTGTGTGTACGACTTTGTCACCCGTCAGATGGAGTGAAGATCTCAAGTGCCAGCAAAGCCAACGACCTGAGAGTCCTCTTCTCCGCATCCAACTTCCTCCTCTCCAACCTCTTCCAACATCACCTCCGAGCCATCTACACGACGAGACTCTTTTCACATCTGCATCCATCGACCACCACATTCTATCTCTCGTTAATGCCCCATTCTACCGATCATGCACTTTACCGCGCGAAGAATCGTGTCCCTCGGCGCACGGCGCACAACCGAAGCTGGACCACCGACCGGCACGCGACGACCGCCACCAGCAATATTGAACATTACTCACCCAAGCTGAACACGAGTGCATCCATCGCGCTGCATCCTGTAAGCTAATCGTGTATAATCAATGGATCAACCTCAGCACGATTCATAGCTCGAGGGTGGAGGGCCCACGGCGACCAAAGCAAAACTCACGAGAGCCTCGCAACGTCGGCCGCCAAAGCACCGCGCAGTCAAGGCAGCCATCTTCCAGTTGCCGCCACTTTGTCGCCAACATGGGTTCGACTTGTTCCATGTGTCGAATGTTCCATCAAAGCGATCCACGAGAGGTCGGAAGCTGCGAACCAACAGTGACCACTTACTGGAGCCCTCGCAAGATTGACCCGCTAAAGAACGTCAAAGTCAGCTATCTTGCGACTGCAACCACTTCGATCCAGAGTAAATTGCGGAACCTGATGCTCGCACAGAGTATCCTGGAGTGCGAAGTGATCTACTCGCGGAGCTTCTCACAATCTTCGTGGACCAGAATCAGTCAACGCGACCAGCTTGCGATCACGGCCACTTCAATCCAGAGCCAGCTGGCGTGTTCAAATCGACTTACTCAAGGGTCTCGAGATCATCTGCACTTCCGGATGCGACGAGAACATCGCCATCACGACGTCGCTGTTGTTGCGAAAGAACTAGTAAATGCCCAGCCAGTCAGCGCTTTGCCACCACCAGCGAACGAGAAAGTACCTTACCTGCTTGGCCGACAGCACGGTATCATCGATGTAAGCCGTGGGCAATCTCGAGAAACAATCAGCACCTGCGTCGCGTTTCATACCGCTCGGAGGGCGAGAGATCTCCCCAGCAGTCGAAGTTCGTTGCCTAGCCCAAGGCAAACTCCCACCATCAAGCTCAGCAAGGATCTTTCCAACTCTCGTCAGCGAGAAGTTAGTCACTGGCAGAGCAGCAACGACGAATTGAACACTGCGTGAAACTGGATTCCAAGGGTTCCGCGGGCTGTGTTTGCTCAAAGCAATTTTCATGGATCAGTATACAATCAAAAATTCCTGAGAGGAGCATACCTTAGGCTTCTGCAACGGCTCGACGGACAGCAGCGCAAAACCGTGTGCTGTCATCAAGCTCAGCGTTGATCTCTCCAACTCTCGCCAATGAGAGGGACTCGATAAGATCGGCGAAGCTAGCTATGGAAGATCTAATACATCAACACACTGGACCGCGGATTAGGTTTTTTGAATGAGCTGTAATTGCTCGTTTTAATACTGGTTTTATTGAAAGAAAGCAAAAACAACGAGCTCAGCCGAGCAGCTGCGTCCAACGAAGCAAATCCAAGCGCTTCCGACTCCTCGCTATGCTAATTCCCACATATAGCTCCCAAGGGGGAGCCAATAGGTACCTATGTAACAATGCGTATTGATCAGAAACCGCTTTGGTGTCTTCAGGTCTGCGCAAGGTAGTTGATGCCTCCGCCAAGGCGAAGGAGAGAGTGGTTGCCCGCCTTGCAACAAGAGTAAAGGCCAGCCAAAGGAGTGATTGCAGGCAGGGAGTCCTATTTGCCATCCTGCTGGTCGTCCGGACGCGGAAGCTGAGAGTCGCTGAACCTCTTGGCCTGTTCGCGCATCGAGCGAGGAGCGGTCGGCGTCGAGACCGAGCTGGCGCCGCTGTTGCGAGGAGTGCTCGCCGCGTTGGTGTGGACGACTCTGGTGTTGGTGCGCAAGTCGCGGTACTCGACTGGTCTGTTCGGGTCGTGCTCGGCGTCCGGGCCAATGCCCTGGAAAGCGATCTCCCTGCCGTCGCCACCACGCCACTGGTACCTGCGACGTCCCTCGCCCTGGATCTGCCACTGGGGCGCACTGTCCATGCTCTCCGGCGACGAACACACCAGGGTTGAGGCGCTTGACATCGAGGTGAAGGTCGGTGTCTCCTCGCTAGCGCTGGGTCCCGAGTAAGGGCCATAGACCTGCTGCATCGAAGTCGGAGCCTCCAGCTCAGCGGCGTTAGAGTATGGTGCAAAAATGCCAGCTCCGCCTCCAGTGAAGCCCGCCTGGAACTGGAGATAGGCTGGATCCATCAACGGTGGCGCCTCCGGAAAAGCGGCGTAGGACCATAGCGGGTTGAAAGGTCCTTCGTGGAAGCTGTAAGACTCAGTATCCATTGCGGTGGGCATGTCTGCAAGACTGCTGCTGGACACGGGCGAGATTTCAGGAGTTTCGCCGCTGATGTAGTCGGGGTCGTAGCGGAGGTATGCAGGGTGGTGGTCCACATAGTCTTGCAGGTAACCGATGCCACCGGCCTGGTTGAACTGCGGTTGCTCATCGTGGAAGAGGCTGGGTCCCCTCGGCCAGGAGGTGTTAATCTGGGCCTGCTCAGCGTTCGGCACGAAAGACATTGCGGTTGCACGCAAGGCGCCACTTTCGAGTTCGGGCTGGGGCAAGGGGTAATCCCTGCCGAACAAGGTGACTGTTTGGCCGTAAGTCGGTCTCCAGTCGTTGGAGACCCCGCGAGCCTGGAAAATGATCGCCGGGTCGCGGGGCGACGTGGAGATGGACACGTCAACCGGCTTGCGACCGTGAAACAGGATCGCAGGATCCGGTATGTCCGGAACTTGTGGCATCTTGCCATCGAGAGCCTTTCCAATGTTGGCAGAGCTTTGGCCGCGAAGGCCGCTGACGAGCTTGGAGATTGGGTCGTTGTTGGGGTCTTCAGCAGTCTTGTAATCCTTGACATGGCCCGGACCGTCGGAAGGCGAGTAGTCCTGGTAGGCGGAGCCCGCCGTAGACTCTGTGTCGGCGACAATAACGACCTGGTCACTTTTTGCGTATGCGCTCAAACCGTGCATTGGCTTGTTCATTTGCGCGAGCGTAGTGTTCATGTTGTCAGCACGGTTGGCATGGGAGACCGCACCCGGCGGAGGGTGGCGACCAAGGAGATCCTCCTTGCCCAGTTTCTCCTTGATGTGGTCGAGCAAATTGTGGTCCGGCTCTTGACGTGTGAGCACAGTGTTTGCCACATCAGGAAGAGGCTTTGGGAGTCTCATGGCAGAGCCGGAACGCTCGATGGCATCCTCTGGTGTCGAACGTCTCGCAATGTAACCACTCTTTAGGGAAGTGGATGATCCACCGTAGTTTGGGGCGAATGGGGAACTTTCGTCATACCCTACAAGAAGAGCTGGGTGGATCTCTTTCATGCTGCGCGCATGGGAGCGAGGAGACAGGCCGCTCGGGCAGACAGTGCCGGTGTTGGCGACCTTGCGGCGCTGCGCAGAGGCAGTCGGAGACATGTACGAGCTAGTCTTCTTGCGCGACATGGCGCCGCTTGGAGACTGCTCTGCGGAAGACGACTTGATGGCATCGGTCTTCTTTTGGGGTGTGGAGATGTTCGAAGCCTGCTCTACTGACTCTGCGTTGGCGAGCGGCGTGCCGGAGGCGGTCGTGCTCAACGGCATGGCGGATGTCTCAGATGCAGCGTTGTCTGGATCATTGAGAAGCTTCCACGCATCTGACTCTGGCTTCGGTGGAGTCGCCATGGTCCAGGTCTGCGGGAGTGATGTGCGTTTCTGGTGGCGCTGCGCGGCTCGCTTGTCGGTCGCGAAGTCAGGTGCTTTCGCCCTGGTTGATTTGCCTGGTGACGACTCAGGGCTCGACTTGACTGGTGAAGCGTCTTTGCGTAGTGTTTGGTGCACACGGCGAGTTGCGGCTTGCGTTAGTTGTGCGAAGTGTGGACTGGGTTGTGAAGAGTGAGGTGTGGGTGTGAAGTGAGGACTGGGGATGTTTGTCGACAACGCCGGTCCAAGCTGGGTGTTGCTTAAGGCTGCCTTCACTTCTCCGCGTTTGGAACCGGCGGCCTTGGCCTTGGCAGCAGACTGTCTACTGATGGGCGCTGGGATCTTGCTGCCCTCTACACGGAATGGAGGGTCGGTCTTGTGCATGCTCTCGGCTCCCACACGCAAGATCTGGATGTCGGCCTTGATGGTGTCAATCTCCGCCTCCAAGGCGTCGAGCTCGAAAGGTTTCGGTGGTCCCTCTGCCACGCTCGCTGCGACTGTTGAGCCGTTTGAAGTCATGCGACGACCGTCGGTACCAACATGATGATCGTCGGGACAGCGGCTGGACTCGAGGATGTGCTGCAAGATACGATCACTGTGTGTATATCAGCAAGGAGGCCATGGATCCGACTGTATGAGCAGGGTCACTCACTTGTCATGGAGGGTCGCACTCTCGTCGGAGCCTCTCAGACCATCTTCGCGGCACCGAGAGGGCAGCGTGCTCTGCACCATACGGTCAGTGTCTGGCCGCCCAGTCGAGACTTGTGCATGGTCACTCACCTGTGTATTCCCACCTGCCATCCATTGGCGAAAACCGCCCGCGGCGAAAAGGGGTAATGCAGGCATCTCTTGCAGGAAAGCAATGCTGTGGCAGAACAGCGGCAACGATGCCGTCCAATCTGTGTAAATGCCAATGGAATGCTACTTCGTTGAAGATAGCCACGTGCGGTGGACAGGAAGAATGGATTCTAAAAGTACAGAGGCAACAAAGACGTGCGGCGGCATGTTGTTGCTTCGAGCAGCACCGCCTTCTCAAACTTTGCAAGCCTCCGCCCGTATTGGCAGCAGGTGCTCTGGTGCAGGGTCGGCCTGGAGACGAGCCTCAGCCCGTATGGTCCAGAAACAAGGCCATACAAGGGCAGTGCGAACGAGTGCAGTAAATCGCTCCCACATCGAGCTCCACTTCAACGCCATTGAACCAGACAGCGCCGAGGAATGATGCGTAATAGGTCAAGAAGGTCGTTCCTGCACATTCTGCATGGCGAAACAGGGAGAAAGTCAAGAGCGGGGTATTCGAAAGGAAGTCGTGTGATGGTAGGAAGTGAAGTCACTACCACCGTTATCTTGGAGTACCGCGACCTGCGCCTCACAACTGCGGCGGCTAATGGCGGCGCCAGGTCAATGTGAAGGAGATCGTCTGTGTAATGGAAAGGAAAAGAAGCGAAGTCTGCGTGAGTAAGTCATTTTATAGACGAAGGATAGGGAACAGTCGAGCACATGTCCAGTGTTCTTGAGCGGAAGATGTCCCCTGAGAACAGGATGAGGTCGCAGGTAGCACCGTAACAAAAGTTTGATCTCCTTTGAGAACATGGGTCTCAACTACTCAGATCGTGATGATTGAGCTTCTTTGTCGGCGCAATTGGAAGCACAAGACAGAGGGCGAAATGTTTCGTGCAAGGCTGAACGGTTCAACGCCTCTGTGTAACATGGCAGACCACACGGAGAGGTCGAGATAGAAGAATAGAGGGATTGAACCAAATATAAAGAGATAGAGAAAGATAGACAAGTTTTAATAAAGGAGACAACAAAAGCCCACTCACCGTCCAAATCATCTCTCCCCAATTGCACTTCCAGCCTACAACGTCAGAATCACAGTTGAAAAAGACATGCATGTACCTCCCGTATCTGTGCCGCGACTCAGTATGCTCAACAGTCGCAGACTTTTCAAGGTGGCTGCAAGTATCGAGACCAAAAGAAAAAGCAGCAACTCAATGCCCACAAGTCTTTCCGGCTCGATCATCGCATCACTCTCGGCTGTTCACGAAAGGTAGCGAGAAAGCGGGTTTGGCTGGAGCCGAAACCCAGAGACTCGCAGCTCCCGTGAAGCCTTTCCCCCAACTTTCATGGAGCCCTTGCGGACAAGGGGAAAGAGGAGGCCATTTAGCAGCCTGGTGGTTCTTGGAAGGCGCATTTGGGAGTTTTTGTGTAGGAGTGGGATATCATAGTAATGCTTGAATTGTAGGCGTCGGACACTCGGGGAGTATGCGGATGGTTGTGTGGATGGGCGGTGTCGAGGTTTTCGTTCATAATGGTGATGGCGATGGACAATCTCCTGCGTATCAAAGCATGGTTCGGACTCGGTAGTTTTGTATTGCAGAGCTACGAGAAGTGGGAATCAGAAGTCGAGTCCGGCAGCACTGAGCACACAGCCCGTTGTGTAAAGTCCCAGTCGCATCAAAAGCATCAGCGCCAGTCGTCTCGGTAACTCCTGTACACGGAAGCAAAGGCCAAAGTCAGCCTGTTTGTTCCCCAGCCCATTGTCCATTCCCGTGCATTCACTCTGCCGTGGCAAGAGATCACGCGCATCCACCCACATACCTCTCATTCCATCGTTCCCGTCCTTGAAAAAAGATCTCCCACAATGCAACTCTAGTTTCCGCTCGCGTTCCAGACGTTCTTGAGGAAGCCGTCCCTCTGGGTGAGGCGGTTCATGCAGTCGTCGCTCTCGCCCATGGCGCGCACGAAGCCGCA
>Ga0265797_10000465_pt1 | contig 74117 bp, 75 predicted proteins | sample P2T30metagenome_FD_192433 | JGI IMG/M metagenome (GOLD analysis project Ga0265797, IMG submission 192433) | Plant litter microbial communities from East Loma Ridge, Irvine, California - P2 T30 | ecosystem: Environmental > Terrestrial > Plant litter > Unclassified | place: USA: California...
GTTGCTTTTCCTTGCGGATAGCTAGGATAGCTTAGCCAAGTGCGCGCTCGTTCTTTGTGTGAAACGGTCAATGCCCTAAGCAGCAACCTCAATCCACGGGATCTATAACTTTCGGGATGAGCCTCATCCGTAGAAGAAGGGGGGCGTTCGCCGTACTTCAATCCATCAGCTGAAGGTCAATGTCGGTAGCTAGGTCGACACACACACCGCTGTTGTCTAATTAGCTCCGACGATACTGTTGTACTCATCCTGTCTCCACGCCAAGCATTCCTTTGACCAGTACTCGCTCGTTCATCTCGCCCCCAAGGATGATCAGGACAGTCACAACCCATCACAATGAGGCCGACAAGAATTGGGAGTCATTATGCAGTACTCCTACCGATGAATACAGCGAGCAGCCCAGTGCATTTGGATACAGCCCCACCGGCTTTACTAGAGGTAAGCATGTCTTACATCCATGCCACGCAGTCCAGCCGCATGTCACAGTAACATATCCTGTACAGCTATGTTATGCGGACCGTATAACCGAAGCGATGTTGGCTGAAATCAGTGGCCATAAATTTGGAGTTTACCTGTGTCCAGTTCTTAGCAGCTTTGGCATATATTTCACAGAGAGCGTAAACTTACAACAGAGTCCTCTACTAATTGTGCAATAGATGTTGACAGCGGATCAGACTCGCTCGAAAAGCCTGCATTCTCGTACAACACGCGTCCAGTACCTGGCAACACATTCTTGGTAGCTGGCAATATGTCTGAAAGCAACATCGAAGCGAAGGGCGAGATGCAGACGCCTGATATGTGGAAACCGCAAAAGAAAGAGCTGCTCATCATGGTCAGCTTGAGCTTCATATCGTTGATGGTGGCGCTGGATGCTACAATCCTGGTCACGGTATTACCTGTCAGTTGAAAACTCTATCCTTCTCCCTTTTCAAGATGTGCTAATAATGTATAGGTAATTGCCCAGAAGCTGAACGGTACCGCTGCTGAAGCTTTCTGGACAGGAACGTCGTATCTACTCACCTCGGCCATCTTTCAACCAGTCATTGCATCAGTCTCCGCTGTCTTTGGTCGTCAACAACTTCTCATCACCTCGCTACTTTTCTTCACGACAGGTACCATCCTATGTTCCGTCGCGGACAACTTCACTACGTTGCTCGGAGGGAGATGCATCCAAGGAATCGGCGGCGGCGGAATCATAACGTTGACGCAAGTTATCTTTTGCGACATTGTTCCCTTGAGACAGCGCCCGAAGTACTTCTCCATGGTTCTTGGTTGCTGGAGTATTGGATCGATCGTCGGTCCAGTAGTTGGTGGTAAACTTGTCGAAAGCACCACTTGGCGATGGGCATTTCACATCAATTACCCGTTTTGTGGAATCGGCTTCATTGTAGCAATCTTCTTCGTCCACCTCGATGCAACGTCGAAGCTCACGTTTCAGGAGAAACTCAAGCGAGTTGACTGGCTGGGTGCGATGCTCTTCATTGGCAGCATGACAAGCTTGCTCATTGGAATATCTTGGGGCGGTATTCAACATCCGTGGGACTCAGCTGCAACACTTGCGCCCATCATTGCGGGACTGGTAGGGATTGCTCTGTTCTTCTTATGGCAGGTTTACAGGAAGGAGCACACCCTGTTGCCGCTGGCAGTTTTTGGCAGCTGGAGCGCGATTGCCGCTTTCTACAACTCGCTGATCAACGGCCTGCTCGTAAGTTCATATCTAATTGTTACCCAGACACATACTGACGTATCAAGCTCTTCACCACCTTATACTACTGGCCGTTTTACGACATGAGTGTTCGGGGCAGATATCCAACTCAAGCAGGTGTTGATATGCTGCCTGTCTGCCTCCTCACAGTGCCTAGTTCTGTCGCAGTTTCAGTTTTGACGTCGCGCCTAGGACGATTTCGATGGGCAATCTGGGGTGGTTGGGTCATCACTACGCTTGCTTGCGGATTGCAAATCCTTCTCGATGTGGATTCGACAACTGTGATTACCTCAGTGTTCCTTGCCGTCCTTGGTATTGGCATGGGCATGGTACTTACAAGCCTCAATGTTGGCATCCAGGCTATTTCCAAGCCGGAAGACGCAGCGATGGCCGCAAGTATGTACGGCTTTCTCCGAAGTCTAGGAATGCCGCTCGGTGTTGCCGTAAGTTCAGCCGTCAGCTGACTCCCCTACACGATGCTGACTCATCCAAGCTCGCAGGAACCATTTTCTCGAACTCAATGTCAGACAAACTTTCTGAGCTTGGTCTGCCTACATCGATCGCTCACGATTCCGAGCAATATATCTTCGTCCTACGTACTATGGCCGATTCTCCCCAGAAGAGTGCCATCTTATCGTCGTATATGAAAGGTTTCGATTCGGTCTTCATCATGACCACAGCTGTTTCCGCTAGCGCCCTAGTCGTCAGCTTGATCATTAGAAAGTACAGTATGGATAAGATTCTTCTCGCGCAATTTTCCGCGCGATGAGTCGCGATCAGGTATTGGAATACTGTTTCTGGTGGTATCGAAAAGTAATTTTGTTTTCAATTCTCTTCTGCAAGGAGGCACGAGCTCGCAAAGGCCCACTTGGGGTAGCTCGTTGCGTATAGGGGCTATACGGCGTTGGTTGAGCAAGCCCGACGATGCCGCGCATTCTCAGCGTGTCCGTTTAGAGCTAGGTCGGTCTTGCTACAGGTAGGAAATTCTGTTTCCGTGGGTGGCGCAATGGTGTTTGTTCTGATTGCGAGCGAAAGCTATGCAACATACATAAGGTTCGATGTATAAAGTCTGCAAACATCTTACATACAGCTTGTATATAGAGGATACATGCCTCACGAGTAGCTGCTGAGGACCAATCAGTGATACCCTCCTCGTATTGAAGGATAAAATTGACGCAAAAACACATGACAGAGGGGACTTGTCTTCCGTGTACGCTTGTTCGGAGAGACGTGGTTTTGGTAGATCTACTGTTATCCATACACCTGAAACATATCTGTCAAAGTCAATATTTGAACATAGAATCCTCTACCTACTCTCATCTATTGGCTACCGCTTCGTTATTGTCTTTTGCTCCTTTGCGTCATCCCTCATCTCCTGCTTGATCCTGCTGATTGTGCCAGCACCGCCATAGATCATGGCAGTATATACCTGTGCCACACTCGCTCCAGCATCGAGAATCTCTCTTGCTTGGCGTCCGTTTGTGATGCCGCCCGTGGCGAATATGACCTTGCGTGGTGCGTTTGGTGCAGGCGCAGTCTTGGGTGTAGAATGAAGGGTCATGGTAGGTGCCGATTCAGAAAGGTCGTCGACGTTGGAGGAGAGGTCTTTTGGGGCCGGTTGGTCAAGGTCGAGCGTTGGCTTGGTCATTGAGGAACCGGTAGAGGTGGATGAGGCGTCAGATGGTGGTGCGACATGCTTGGGGCCTTCGTCGAGTGCTTTTCTGTACCTGCTGACCAGGGCAAGTGTGCGCTCGAAGGTTTGTGGTCCCGAGTATCCGCCTTGCTCGAGAAGCAGCTTTGCCTCTGATTCAGGAAGCAAGTAGCCCTTGGGCAGGGGGTCTGGTCGCTTCTTCGTTGTGTTACCAACGATGACGCCGTCGACACCCGAGTCCCAGACGGCCTCGCAGATGCCAGATACCTGCTCTTCTGTGTCCTCATCTGGGCTGACTTTCACCATGACAACAGGCTTTGTCTTGCGATCGATTTTCTTGACTGCTCCTACAACTCCAGAGAGTAGTCGTGTCAAGGGCTCGACGTTCTGGAGAGTGCGAAGGCCGGGCGTGTTAGGTGAGGAGACATTGACGACGAGAATATCAGCGTACTTTCCGACATGGCCCACGGCAGTCGCGTAGTCGCGCACTACAGCATCGATATCGTTTTCGGAGGTCGTCTTGTTCTTCGCAACCTGGACAGCCATGAGACGTCCCTTGAGCAGCGAACCAGGTGGAACACCGGCTTCGCCGTCGAGGACCCGGCGCTCTGCGTCGTCATCTAGTCCAAGCCCGGCGTGGTAGGCAAACTCCCTGACACGTTGTCGTAACCTCGAAGCAACCAGCTCGGCGCCTTCGGAATTGAATCCATAGCGGTTGATGAGCGCGTTCTGGCTGGGGATCCTGAAGACGCGTGGTTTTGGGTTGCCTTCTTGCGGCAGTAGTGTAACAGCGCCGACCTCTACTACTCCCGCTCCAAGTTCGAATAGCGGTGTTGGTACCTCGGCGCCCTTGTCGATGCCGGCAGATGTTCCAATCGGGTTGTTCAGTGTGTGTCCAAAGACCTCGACAGCCAGATCGCCCCGTGAATCAGCCACGCCACGTTCTCTGGGGTTCAAGCCGAAGCTATGCAGCACCTTGAGCATGTGCGTTCCAGCGTGGTGCGCCTCCTCTCCATCTGGGTATATCAGGCGTAGTGCTGGCACAACGAGCCATTCGTGGATGCTTGCGCGCGTGTCGGTGGCGTATAGGTAGCCAAACGTACCACCGAGCGCCAGAAGGGTACCGTACACGAGGTTCTTGGTGCGAGTGCCCGTCGATCGAACGTTGGTCGCGGCCTCGGTGGCTGTCGTGACACGTCTTGTGGGGTGCTGCAACGCGCGGTGAGAGGGGCGGCAGCGTGGTATCGAGGGCCGCACGCGCAAGGCACGGATGTGGGCGGCGGTGTTCATGGTAAAGAGCGTAATAGGCAGCCCATGCGACGCTCAATGGCTGCGCAATCGCCTTGTCGAGATGAAGATGCCGAGTTGGACCCGTCAAAGGAAGTTCGGAAACCACCAATGACGTGGGCTTGGCAACCACCCATATCTTCTCCTTCCAAGACCATCTCGTCACATGGCCACTTTGCTACCAATTTCTCTTGAAGCAGTCACTCGTTCCCCACAGCATCACCCTGGCCTCCTCATCTATTAGATTACCCGTAGCTCAAGAGCCGAACAAGACCCGGTGGTGTTACACCTACTCATATGGAGAAACTACGACTCTCAAGAATATTGCACCAATCGCATTTCCCAAACCGTGTGTAAAGACTAGTCAGTTCACTGCAGGCGTATAGACGTTAAACCATGATCCTACGTGCTTGCGGGGAGCCATGGTCCCACAAAACAAGCATTCATAAAGCTTGACCATCTTAGCTATTCTCCTCTGCTCTTTGACATACAGGAATCTCTCTAGAATTGACAGAATGCTTCAGCTCAAATTTCTCCATCTATGTTTTCTTATCGTCCCAGCGCTGGCTGGGATGACCAAAACTGGCTCCCTTTGTACAGTTACCCCGTCCGGTTCCAAGGATGATAGTCCTTACATGATGGACGCCTTCAAGCAATGCGGACAAAACGGTCAGATCGAAGTCACAAAAGGTGACTATAACATCGCCAAAGTAATGGACGTCTTGAACCTGAAGAACTGCGACATTTCTATTCGCGGCAAACTGACCTGGAGCGATGATATTCAATATTGGGTCAAGAATAGTGTAGGCGTGACGTATGCTCAGCGAAGTACAGCGTTCCGCCTAGGGGGCGAGAACTTCACTCTACAGGGACACGGCGAAGCGCTTTTCTTTGGCAACGGGCAGAAGTGGTATGACGCAAATCGTGATGGAAGCAATATGGCTGGTCGGCCGATCAGCTTGACACTCTGGCAAGCGAAGAATGTATGGATTGATGGAATCACTTGGAGACAGTCACAATTCTGGTACGTTTGCAACAAGATAGCAACAAGTACCATTCTGCACATGAACATATTGCTGACAGAGCAGGCACACGTTTGTCGCCTACTCGCAGAACGTCACCATGACAAACCTCGACATGAACGCCACTTCGTCTTCACAATGGGGCACTGTCAACACCGATGGCTTCGATAGCTGGAACTCACAAGACATAGTGCTCAAAAATTGGGTTGTGACATGCGGCGATGTAAGCCTTGATGCTCCTCTCCTCCGTTGTAGTTCTAATATCTCCAAAGGATTGCATATCGGTCAAAGGTAACAGCAAGAACATTTACGTCAAAAACGCAACCTGTTACGAGTCCGGTGCCATGGTCATCGGATCAATGGGAAACCCTACTAACGTTCCTGAGACGGTTGACAATGTACTTTTCGAAGACATTACTGCAATTCATAGTTCCAACGCAGCTTGGATCAAGACGTATCCCGGTCAAGGCCATGTCAAAAACGTCACCTTCCGTAATATCAAGTTTCAAGACGTTAATCAACCCATCTACGTCTCGCCTTGTATTTACAGTTACCAAAACTGCGACTCGAGTCGGTTAAAGATTAGCGACATTACGTGGGAGAACATCACAGGCACTTCAAGATACAACGTGGCTGCAGCGATTTATTGCAGTCGCGGAGTACCTTGCACGGGTCTGAAGTTTAAGAACATTGATATGTAAGTGTGCCTGTACGAACTGCATATGAGACATACACTGACGTGGTACGCCCACATCTAGCAAGCCTAAGAATGGAGGCACTGCGAAGATACTGTGTTCAAACATGAACAGCGACAGTGGATTGGCATGTACTGGTACGTGTCCAGCGGGATGGAAGCAGCAGTTGAGCGGAAACGCGTAAGAATAGATTAGCATACTCGGAGCGCTTAGCTACTACCTGCATACAAAGCATCCAACTCCTTTTCATACATTTCCAACAAAGCCTTCTTCTGCACTGTCCCTTTAGCCGTCTTTGGGAACGGTTCTTCCACGACTAGTATCATCTCTCTGCCCACGCGTGCATACACAGGCGAGTCTTTGTTTACATCTTCCACCACACTCCAGATATCACTCACCTGCACGCCATCTTCCAGCCTCATAATCAATGAAGCTACCGGCCTCCTTGTACCCACCATCACCACCTCCGCGACACCAGAGTGGCTCGCAATTCTCTGTTCCGCCGCCGTTGGAAAGAACTTTTCATTCGTGAGAAAAACCAGAAGATCATCCGCACGGCCATAGTGTTTCCATTGCTCTGGGTTTCGGGGATGTTGCGTGAACAAATCCCCGAGTCGTCGCTCTTTTGCATCTGGGAAGATTGAGAAGATGGGTTGGACATAGCCATCATGCTCTGTTCCATTATTCCGGATCATAACGGCTTCGTATAGTGTGGTGCCGTCTGTAGATGTGGAAACAGGGTCAAACCGGATATTGGAGGCTGGGTGGAAGGTGGTGTACTCCCAATATGCGGTTTGCGATAGATCAGTACCGCTTGGACGAATAGTGGGCCAGATACTAAGTTCCGTTGACGCCATGGAGTTCAAAATGGACATTTGCGCTGCCACGGATTCTCCTGCGGCTCGACTCACGCTACCGCCACCCCAACCTACTTGTCGTGTTCTCTGGCTTATCCTACGTATGGCCTCTGGACTCTTGCCCAGATACTCGAACAAGGGAGGCACTAGTGCCACACAGTCTGTCGCCACGCCTCCGTCTCGTGCGGCAATAACGTCTAGCGCCTTCAGAGCGCCTTCCACGCCCGCTTCGGGCGTCGTCCATGTTGGTGGATAGATTACCGTCCCACCGATTGTCAGGGGAAACAGGACCATTCCGATCACGCCACTAGCATGAAATGGAGGGAAAAGGAGCATTATTCGCCTGCCTCTCCCTTCTTTCCTACTGTAAAGAAGCTCTTCCTGCAGGTCATAGCCTGGGGGTGCGTCAAGGTTCATGCTTCGTCCTGCGCTGTTTGCCCACTCATGGGTCCAGAGTATGGGTTTCGGGAAGCCGGTCGTACCAGATGTATCTGAAATGTGGGGTTAGGATCTGGAAGATCAGGACGACAACGTGTATACGTACGAAGGCAGATCAATGGTTCTTTGCTATGCTCTTGAAACGTCTTGTTGTATGGATATGGTTCTGCGGCCGACTTGAGAAGCTGCTCTACACCTGGTATCTGGAGTGTCTTCATGGATCTCTTCGATAGGACTCCTTCTACGACTGGTATTGGTACCTCCGGTGTTAGCATGACTTCCGCATCCACGCTCTCTATCAGTTTCACCAGTGCTTCAGCTCCATAACGTGGCGAAGGGAAGAGCATCTTTTGTCATGGTCAGTTGAGTCCACTCCCTAGTCTTCAACGTTCAAGGGAAGCCTACCTTGTAACCTGCAATCACACTTCCTAGGCAAAGCACTGCATAACGTATATCATTCGGCCCCATGTACACCAACGTCTGTTCACCAGTCTTCTCTTCTTCGCTCAACTTCCCGACATTTTCTTCGATCCACCATGCTATTGCATGAACGGCATTGGCTACTTCGGCGAAAGCGATTTTACGATACCCGTCTTCAATCCTGTTCGGGTCGTTGGGGAATTCTACGTATGTAGCGGAAGGGTTCTGAGCCGCAAGCCTAAATAACGTATGCGGAAGGAGTTCATTGATAGGCGGCGACCAAGGAGTAAGGCGTGGTGCATTCATGATGAGTTGTTGGAGTATCAGAAGAGACAAAACCGGAGAAGGATACAGTAAAACTATATGATGGGCAGGATAGAAGGTCTTGGATACCTGGGCTCACATCATATAATCTTACCCCATCATTCCACGTCTGACACTAGTCGCAACATTGTATAACACCTGCATGTATGACCGCGTAACCGCGATGACTTTGTTGCCTAACAAGGCTTTCCTAGGATACGTGGTGAAGCTTCGGCTTCTCGACTTGGGTTAGATCTCAATCTAGTATAGCTATGGTGACCACTCGGAACATCTCCCTAGACTTCACTCCGCTCACTACAGACTACTGGGGTAGTCATACAGTAGTGTGGGGCTTTATAGGCCAATATAGTGCGTACGTAAGCAAGGCAGGACCGAATGATCGACTAGCCGATGTGGATGTCTGAGCGCTAGATGTTTCAAAAGTGTAAACTTCCAAAAGCGTCATTAGATTGACATGCCGAAAAAGTTTCCTTTGTGGGGAAGCCGCAAGAACCATGCGGGCGCTGTCTTGCGCCACAATACGAGCTTGTCTTCGAGAAAGGAGAACAGAGAAGAAAGAGATTCTGAGTAGCTGTGGGTATAGAACTACGACCATCGCTGACAAGTGTGCAAGCATAACGATAGGATATCCAACAAACGCCATCCGGTGCAGATATTATAAATCTCTTTCAGACACTTAGGTTGGGGTTAGATCTCAAGTTGAAGATAGGTGCGCCCATCGCGCATCGGGATCTACCTCACCATCCTCACTAAGATGCTGTCAGCGCACATATTCTACGCCCTGCACTCTAGATCCCTCCACTCGACATACCTACCACAATACACGCGGACCAATGAAGTCTCGCAAACCTACCAATCATAAACCCATCCGGAGTTGGCCGTCATGAATTCCTCACAAGCCTCCTTGAGTGCTATGTTTGGTCTCAGATCACCAATCGTAAGTGTCTCTCTCGTCAGCGGGTCTGTAGGACTCCGTTTGAGATGCTCAATCAGCGTAGCCCGCTCATACGATCTGCCGTTCTTGGTAACAACGGGATCATGCATAATCTCAAATGTTATGCCATCAACGAGGTAATCTGGTACTTCGCGTTTCTGCTGATGTTCCGGATCTGATATAGCAAAGGCGGTCCGTAGATCATCGCGCTTCTTCTCGAATTCCGTCTTGCGCTCTGCTTTCTCTTCCTGCCCGTCTGATCGACTAGTTTCCCCAGTCTCCATGCGTGCTTCGATATCATCCATGTCCTTTTTGAATTGTGTCTCTAGCATCGATTCAAGGTCGGAGAGGAGATCGCCGCGCCGCCGTATCCGTTCTCGTTCGCGGATATCCCATTTAGCTTTCTTGCATTTTAGAACGAGGGCAGATATGGTGGCTGCGTTTGAGGTTTGTTGCGCCGATGTGGTACATAGTTCGTAGGCCATGAGACTTGAGGAAAGAGCTTCGTTGGGGTGGTTTATGGCGAGTTGGGCTTGTGCTGCACTGTTGTTAGCCTTGAATGTGCTGTTGCAGTGCTTGGCGCATCTGCGCAGAGGGTGAAAGCATACCGAGATAGAAGAAGGCCTTCATGTTGTCCTTCAACAACTCGATGCTCCGTATGCAGTCATCAATCACACCTTCCCACTTCTCCAGCTTCAGCCTCGCATTCGCGCGATTCGTGAACAACAGAGGGTTCGCTGAGTTCTTCTGGATGGCCTGCGAGTACAGCGCCTCAGCTTCTTCATAGTCGCCATTCTTGAAGCACTTGTTGCCGGAGTTCTTAAGCTGCTCGGCGGCATATTCGTTGCCTGGCGGAGGCATAACGGGGTCAGTGACTAGGCGATAGAGGGGGTGAGGCTGCAGGTTAGTCAACGGAAGTGATGGCGGACTTAAGCTTCAATGATTGGTAGCGCCGCGGGGGTGGGGCGGTTTTGTTGCGCCTCGGTATGGAAGCTTCGAGACGGCGACGACGATGCTGATGTGAGCAGTCCGGAGTCTTCGGATGCCATCGGTACCTGCAGACAAGGCCCTGATCAGTTGCTGCAATATCGTAGAGCTTCCAGCACTGCATCGCTGTGTGCTGTATGCGCCACGTACACTTTGGTGTAAACACGCGCACAGCCACGCCATCGTCACCTTGGTGGGACACGAGAACATCTGTCGCGTGCCGTGGTCAGTCGCGACGTGGAGGATAACTACCAGTCAAAATTATACACTACAATCCTAGACACTAAGAGTTGACATAGACTACACTACCATAGTAAACTTATCCCAATCGCCGCATTTCTCCAACACACAGGCCAAACATATCAAAGTCGCTAGTCCGTCAAGTGGGGCACCGCCGCGCTTGCTTCTGTCAAGTTCACAATGTCCACTGCGTGCGTCTTTCCTTCGCCTTCGCCTTCGCCCTTGGAGTCTCTCCTGTCTTCCCTATAGAGGTTCGGATAACTTCTCTGTCGCCGAACCGCACCACCCTCATCCGTCTCTTCACCCCTGTGCCGACTGGGCGGTGCACTTCTCTTTCGGAATCTCCTTTCATCTTCGTCGCTTTCGACGCAAGCATCATCGGCTTCTAACAATGGACTCCTAGTCCTTCCTCTGCTACCGCTTCTGTTGCGAGCCCGCCCCCGGAATGTATGATCCGGCTCGGCATCACTGCGCCTTCTAGTCTTCTTCTGAGCGGATGTCGGCGGAGAGATAGAAGACGTCGGAGACGAAGGTCGGTGGTGTTTGCGGTGATGCTCTCTGTATCGGGAGCCGCTGCGGCGATCGTGGCCACGAGATGGTGAGGATGCACGGCGTGGAGAGTGTTGTGACGACTGCCTACGTCGCTTGAGTCGGCCGCGTTCTTCTGCGTCTACATCTGGTTCGACGATGGTAGGGACATCTGTTGTCATATTCTGTAGAGGCGCGGGCTCCGTTGGCGGGTCCGACATTGTGACTGCTGACATTGGGGGAATTGAGGTTTGACAGGCTCAGCTCAGCTATAAAGGGTGAAAGGCAGCACGCCAGAAATCAGTAGGTCTAGGCATATCAGAACCGTAGAGTCTGAGGGGTGCATTAGTTCCGCCTGATGTAGACGGGCCGTTTGGATGAATGATCGCCTGGGCCTGCATGTGAGCAGTAGTTCAAGCGTCAGATGTAGGGTGTAGGGCAGGTGCGACGTCATTTGCCTAAGCGCCTCAAAGCGCTAGCCTGGTAGGGTCGCTTCAGTTTCCATCATCGTCAGTATCGCGACATCAACATCACAGTACGTACGCACAAGTCCCAAGTCTCATACATGGGATCAAACTTCATTTTTGTTGTGTTTAAAGCTATGGTACATGTTCTCTACACCAACTGGAGGAATGGCATTTCATCCACGCTGCAAACAGCTCGTCAGCTTGCTCATACTCACATTCGATGTACGAACGATCAACACTTGGTCAGATAGAACGGTCCAGCGGCAATGACTTTAGGGTACCAGATGGACAAACTATTATGACCGAAGATGTCATAGACAGCTTTTTGCTGACACCACAGTCTACTCGTTCTAGATAGAGCCAAGTTTTCCTCATTCATCTTGGCTTACAACAGACACCTGACGACTTCGGGAGCTGCGGAACCGTGGCTTACACAACACAAGGGCAGCGGCGAAACTATTTTCATTCTTGGGCTACACAGGGCTACCGCTGCATTGCTCGTCTATGTACGATGCGCAGCGACACAATCGGATATCTTGATAATCAAACCTTCAAGGCATGTAACATGCTACTTTTCGACTTCATCTGGCTGTAAACCACGCCGTGTTCGCATATACACGCACACTTCAAGGTCATCCTACACATGATTTGTTAGGACCAACATGCAAATATGCAGATTTGGGTACACTCAACCCTCTATGTTCGCATAAACACTTAGTGCAGCACAAAACACTTGAATGACACCGAAGATGCAGTATAATAAAGGCTAGTATTGCCACGTAAAAGACCCCTCGCTATGTGGGATATAACCCCTTTTGGTAGTAAAAGTAAAAAATCACACCTTGGGTGGAAAGGTAAAAATGTCACACCCATAAACACCTGTCTAGCGCCTGACGCTTCTAAAAAGTTCCAGTAACAATCTCACCAACTACGCATCATGCTGTTGTTGCAATCCATGATGTTCCTTTTCCTCACTCTCGCTCTCCCTCGGAACAGCAAAGCTCTTCCTGATAGCCATATCCGCCTTGGTCTTGGTCATCAACGCATCACGGATATCCTGCTTACTCCTTCCGGCCCAGGACGTGTAGTTCTTTTGGCTGAGGGGCCAGATGGGCATGTTACCGTCGCGACGCATGAACTCACGGGCGGTAGGAGCGGGCTGGGCGGTGATGGTGTCAATGTCCATCTCGAGCTCTTCACAGTAGGCCTCGAGGGGTAGATCGTTGACGTCGTGTCCGAAGGGGTTTTCAATTTCGCGGCCAATGGCTGAGAGACCGATGCTAGATGGATTGTTAGATTCGTGTATGAGTGGGGGATGTATATTTCGACAAAAACTTACATAATGTAGGCAGCGAAGATACAACCTGGGATAGTGATCCAGCGGAGGTCATCCCAAAGTTGGAAAGGCAACATCATAACGTAAACCCATGTGATTTGCGAGATGGCGATAGAGTAGGCGATAGGTAGAGGAGTTTGCAGGACACGGTCCATACCAGTAAGGGCCTCGTTCAGCTGTACAACACCGGTGATAGCTTGGTTCTGGTAGAGACCGACTTTGAGCGTTTCATTGTCGATGATGCTGTGGACGTAGCAGGAAAGGTGGTTCAGAATCTCAAGAGACAAGTTACCAAGAGGCTTCTTGGAACGCTTAATCCTCTTGCGGGGGTTGGACTCGGCGAATGTAACACCAAGGTATTCGCCAACGGCCTTGATCTTCTTCTTGTCGCCCGGCTTGGGAATTTCGAGGTCAGCAGCGCGGGCAAAAGTATCCAGGTATTCGATGCGGTCGCGAAGATCAGGGTAGTCGATACCAGGCTCGAAGCGGAGCCTGTGCTTTACAGAGCAGGCAAAGGCGTTAAGCAGGTTGAGCGCAGAGAGCTTGTTGAGCAGGTCCTCCTTTCCAAGTTCGCCTTCGCGCTCAGCAGTGTGGTACCAGATTGTTCGTGCCATATTCTGACTGACGAAGATCAACTGACTCCAGTATTTTCGGCCCTCGGTGTATCGCTCATACGCAGTGCTTGTTCGGAAGGAAATAGCAAGACCGACGACGAAACCGAGCACGGTCAGAAGGAGTGTGCTGACTTTAAGCTCAAAAATGAACTGCGAGACGCATGTAATCAAGGTAGACCACAGAGTCACTACTGTGAGTGGTATTATCATCTTGGGAAAGACGGAACCGTGCATTCGCATAAAGTACGGCCATTTGCTGTGCTTGGACAAGTCGCGAGGACCAACCTATTGCTTACTGTTAGCAAGCTGTGAGTCTGCAGCAATTGTGAAGAACCCACAAAGTAGTCCTCAGCATCCAAGCTACCATTAGTCTGCCTTCGTGAGGGGACTTGGTATGTAACAGTACGGTGTCGCCATGACCGCGGTGATATTGGTCCGTCAAACTCCTCGTTTGGCTTGGCTGAACCGCTTGTCGAAGGTGGTATTTCGATGTTATCTGGCCGAAGCGTCTTCGTAGTCGAAGCGTTGGACGCAGCCATGGTGTCGGTGAGTCTCAGGTTTAGAGTAAGCAACCGTCCAGCAGTTGAGAGTAATGCTTTTGAAAGGACAGTATATGGTCAATGCTAGCGAGTGTGTAGAGATGATGGAGTATTTTGTAGAGACTGGGAATAAGAAATAAAGAGAGGGAAGGAATGACAGAAGCAAGAGTATGTAAGTAATGAATCAAGCGAGCAAATCGTCCCGTCAGGAGTAAGGATCTCCAACTCAATGTTTAAATATAAAACACGCGTATCTGCACCTCGCACAAAAAATCCTCGCAAACCCATGGCGCCCACGGGGATTCGCTCCCGCACCTTTGGCAGCGCCATCATGGTCTAACATGCGATCCGCGACACACGTTGGCATGCAGGGGCCGTCTTGCACATTGTGCCCCTGAGCCAGACAGACGCGGTCTGGCCAATCGAGTGTGGGGTGCAGTGGAGTCTCTTCGTAAAGTCGAGCATGGCGACGAATGACGGTAGGGGCGCAGCCTGAAGCAGCAAGGGGCGTGACGCGGAGGCCCTGTTTCACGAAACGTATTCCGCCGTGCCAAGCGCGCCACTGAAAGTGTTGGATGCGATGTAGTCAGCGCTGGCACGCCTCATAGCTTGACTTGTTATCCGCCACTATGATCGGACCGCTATCGATAGCGATCTTTGGAACACTATAGCTGGTGTGAAGACGGCTGCATAACAGGACGTGCTGGTGCGGACAATTCGTGTTCGATCGACAAGACTTTGTGTCAGGATAAATGTTCTCGTCGATGCTGGGGTGGAAGGTCCAGACTAGGGCGTGCCGAACCGAGGCTAAGATTACCCCTGACAATGTCGACGAATGGGAACGCTCGCGAACGATTCAACGTGAAAAAGCCTCGTCAGCAATTTCAAGAGCATCGGGAAACTACTCAGGCGGGCAATTTGGAGATTGGCATGCAAGAGGGCCGCGGCAAGCTAGCTACGACGCCGCATCCGCAGCGACGCGGAACAGGAAGGCTAGCTTGACTCTATGGGACCTCGTCTCGATGAACCCGCAGCATTAAACATGTCAAGCACGACGTGTGCATTACACAAAGCTACAGAACGGTTTTGCTTCGTGCGCGTTCTTCTAGACACATCGAAAACGCACAGAGCCTTTACCCAGTCGCTTCATCTCCGGACGCTCGATCACTGTTCCCACACCGCTACGAATCTCTCCGATCAGAGAAGGAAGGAAAGCCCTTAGCTATTCTAGCGGCGCCTGCCTGCCTACCTCCTCTCGATTCTCCTCATCTCGGCTCTTCCTCTTTCGAGCTCGACAGCCAACTCTCTCGTCTTGAAAGTCTTTCCATCTACACAGACGCGGACTCTGTTGATCTTCTCTAGTAGCATTCGATAGTACCGTGCCTGATAATCAACCGTGTTGAAGTCGTTCGCAGTCCAGATCTTTTGCCAGATGTTGACTAACTCGTGGCTGATAATGACAATAGGGCTCTCTGGTTTGAAGTATATATCGTGATCCATATCGTTGCTACCATCTGGACTGGAAGTCTGGGAAGTATTGCCCAATAGGCATGCAGGCAGCAAATTCAAGACGACTTCGTCAATAAATGCTACCTTTCGACTCCTATGAATGGGGTCCGGGCCTTGCTCGAATATATGCTTGAGGACTGCGCATATCTCCCATGCAGTTTGATCATGAGGAGGGAGTCCGCCTGTCTTGGCTGGTGTAAAGAGGCGAATGTCTATCCGTAGCTGCTCAATACTCGTTGTGTAGGCTGGTGTCTTCGCGACGTTGCCGACAACGTGGTGATACGTTCCACCACCAAGAAACAGAGACGCCCAGCTTGATAGGAACCCACTAAGCCACACGTGCCTATCCTCATCTCCGTTTCTGGGCGACTTGTTCTTTTTTGTCCTGACGAGCGGCAGGGAAAGCCAAGTGAAGTAATGTGTTCCATCAATTTCCACACAGTCCATGCATGCAGCAAGCCCCCATTTCCGGTTCGCTCTTGCAATGATTTGCATCAGTTCCTCATTAATTTGACGGTTGCATGCCAGGAAGCTAGCACAGGTGGGCGGTGTGCCCTGTGATGCGATTAAACAGCCATTCTCCCACGGCCCTTCGGGTTCCCGTACGCGGCACCAGCCAGTTGCTGATTGTGTGTTCTTCAGACTTGGAGAAGGTCGACAGGATAAAAGCAGCTCTGTATATATCGCATCGCGCAATTCGCGGGGAAGATCTAGGAACCGTACCATTTTCGATTAAATGTTTACTCTGCTATCACAGTCATGCAAGGATTACAATGCAGCTGTCAATGTAGAGACGTCAAATCCACATCATCTCCACTGTATTGGAGCCTCGCTTGTCGCCCTCAGTACAAGACGTGATCCGAATCCGAAGTCTGGGGTAATACAGGGATGGATGGCGCCTTTCTTCTCTTCTGCGGTGGCGAGTCTGATGGCGTGCCTGAGGCTTGTTTCAGACGTGCAGGTACACCTTGTAATACCGCGGGACACTAAGTTTGGGATGAGTTTTGGGGGACGGCAGATAGCCGTGGTTTAGGAGCTGCAGAACTAGAGGTGACTCTGAACTTCTGAGTAAATTGAAATACGATGCAAATCAGCCAACTTGTGAGGTAGCTGAGATGCGTTGTGCTATAAGTCGGAAGGTACGGGGTTCCGGGACTTCCTACAAGCACGTGGCGTCATGCTTGGCACGAATCTGGAAATTCATCGGACTACCGTCGGAGTGTGAGGCATGATCTCAGCAATATGCATATGTTCGAGTCAGAAGACTTTTTCATCCTGAAGCACATGATTGAATTTGCCATGGTTTTGACAATACACGAAATACTAGGAGTACCAGAGGTTGGATGAAAGCTAATAAGTTGATGTTTTCATTGAACGACAAGGAGATCTTTTTATTCCACAAGAACTCCCGCTAGCAGTAGCTATGCTTATCTAATGTAATCGGACGAATATCACGTTAACATTGGCTTCTCGAGGAAGACAATGACAGAGGTGACTGGGTCAGAGAGAGTTCGGAAGTGAAGCCGACATGTCTGTCGACGTGTGCAAAAAGGGTATCACGTTAATCTACTAGGCAAGCAGAACAGCGGTGACTAATGGGAACAGATGTCTATGACTCTGCTGGAGCAGGGGCCTCTGTGGGCTGGCTTGAGGCAGGGGCCTCTGCGGCCAGGGCTTGGAAGCCTTCGGTGGTGATGTTCACCGCGCCAGCTTGTACAAGCTATACACATGTTAGAGATGGAATAAAACTTTTCGACAAGGCAAAACTTACAGCGCGGCTCAGATCATCCAAGAGATCTTCAGGGTCCTCGATACCAACACAAAGTCGGATGATGTCTTCAGGCATGTTCCTCTCCTTCCTGGTCTTCTCATCAATGCTTGCGTGACTCATACGGCAAGGCATGCTGATAAGGGAGTTGACGCAGCCAAAGCTGACACTAATGCCCCAAAGTCTAGCGCTCTCGACGATGCGTTCGCTGATAGTGACGTCGCCGGTTTCGAAGGACAGGACAGCGCCAGCGCCACGTGCCATACTCCAGTGCAGATCGTACTGGGGGTGTGATTTCAAACCAGGGTAGCGGACCTTGAATCCGTGGGATTCGAGGAACGTGGCAACACGCATAGCGTTTGCCTGTTGCTTCTCCATGCGAACACCCAGGGTCTTGATACCGCGGAGCAGCAGCCATGAATCGAAAGGCGACAGGCCACAGCCAGAAGCGTTGATAGTGAAGAAGAGTCGATCTCCAAGCGCAGAGTCGTTGATGGCAATGACACCTGCCATAAGATCGTGGTGACCCGAGAGATATTTTGTGCCAGATTCGTAAACGATATCAGAACCAAGGTCAAGCGGGTTGAGCAACATAGGCGACATCATGGTATTGTCGACAGCGACCACTGCGGTAGGGTTTGCGGCGTGAGCGATGCTGGCAATGGCAGGGATGTCGCAAATCTTGATCAGAGGGTTTGTAGGCGTCTCAAGCAGAACCATGGCCGTCTTGTTGTTCACGACCTCGCGTACTTTTTCCGGATTTGTGGTATCGACGTGGTGGACAATGATGCCTCCGTGTGTCGAAAGGTACTTGAGCAATCGGTTTGTTCCGCCATACAAGTCGTCGCCAGTCACTACTTCATCGCCCGGTCGTAGGAGACGGGTGATGACGTCTAGCGCACCCATGCCAGATGAGACGACAAGCGCGCGGTTCGCGTTCATGATCTTAGCAAGGTGTCTTTCGAGATGTGTTCGTGTAGGGTTGCCGGATCGTGTGTAGTCGTACTCGCCGCCGCCTCCGGTTGCGGACTCCTGCTTGAAGGTTGCCGACTACGCATGTTAGCCCTTGACTCGATTAATGCTGATGACGGTGAAGTGTCGCATACCTGATAGATGGGCACAGAGCTGGCATTGTACTGGTCGGTGCTCTCTGTGTAGACCAGCTCTGTCATGAGCGCATACTTCCTGCCATTGCGGGGCGAGCTCGGCGCGGGCGACGGCGGGAGGTTGTGGCCGTCAATGTCGAGCGGGATCGCAGCCTTGCCAGCGGCATTGGCCTTCTTAGAGCTCTCTCCGGCCATTGTAATGATGGTGTGTCCGCGGTGCGGACTTGGTGAAAGCCGAGTGGCGGGGTTTTACAAGTTTCGAGCTTCGCGTTGAGGCGATGACGAAACAGTTGTATGTAGAACAAAGCAAGACTCACGGCGAAGCGGTCTGGACAATTGCGAGAATTCAGGTAATGGGTGTATGAGTACAAAGGTCAAAAGCATAAACAGATGTCATTGAAGACGTGCGCACGAGTAGCTTAGCCCCATCTTGTGGGGAGTCACCGCTGGAATTGCGCCATCGAGGACAAATCGGCAGTTCTCCCTTGCTCCGAACATCGCCCGCGTGTTTTCGCCTCCGACTTGCGGACGACAGGGGGGCCTCTACCCCAGATTGAGACAAAGAATCCACAGACAATCACCCACGAACAAGCGAAAAAAGTGCACCGGTCCAAAATACCAGGATGCTCGTGACTATTTGATATGCGGGTATACCTACTTGGACAAAATTGACATTACAGAAAAAAATTACCTTCCTTCCCATCAAGTACGCTGTGCGCCTGAACCTATTCGCCGAACCAAATGCCATACCGTCCCGGAAGTGCCTTGAGAAATGCAGGAACGTTAAACAAGAACGCAGTAAAAAAGCCATTCTGGAGCCAATGTAACGCCGGAAAGAGTCCATCATCGGGGATTGACAGCAGGAAACGACTTCCTGATATGAAGGTTCATCTTGAATTCGAAAATGCCTTCCTCCGTTGCACAATACAGAGTGCGTCCATCCTGGCTCATGGCCAGTCCCGCCGTCCGTACGCCTAGTCTGGAATCGTGCGTCGTGCGGCTTGACCCGCGCAGGCCCAGACTGAATTCATAGGATTCAAGGATGGGCTGGCCAGCACGCGTGATGCGGAGCCGCTCACGCGCCTGCGTCAATTGACGGATACGACGAAGCTCGCTGCGGAGTTCGGGTGCAGTGGGATTGCTGTCAGTGGCAGCCGCATGTGCAGTAGTGCCACGAGTCGTAGCGCGTTGTTGTTCAGCACTAAGTGCCTCTTCAACAGTACGCCATGCTTCATCTGTCGAGGCTACTATCTCGTTGCTCACGCGACGCGCGTGTGCAGGCACCGTGTTTGGCGAACGCGTGAGAGCAGTGTCAGTAATATTGGTGAGGGTAGCAGGTGCATTGACTGTGCCTTCGTTTATTGAAACAATGACTGAAGTCCGCCGATGAGGAGTTGTGCGCTCTTGGAGCCAGTTGCGTGAGTGCGCCTGCCCAGTCCTCTCTGCCATGAAACGAGCCATAGCGTCAGCGACCTCTCGGGCAGTGGGCTCCCTACATGCTGTTAGTCAAGTCTCACTACAGCAGTCGGGTGCGTAACATACGGTACAGTGTTGAGTTGCTCAGAAGTTGTATAGTTGATACTCCGGGGCGTTATCCCCTGCCCACGGGCCTCCTGGATCTCTTCACGCTGTCTATGACTGGTCCGTAAAGCACTAAGCACCTGTCTTTCGCGTGCCGTTAAGCCAAGTGGATCGTTGTCCGACTCTACGACACCCAGCCGCCGGTGAAGTCTCTGCCGCTCTGAGTCCGCTTCGAAATACTCATTCGCAGCATTCATAGCAGCTGTGTTCCCTTCCGAATCCAAAGCACGTCGATATCCTCGGATGAAATCTGCTTCTCTGCGAAGCTCGTGCATTTCTGGGCTAAGACTGAGATCAAAGTCGGCTATTTCGACGGTCTCGAGACCTTCTTCTTTTGGATCCAGGTTCAAGATTTGTTTGACCTTGAGACCAGCTCGCAAGTCCGCGATGCACACTCTACCTTGGTCTTCGCTCCAAACGAGGAAATCCCATGGTGCCGGTGAAAAGTGCATCGTCCGTACCGCGCCGGGCCCGGTTCGGCTGTCTGGTCTCGTGGAACTTATCATCTGTAGAATTGCATCTTCACCATACTCGACAAGCTTCAGCAACTGGACGTCAAAAACAGTAATGTATCCGCATTCTGAGCCAACAGCACAGAGGCTTCCTGATGGTGACCAAGCTGTAGTGAAGTAGCCGTCTGCATGCGAATGTGCGGGGCGGTAGAGAGTCACTTGCTTCAGTAATTCCCATGCTGGAGGTGTTGATTGTATATGCCCCTCAGGTGCCTTATTACCAGGCTTAGGTGACTTTGTGCGCTCGAAGAAGTAGCCAATAGGGGCATCGCCGACAGCTACCAACATTTGGCCATCGGGCGAGATGGCAGCGTGGTTCATTGCAAAGGGCAAATCAAGCACCGCCAACTCCAGATTTTGAGTCAACGAATAGACGCGCACCGTCTTGTCATTGTTGGTAAGAACTGCGACGATGTCATGCTGACCCTCGCTTTCACCCGGCAGTTTGTGTATGGATATGGAGTTGACGATATCGGTTCCGATCTTCTCGAGACGTACGCGCGATGCAGCGCCTAGTAGGGGCGGTCGAGGCAGGCGGTGCTCGAAGTCCAGGGGCAACGAGGCGTCGCCACGGGACGGGTCTGTCGGAGGAAAGCCGGTCACCTGGATGGCGGCGAAGTTGCCATGTTCCTCTCCACCCACGCAGACATAGCCGTAGCCGGAAGCAGTGCAGCGCGCTTCCCAGGGCAATGTGGTGACATGTGCCTGGGTTCGTGTGGCCGCATTGAGGCAGTAGACGGCCGCGCCGCTTGCATAGTAGAGGAGATCGGGTTCAGGGCAGGAGATGAAATGGCGCAATTGATAGTGTCTGCACTCGTCAGCGTTGACGCACCGTGTGCTTGTCTTTGGCCAGCGCTCACGCGATAGGGATCTTGGTAGGGTAGTAAGCCTTCTGAGCCAACACAAAGGTATCCGTATCTCTGCTCAGGGAGTCATCGACGGCCATAGTTTGCGGTCAGGTCGGAGAAGGCTGCATGTCTCTGGGACGGTAGCAATCTACGTCACAAGTCGTCTAGGCGGAGAAGTCCAAGGGGCCCCGGCAGGAATACAGTGCAGATGGGTTTGCAGGCGAGAGGAGGACGGTAGTTGTGATTTGTGGTCTATTCTAGCACGCGTTGCATGTGTCGGAGCGAGGGTTGATAGAGTCGCAGTGTTTCGAGGTGTTCCAGGCGTCACTATGGTCAAGCATCTTCCCCACACGCGAGCCATATGCGCCAAGCCTTGAACACGGCGACTCATGGTGGAAGTCATAGCACAAAGGCCAGAAGGCGTCATGGCGCCATGATGCAACATTCACCACCTGCCACTGGCAAAATCTGCCATTCGCCTCCTCACCATTCCGAGTCAAGTCGCATGGTCAATTGAATTGTTCGTAGCAACTCGGAAGCACAGACGTTTACAGCGGAACCTCGGGCGGCGATTTTACACCAAAACGAGCTAGAATCTTCTCCGAGAATTTTGTCCATCGTCAAAGCTTCCATCACTACATCATATATACCATCCACCCTCCCACTCATCATCTCTACATCCAATCTTCTGTCGCTTGCATCCCCTCACGCAGCGTCTCACACATTCACAATGTTGTCCTCAAGATTATCACGGACTGTAAGTAATTGCCTTTCTGATTATGCTCGTCAACATTCTCTGACCTCATCATAGTTTTTGCCTCGTGCGGCTTCGGCGGCGCGACGCACACCCGCATTCAGGGCTCCCGCCATGTTTGCGCGAGGGTATGCTGAGGGCGGCGAGGAGAAGGTCAAGGGCTCGGTCATTGGTATTGACCTGGGTACCACCAACTCTGCCGTCGCTGTCATGGAGGGCAAGGTCCCTCGCATCATTGAGAACTCTGAGGGTACGTCAGAAATGATTTTTCACCCAATTCGATCAAGACGCTAATTCTTTCTTCAGGTGGTCGAACAACACCTTCCGTCGTTGGTTTCACCAAGGAGGGCGAGCGTCTCGTCGGTATCGCCGCCAAGCGCCAGGCTGTCGTCAACCCAGAGAACACTCTTTTCGCTACCAAGCGTCTCATCGGTCGCAAGTTCACCGATGCTGAGGTCCAGCGCGACATCCAGCAGGTCCCATACAAGATCGTCCAGCACACCAACGGTGATGCCTGGCTCGAGGCCCAAGGACAGAAGTACTCGCCTTCCCAGGTTGGTGGTTTCGTCCTCGGAAAGATGAAGGAGACTGCCGAGTCATACATGGGCAAGAACGTCAAGAACGCCGTCGTCACCGTCCCCGCCTACTTCAACGACTCCCAGCGTCAAGCTACCAAGGACGCTGGTCAAATCGCTGGTCTCAACGTTCTCCGTGTCGTCAACGAACCCACCGCTGCCGCTCTCGCCTACGGTCTTGACAAGGCCACCGACAACGTCGTAGCTGTCTACGATTTGGGTGGTGGTACTTTCGATATCTCCATTCTCGAGATTCAGGCTGGTGTCTTCGAGGTCAAGTCTACCAACGGTGACACTCACCTTGGTGGTGAGGACTTCGACATTACCCTCGTCCGCCACCTTGTCGACCAGTTCAAGAAGGAGCAGGGCATCGACCTGAACAGCGACCGCATGGCTATCCAGCGTATCCGTGAGGCCGCCGAGAAGGCCAAGATCGAGCTGTCCTCTTCCTCCCAGACCGACATCAACCTGCCCTTCATTACCGCCGACGCCTCTGGTCCCAAGCACATCAACACCAAGCTCACCCGTTCTCAGCTTGAGAAGATGATGGACCCCCTCATCAGCCGTACCGTTGAGCCCGTCCGCAAGGCCCTCAAGGACGCCAACCTGAAGGCTACCGATATCTCTGAGGTCATTCTCGTTGGTGGTATGACCCGTATGCCCAAGGTTACCGAGTCCGTCAAGAGCATCTTCGGTCGTGACCCCGCCAAGTCGGTCAACCCCGATGAGGCTGTTGCTATCGGTGCTGCTATCCAGGGTGCCGTCCTTGCTGGTGAGGTTACCGACCTTCTCCTTCTCGACGTCACTCCCCTCTCTCTTGGTATCGAGACCCTCGGTGGTGTCTTCACCCGCCTGATCAACCGTAACACCACTATCCCCACCAAGAAGTCCCAGGTCTTCTCCACTGCTGCCGATTTCCAGAGCGCTGTCGAGATCAAGGTCTACCAGGGTGAGCGTGAGCTCGTCCGTGACAACAAGCTCCTCGGTAACTTCCAGCTCGTTGGCATTCCCCCAGCTCACCGTGGTGTACCCCAGATTGAGGTCACTTTCGACATCGACGCTGACTCCATCGTCCACGTTCACGCCAAGGACAAGTCTACCAACAAGGACCAGTCCATCACCATCGCCTCTGGATCCGGTCTTTCTGACGCTGAGATCGAGAACATGGTCAAGGACTCCGAGCAGTACGCTGAGCAAGACAAGGAGCGCAAGAACGCCATCGAGGCCGCCAACCGCGCTGACAGCGTCGTAAACGACACCGAGAAGGCCCTCAAGGAGTTCGAGGACCGTCTCGACAAGGCTGAGGCCGAGAAGATCAAGGAGAAGATCACATCCATGCGCGAGTTCATCGCCCAGAGCCAGTCTGGTGAGGGCACCGCCACCGCCGCCGAGATCAAGGAGAAGACCGACGAGCTCCAGAACGCCTCTTTGAGCCTGTTCGACCAGATGCACAAGGCCCGCTCCGAGAGCCAAAACCAGAGCGAGCAGCCTCAGCAGCCTGAGGGTGAGGGCGAGAAGAAGCAGTAAATGCTTTGATCGTTCAGCACTGGTTTTGTCTTTCTCGTTGATGGCTTCTTTACGTCCAAAAGCAGGCGTCTTGCATCCTGTCATGATTGGTCTGGTTTAGGTCACGTCTAGACGTGTACATGTCCCTACACATGTTTGAGCATCTCTGTATCATATTTTCCGACGATTTCTCTTCTCACATTAGCGTTTGTTTTATTACCCTTACGGATCCTTGGTACACGTCGGAATAACGAAAGAGTGATATCCACTGGTGGTCAGGACATGATGTGGAAGGGACGACATAATGGCGGAGTCAATGAGTGTACCATAGCTTAGAGACGCGAGATGGTAGCACTTCGCTTACTTCTCCGCTCTACAATCTACGATTTGAAATGTTCATTACCGTCGATTACAAAGTGACGTCGTTCATTGCCGACTAACAGTCGCCCTGTACAAGTAATCATTTTGGATTTTACTATATGATGTGCCCCGCTATCTGAACCTCGGGATTGCTTCATCATTTCGACCCGCTAAACTCTTACGTCATTACTAATCCGCGGCTTCCGTTCTTTAATAATACACAGTCAGTTTTGTAGCAAACCACCTCCTATGATTCCAATTCGTGGCATTATAAAGCACACTCTCCTCTTCGCACGCGGATCCAACACCACTAGATCCATTACCATCGCATCTCTATACTCTTTATTTAGAACCTTTTCACATCCTACACTTGCCAGCAAAGCATTGATTGGTGGACACATCCAACCTCCCTGTAGTATTCGATATAGCTCTACGAAGGCCAAGCCCAAGATGACAGACGCAACGAATCACCCCTTATCTGGCCTCTGGCAACCTACTCAGCTCCAGAAACTGCATTATGGTGCTGACTCCGTGAAACAACATCTCCTCTCCTGTCTTCCAAAAGAGTCAAGCAAAGCCTTTGTCATTACTGGAAACTCTCTGGCCAGCAAGACGCCTCTGGTGAAGCAAGTTGAAGCGCTCCTGGGCGATAAACATGCAGGTACCTTCTCAAAGATAGGCGAACACGCGCCTGTCGCCCAACTAGACGAAGCAACCGACCTTGTGAAGAAGGATCAAAGCATCGATACCGTAATCTCCATTGGTGGCGGAAGCCCAATCGACAGCTCAAAAGCCATCAGCTACCGGCTGAACGAAAAGACGGGAAAATACCTTTACCACATCGCCATCCCGACAACCCTAAGTGCAAGTGAATGCACCCTGATGGCCGGCTACACACAATCTGACGGCGTGAAAACTGGTGTTCGAGCCAAAGAACTCGTCCCTCACGTCGTCATCTACGATGCCAAATTCGCCCTACATACCCCTGAACGCCTTTGGATGTCAACTGGTCTCCGCGCCATGGACCACGCCATCGAGCTACTGTATCATCCCACCGCCACTGAGATGCCCGCTAGATGGTTGACTCTACAGTCTGCAGCTACACTCTTCGAAGCCCTACCAAAATACAAACAAAACCCCAAAGACGAGGATGTTATTACAAGGTTGCAGCTTGCCGCTTTTGCTTCCCTGGGATTTTTGGGCTACAACATCAAAGGCGGTCTCGGCCTCTCTCATGCCCTAGGCTACGCGCTGGGTTCTCCCTATGGTATTCCTCATGGCATCACATCATGCCTCACTCTGGGACACGTAGTCAAGCTCAAGGCTCAAGACCCCGCTGCAGCAGAGCAGGTAGCTCGCCTGCTTCCATTCATCGGAGAGTCGGCGTCTGGCGATGCCAAGGCTGATGCTGAAAAGGTTGGAGACGAAATCTTGAGGCTGGTCAAGGATCTAGGGTTGGATAGTGACTTGAGGAATTACAAAGTAGGCAAAGATCAGATTCCTGTCATCACAGAGCGGGCAACGGGTGGGCAGAAGGAAGGAAAGGCCTATGATGCTGTTGAGGGGTTGGTAAAGGGATTGTTTGTTTGAGTAATCGAAATGAAGAAGTTATAGGGGATGGGATTTATATTTTGTGACAGCATCATACAAAGACGCTTTGCCAGACATCATGTACTTGGAGGATCACTTGTACTCAGGTAAAGTTTGAGGAAACAAGTTGTTGATTATTCTACTTCACGATTCGGGTCCATAATTCGGGCCAGTTCCAGCATGAGGCGGTATAGATAGATGGTAAAGTCCTCTCTTCGAAGCGCCTTCCCATGCCACTCGCGACCCGCATCGGCTATCTCCTTCGCTCTCCTTTTACCATCTTCATGGCTCGTTAGATATCGCATAGTTTCTGGCAGCTCGTCCATGGAGAGGCTGACAGGGATGTAATGCACCCATGGTATCAAGCGCTCATCATGCCATTCTCGCAGGATCGTCTGCTTAAGCACAACGCTCCGCGATTGTAACAGCGTGTAGTATCGCCCACTAAATGAATTCCCGTCGATGTCAAACACGAAGCGGGATCGTAGCTGTTGACTTTGTTCCTCTATATCTCCAGGGTTGAAGAACTCTTTTTGGTCTTTGCAATCCTGCTCATTGCATTGGAGCACAGCAGTGAATTTCACGTCATAAAGACTGCTTTGATTCTTGACCGCGCTGTATGGTATCCATTGCCCTAGTTTGGATTGCTTGAGAAACGTATGACTGGTGTGATCGATGGCCTGAACCAGCTTCACGAAACGTTGTCGGTGGGAATGTTGCCAGCTGCTGTTCCAGCTATAGCTTCCAGTTGTGCTACCAGCCCAGTATAGGTTGTCATTCTTTGCTTCCCAAGCAGGATCGTCTACCTCCTTATAGTCTCCTTGATATACCTTATCTGTATACCAAGGACTAGGATATATAATGTCGCCAAACGAAGAAGGCGCAGCTTGCGAAAGGATGGGGATTGGAGCTTCTGTCGTCAGACCAGTCATGGGAGAGGAAAAGAAGCCATGCATACTCTCGAACTCGGGATGTGAGCAGACTTCCCGAGCGTGCGATTTGTCTTGGACGAAAGGAAGGCCATAACTGGAGATGAAGGGATTCGCCTCAACACTAGGATTACCCCAACATAGATCATTGGTTTTATCCCATATGGAGTTGTGATTTGCATCTTCGAATGAAGGACGTAATGTACCGCCATTATCGAGCGTTTGTCGCGTGATGATGAACCTAGGTTCATCCAATAAATTGAGAGCAAATACAACGTCAGGAATGTTGCGCGATACTTCATCAAAGAGCCCTCCGAGGTCCTTCCCAAGCCAGTGGTCACTTGCCGAATTATATTCTCCATCCGCAAAGGCGCACTTACGGAGTGCAAGATGGTCGAGCTCAGTGACGTTATTGATATTTTCGCGTAGACGGCGAGGTTCGATCTTCCAGAATGGCATGAGATCCTCATTGATCATGTCAAAGTCATCGATCAGAGGAGATTGGTTGGCTTTGGCGTAGAAAAACCACTTATTAAATCCCGGCGGTGGTTCGCGTGAGTTTCTTCTTCGATACTCCTTTTCGGCTGAACGAAGTGTTTTAGATTGTCGTTTCTGAAGATGCGCGAAATCCTTCCGACCCTTCAGAGCAAGCTCTTCGACAGGGTGAAGTGAGCTCGGTGTTACAGTGCCAGTTGACACATACGGCCATACTGCTTCAGGCAGCGAAGGAACTTGCCTCCCCGTCGAAGTCAGCCGTACAAGCGACAGCGCCGGCCAGATGGCGAACAGATATAGTATGAGACGCCCTTTGGAACTCTTCGGTAAGAAACAAACAATTTGGTACAGACTAAGAATGGCGATTGTTGTACGGGCAAGTGTTTGAAACCCCCCTAGTGGTGTAGTCGCATCCGGAGTAAAGGCATCGGCTGACGCTGTGACATAGCCCCAGATTACAGGCACAACTTCCCACTGTACTTCTTGTGTCTGGTTGTGTTAGCGTGCGATCGGATTAGCACAGATAGAGTTATACATACAAGCCAGAATACGGCAGTCCAATGCAGAGCTTTTACGATGCCAGCAAATAGAGCTTTGACCATGGAAAAAGTTCCACCAAACGGAGAGAGAACCACAAAAATGGTTACCGCGATGCAAAGCCCAGCCGTGCGAAACGAGATGGAGCGGATCACATTTCCGGTGCTCATCCGATGGCCTTCATCTAGGTATTGCCGTCCCAGGTTGAAAATATCGGCGAGTGACCCATATATCCCCACAAGGCCGAGTGCGGTGGGAACAGCGTATACTATCCTGACGGTATCAAAAGTCGGTGCGAGTGCTACAACGAGGGCTGCTCCTAACCCCGATACAAAACATGTATATTTGATATATGACGGCAGCAGTTCGGATAGGCGGGCGAAGGGCGCGGTACGACTTCGAGCGATGAGTGCAAACCCAACTACAGGCTGTCGAATGTATGTTAGCATGCTTGATGAGTCAGGAGATAGCAGGAAAATCCTACTGTGACCCATGTAGAATCTATGACCGAGGATAAAGCTGCTACCATAGACACAGAACCCGCCACTATCCAATACAAGTACTTGATGGAGGGCTTCAAGCCAAAGTTCTCATTCTTCCACAGCCCTGGTACGAAGCGCGAGGAAAACCCGAAAGACACAGTGACGAGACTCCAACATATCACTTCGGCGAGCGCTGGGGCGTATCCATCGAGGTTGCGGGGGTAGAATTGGGCTGTTAGAAGAGCAACTCCTGTTGCTACAGCCAAGTTTGTGACTCGATTTGTGACTGACCACCTCATGACGAATCTAAGAGCAAGTTGTGTCGCGCAATTGGTTGGCTCACAAACTATCCAGAGGCAGAGTAATAGAGGGAGAATTCGCGCGATGGAGGACTCATGGGAATGTTTGGCGTACACGCGGGCCCCAATGACTCGATATGGAAAGATAAAGTGTAGTGAAAGAGCATGAAAAGCAGAAAATAGCTTTCACGAAAATATTCGACCTTGCAAAATTAAGCAAAATTCTATAGGAATAGAGCTAAACCAACAAACCTGCATCGAAACAGCCGTTGAGAGGCCGTGCATTATTTAAAGCTGTAGTAAGCGTGGAGCTATCCAAATTTGCGTGCAGTTCCGCCGTTTGTAAATATCGCTACGATTGACTTGGTTTGTACATTTGATCTAAGGGACAATAAGCAACATGCACGTACGAAATGCATCTGAGACTTACACAGACTCCAAACACTTGCATGTAGATAGTGCGATGATCTCTTTGTTTCACTGCTTCAGCATCGGCGCAATTTTTCACGACAACCCAAGCTTTCACCCATCAAGAGCTACGATAAGGTCAAATATGAGTTGGACCAGAAACATCTAGGTACTTCGTGCTGCCTCTATAGCTTTGACAAGGCCAAGCGCTCCGTAGTAGATGGTGTGATCCGGTGCTTGTGATTCTATTCATCTGAAAGCTGTGTTCTCCGTTTAGCTGTCGTCTGTGACGGTGTGTTTAGGAAGTAAGTTGAAATGTACAAGAAGGGCAGGTATGATAACAAGATATGACACTAGAACAGTGGTTTACATACACACTCGACCCAAACCAGAGCGGTGAACAGCCTCGCGAACGCCAAACAAAAAAGGATAGCAAAAGACAGCGAGTGGAGAATCACCTCTCGTAAAGCAACTCAGCTAACAACTTCTCCAAGCACGCCAGCCACATAGCATACTGCGGCAGCCCAGATGGCTGTCTTGACTACACCAGCTCCTTTGCGGCCTTTCCTCTTGCCTTTGGTCTCCTGTTGGGCTGGTCCTTGTTCGTTACTGCTTTCCTCTGTGCTGACAACGCGCTCAGCAGCTTGCCTACGCTCAGTGAACTCTTTCTCAAGTTGTTCTTGGCTCTCCTCTGGTCCGACGTAGCCAGTAGGTGAGAGACGGGTCGTCCCATCTATGGGATTGATATTACCTCTCTCCACCGTATTGTCAGTGTTGCCTTCCATTGCGCTCGAGGTGCTCACAGTGGCGAAGGGCTTAGTGGGCGATGTGGGGTTGAGAGCATCGCGCAGTATAAGCATATCCTTCTTCGCAGTGACAATCTCGAGGCCGTCTTTGATATGTGGAATGAACTTCGCAGGCTGATCGAGCTGCGATAGCGCTTCGTGTAGTGGTATCACAGGAGGAAGGTCACGAGGTACAACCGATGTAGAGGTGGTGAGCGAAAGCTTGCCAGTGTCCGGATCGTGCACAAGGATCGTGTAAAGCATCTGTGAGTCCGCTCCTGATGAACGAGGTGATGTGACCGGAGACGATACCTCAACAAACGTCTCATCAGACGCTTTGCCCGGCTTAGGATCCAAGGTAGCGGATACAGGAGATGATGGAGTGTGAGCAGCAGTCATGGTATCCTGAGCAGTTTCGGTTAGAGCAGCAACTGATGTAACCTCTTTCTCAGCCACCAGTTCTGAGCTGTCTAGCTCGTTCACCTGGGTCAACGTCTCGCCTATTGTAGGATCATCCTTCAGCATATCAAACTTGTTCACTTCATGATCTTCCTCGGCCTTGTTATCCTTGATCGGGATCTCTGTCTGCTCGTGGTCAACAGCAATTGATCCATGCGTATCCACATATGCCTTTTGGGTGTCATCAACAGGTGTCTTGTCGTTGAGTTGGTGAATCGCTTTCTCCTCGACCTCGGTTGTATCTACTTTGGACGGCGTCTCCTTCTCTAGGCTCTCCAATACGGGTCCGAAAGGCCTGAATAGGCTGTGAGCAAGAGGTCCTCGCTCCTCAAACGACTTTTTCAGTTCCATCTTCGGTATGCGCGCGTATCCATCGTCTGAGAGCCCACGCATAGCGGACTTCTGTGCATCAACCTCGTTGGCAAGACGTTCTTCAGCTGCTACCTTAGCGCGAAGCTGAGCTTTTTCAACCTCAGTCATACCAGTGTGTACTTTACCTTGGGCTGACTGCCCATGATCCTGCGGATCTTGCGCATTCTGATGTTTACTGGAGGTTTTGATGTCTTCCCACGTATTCGGTGCTACACCATAAATGAGCATGGCACGTTCTAGCAATCGCGCTAAAGCCAATTGTGTGTCTCTAAGGGTCAACAAGCTGTTTGCGACAGCTTTGTAGTTTGGTAGCATAGTCTGGGCAATTTCCGCGTCCTCGAGATGACCCTGTAGACTCCAGATCAAACAACGCGTAAGGTGAGCATTTTTCTGGGTGATTTTTGATGCAATATTGAGTCGCCGTTTGAATGCTGAAGACACGTTCTTTGCCGCATCCGACTTGCCCAGTTCCTCGAGCTGTGCGTATGCCTTAATAAGATCATTGTCTGTGCTCTGGTACTTAAGGCGCAATTCTTGGATAGCTCTGACTTTCTTCGGTGTCAAGGAATGCATCTTGCCAGTTCCTGGACCCTGCCGAAGGGCATTGATAGCAGAGTCCAGTAGATCCTCGTCCGCTTTCATGCGCTTCAAGAGAGGCTTAGATGCTGGAATTTCGGCCTCTAGATCATCAATCACTTGCTTCATAGTCGTACGGCCTTTACGGATACGCGCCAAGATCTTGTCGAAGAATTGCCGTGTTTTTACCACGTCCGCCTCCTCAGTAGGGTCTTGCCAAAAGAAGCTGGAAAACTTGGCGCCGCTTTCTTCAAGCCATGACTTCATTCGCTCGACACTAGACTCCAATTGACTTTCGGTCTCCACGGAATGTGTTTTCCCAATCGGTGTACTTGTTTGCGGTTTGTTAATCTCCTGAGACTCAAGTGGTTTCTCTGGCTGCTGCATTTGTCTTTCAACTCGACGGACGAATTGATCGTTGATGACCTTGGCCTCAAGCATCGGATCGATGACATGGTGTTTCTTGTGAGTATCCTCAAAAGTCTTCTCTAATTTGGCCCGTTCGGCCTTTCTGAGCTCGTCGCTAAGGACTTTGCTCCTTCTCGCGGCCATGTTTGCACGTATGTGATCTGCACTCAAGAAGTCCAAGTCATCTTCAGGCAGTTGACTCAAAATCTTGGACGTAGACCGGGAAGATGAAGTAGTGCCTTGGGGGGCAGGCTCTTGTTGTGTTGAAAGTTGTTCTTGAGGAACATGCCGTCTCGTGCTTGGAAGGGCCGAATCTGTAGGAAAGGATGTAATATGTTCTTCTGTGGGTGACACTGAGGGTGCCTCATGGATCTCCACAGTCGCTGACTCCGGTGCCGAGGGCTTGTCTTCTGCTTTTTGCAGAGGCACGGTGTAAACCTCAGGCTTTGCTACGAGATCTTTTGAAGATCTCCTTTGTAGCGAAGTTTCTCTCCAAGTACCATTCTCAGTTGCACCGCCGAAATACGGATCCTTGTGTCTAGGCGTCTCCGTCAGGAATTGATCCATGGAGGAATCTTCCGTATTCGATGTAACCTTGGCAGATTGTTCGATCTTTGAGGCCGCATCGGATTTCGTCTTCGTAATGTACTCTCCGAAGGACTCTGTGCTCTTCGGTGGCGTAGGCTGCTGGAGATCGTAGCTCTGTGAAATACTTGCAGGATATGCAGAGTTGGTCGCGCTTGCTTCGGGATTGCTCGGCACTTCTGGAAGGCGGCCGGAAGACCTGGCATGAGGCTGATCTCGAGGTCTCCTGAAGTCTGAAGGAGATTCAACCCCAGTCGCGTCATCACGGAGCAGTTGACTTGCCCGGAAGGATGGTTGTGGGAAGTAAGATGCTCGTTCCTTGTGCTCGTGGGAACTCTCATTCTTGACCTCAACTCGTCTCGGATATCTCGGATTGGGATTGCCATCTTTATCATTTTTAGGCGACGATGTGGTGTCGTCATGGATGTCCAGCTCTCTCAGCAACCACTTTGGAAAGCTTTTGCTGGTCCATTCCCAGTCTTTGAGCCCCTTGCCACTTAACATATCGTTGCTAGCACCGAAGATAGCCTGGTATGGGTCGTCCATCAGCCTCTTTCGCCATCGCTGGTATTGCTGTAGCTGCAGCCACTCAAGATTAGACATGCCAGATGGACGCTTGCTGTCATGGTTGTCTTCATGTTGTGCAGATTCAGAGGGCGTACGAGAGAAGCATCGCGTACGGAGAGCAGCCTCGTGGGACCGTAGGATGCGTTGCGCGTAACGTTGAATGGGACTGAAGGTCGGGTCACGGCGCCACCAAGCCATGTTCGAGACTGGGGAGTGGTCCGAATGGAGCTGAAGTCAGAAGATTGGGCTGAAGGTCTTGGCCCTGCATCTCGTCAGTGTCAATTGACCATGTAACATAAAACGAAACATACAGTTGTACCGATCTGTGGTATCTTGTCCAAGGCACCAACAGCTCCTCGGAGCTAGCCTAGGTGAAGGGGCAGTGGCTACATCAATAGCCAGACGACTTTCGCAGAGGGAGATAATGGCGCACCCAGGGTAAGAGGATGGTGCTATCAGAAACGTGTTCAAGACAGAGATAGGACTTCCAAACGAGACGGAACGCTCAGGCAACCTCCAGGGAGTGATGGCGTTGCCATATCCCCGCGTAAGCTCCGTGCCGCTTATCATGTTTCGCGGGGTACGTTACCACCCTCCGCGTGATCGCTTGTTCGCGTCACCACTCCGTGGCGCCGTACATCTAGATCTCGCCACATATCAGGAGGCGCCTTTTACTTTTCGGTGGACACCTACATGTTGATGCAAGCGGCCGTGGATCGCCTTGAAATGACAGACCTCGACGATGCTTGACGCGTACCAAGTCGCGTCTCACAGCCGAGGCCGATAAGGCGATAAGGCAGCAGCGCCAAGGCTCCATCTGTCTCGATTCGACTCTTTGTAAAGTACAACCCTTTACAATTCTCATCACCCTGCTCGACTACACGTGATAGTGCGCAACATCAGCACGCACAATCTCGTGCATTACTAGCACCCAGCCCATCGGACTGGTTGCTCTTGCAATTGACCGAGACTATGGTGAAAGATTCCAATCTCAGTCCAGTCTAACTACAGATGTCAATCTTCAAGGCATACATTTGTTGCAAATTCATCTATCGGATCTACACTCAATGTGCATTCATCATACTCGTCTCGGAATGGCATCCAATGTACTCGAAGAATTGCTGGTTCGGCTCTAGCACGTAAACCTCGTGGAACAGTCGGAGCGATAACACGTTGTTGAGCTTCTTCGCATACATCAGAAAGCCTCCGAAAATATTGATATGAGTTTGGTGGCTCTTACTCCAGTACTCGAGAGATGCCAGGTCATCAAAGTAACCGAGACCGAACGTCCTCTCACGGTTTGCTGAGAACGACCTAGAGTCTACGACGTCCCACAAATTCATCGCATAGCACCCAATTTCGCGACCTTCATCGCGCAGAAACCTCATACCCTCCATGAGCACGGGATGCATGGTATTGAGATAGAGGTTGCGTTCTTCAGGTAGCGTGTTGGACCAATCCTGACCCGACCGAATTACACACAGGTTGGGCTTGCCGGGTACACGAACGCGCTTTGGAACGTTGTCGCTAACAGGCGAGCCATTGGCGCTGCTGTTGGCAGAGCTCAATTTGGTGCCATCAAGTCTATTGTCTTGAGCAGCTGCCAGCCGGTCGCGCATGCTACCCCAATATGCATGTTCTTCCATCTCGCCCGAGATCCTCTCCTGCATGTTGGCGGCCCCTTCTGGATTCTCGGGGTTCGAAAATACCGTCTCAAAACGATCGATCGTTGGACGCAGGACTTCTTGGAACCAGCCATGTCCATCTTGTTCCCTGTCTGGACTCTGCCACCATGTATCGAAACCAGATTCTTGCTGCCACTTCTTGTGCACGTCTGCGCTGCGCCAGTATGCAATGACAGCAATGCTGTACGCGCCTCTCTTGTCGACAACGGAAGCCACTTCCCAAAACGACGGTCGCTTTGACTCTGGCGCTTTATTGACAAAATCTTGCAGCTTAGAGATGGCCGTGCCATCGTTTCCAGCGACAGAGGCATACTGTGCTCCTATAACTGCCATGACGAGCTCGTCCATCTTGGTGGGAAACCTGGCGCAATACGCAGGGAAAGGCGGAACATAGTTGGGCGGTGTGCTAACCGGGCATGTTCTTTCCTTGTGGAGATGCTCTGGGATCGCGCATTCCAGCATCTTGGGAAATTTCCGAGACTATACTGACAGTGTGGAACAACTTAGGTCGAACTTGTCGTATCTATTCGCTCTACCAAGGAAAGCGGTTCCAAACAAAAGTCTATTGAGAGGCAGCTTTGGGCGAGTTATATTGCTCGCATTTCACAGCGTGCTTGAGCCGACGCGGGACGGCAGCAATGATCTGGAGTAGGTTCACAAGCGTCTTAGCGGACCGGAGGAGCATCTCAAAAGAAGGGCCGGACCTCGCGCTAGACCTGTCACACCCTGTCGTTTGTCCGCAGCTCTACCAAACGACATACCCCCAGACCCAAATTGAGTGTCTATGTGGCGATGAATTCCTTTTTGTGTGCAAAGATCCCACGGGCCTGAGACTGACGTAGCATCTTCGGGTATGCGCGCTTCGACACTGCCACCTAGAGATTCCGCAGAGACTGACAAATCCGAGATCTTCATTTGCGACGACTCCTCATGCGCTTGTTCGCCTGCCGCTAAAGCATGAACGATCATGTATGGTTAGGGACTATGATTCCAACAGACGCTAATCCAAGCTGGTGTCTAGCTGACTGCTACCCCCACCTCATAAGACCATACAAAGACAAAAAGCATATTGCGAACCAATGGTCTCCGCGTCGTCATAGCTATCGGGCCGTTTGATCTTCATGGCGATTTTGCAAGCCTGTTCAGGGTCATATTCTAAGGTTGGAAAGCATACGGAAGCGACGATCATTTCCGATGCGAAGGCGGGAACTTGCTGCGCCCTGACGGCTTCCTGTCCTACAAGGACACCCATACTAATTGCCTTTGCACCCTCACGGATCCATCCACACCCGATTGAGATTCTCGATCTCCATCGTAAATCGCATGTCTTTCGTTTTTTTCCTATTGTTTACTTTTTGCACCAATACTCCTTGTTAAGGGCCTTGTTACCCTGAATAGGTTCAATTAGGACCATCAACTGGTCATGCTCACCCTAGCAACATGTACAACCCTTTCACGACTGAAGCATGGACGGAGTATGCAGTCGGTATGGTCATAATATTCTCCCGCATCACAGCACGTTGTTGGCAGGTCGGATTGAACTGGGATGGAGACGACTACTTCACCATACTTTGCGCCCTCTTCTTTACCGCTGAGCTTGTCATGCTAGAGCTCATTGGTAGATACGGTTCCATTACAGGAATGAGTAATGAGATTGCATTGCAACTTACAACTGAGCAAAAACAACGCATCATTGTGGGTAGCAAATGCCTTCTCGCTGGGTGGATTCTGTAAGAAATGTCCCTGTACCAACTGCACGTGTGATTTGAACTGACTTTGTACACGCACTTTCTAGGTACACCACATTGATCTGGTGTTGTACGTACTACTTTAAGGACCTGCTGCTCACGGTACAAATGGATATACTAACAGTTCGGTATCACAGTGAAAGCTTGTATGCTATTCTTCTATAGAAGGCTCACGTATGGTCCCTTTGCCGTCTTTTGATCACTTTGTGCTAACGGAAACAGCCTCAATCTCCAGCAAAGGAATCTCGTCAAGATCACTGGGGCTGTCTGCATCGCCGCATATATCGCCACCATCATTGTATTTCTTACACATTGCCACCCCATTCATCGGTTATGGCAAGTCTATCCGTATCCTGGTGACGACTGTGCGCTCAACATTTCGAAGTACCTAGCTTTGGTAGTCACAAACGTAACGTAAGTGATCACCGATACTGCTATTTTCGTTGACACAATACTTACTGGCCTTCAGTACCGATCTCATGATCCTTTTCATTCCGTTGCCTCTACTATGGGGCGTCCGTCTACCTTTCAAAAGGAAGCTGCTGTATTTTTTCTGGCTCTGCACAGGGATCTTCATCATGACTGCGACATTACTCCGTTGCATTCTGTGTCTCCAAGACGTTTCCCAAATTAACGTTGGTACCATATGGTCGATCCGCGAAACGGTATGCTTTCTTCGCCCCTGTATGCCATCGCATGAACTTTGTTAATGCATGTCTCTAGTTCGTCGGGATCATAGCCGTCAACGCACCTATCCTCAAACCCTTCTTTACTCAGGCCAAAAAAGCTGTTTCCTCCGGCAAGCCATCACACAACAGTTCTGGCAACGGTCTCCCGGATAGTCTTCGGTTGTCGCACGTTGAGAGAAAGGGGAAAAAGAGAACTGTCCATGACATCACTAATATGGACACGATGATGAATGAGAGTGAGGAGCATATCATCAGCCCAGCGGGTAGACCTCGCAGCGAGATCAGTTCAAGAGAAGAGAGAGGCGATGTGTGAAACAACCACTACAGATAAAGCACATGCGACCCTCACAGGTCATGAGCCTATGAGTAGAAACGGACGAGACGTGTGACGCAGGTGACGCGGCAACGTTGATCGAAATTCCGCGGAATCTGCCTTCTCCTCGCGATGTGCTTTTCAGCAAAGCGATGCCTGAGGAGATCCCATCGGCTGCCACGCAATACACCACATATGTGGGTATGGCCTAGTCACGATCTGCGCACGAACACGAACACCAACTCACGCGACGCCAGCTGCTCCCAAATTCTGCGCTACTAGTCAGCGAAGTTATAGAGGGGAGGATGCCGGACGGCAGAATAATCTGGGTAGAGTAAGATTGGAAGAAAGGATCTGTGTTTACTAAAACACATCGAACCCCACAACGAAGAACGATGCGCACATGCATGCACACATTCGTCACGATACTATGTAGCCAGCTCTCAATTAATCGTCTTCTCGCAACAGCCTCCTCTCCTCATCGTTCACAGCCTCAACCTTTTTGCCCTTTCCATCCTCCTTCTGTAGACTGACCGCGATCGCTGCTCCAATAATAAGCACCGCCCCTACCAAGCTCTCAACCGGCGGTGTAGTCCCCCAGATTAACTTTTCAACTACCAGTGCAAATACAAGTTGTAGGTAGGTTAAATTTGTTGCTCTTCCACCCTTTTCCCTCTGCAGACCTTCCGTCAGCAGGAATTGTAACAGAAATCCAAAGAGTCCAATGATTGCGATCAATCCCCATTGGCCGAGCGTCTTGGGCATAACGAAATGCAGCGAAGGATGAACCAAGATGAGCACAAAAGAGGCCATCGTTGCAATGAAGGAAAAGTAGTTGACCGAGATTAGCGAATGTGCGCGTTTACCTATCACACGAATAGTAGCATACGCAGTGCTTGCTCCAAAAGTGCCTAGGATAGCAATGAGGATCGCCATAGTCCGTTGTTCTGCCGTTATTGACGACGCTGGCGCTTTCCGGTCCGAGTCATCGACTACAGGGTTCATATGTGAGGAGGGAAAGAGCCATGGTGGTCTCGCGACGAAGAGAACGCCGCAGAAAGCGATGAAGCTGCAAAGCGCTTCTTTCCAGGTGAACGGCTCACGTAACCAGACAAAACATACGATTGCGGTCATGGTTGGAATCAGGAAGGTTATGACTGTTGCATCCGAGATTTCGAGCCAGGACAGAGAGTCTATGATCGTGCGTTAGAACTTCCTCGTGCTCGGCTCATGATATAGTATTCTCCTCACGTCCTGGAACGCCAGCGATTCATGCGAAAAGAGTGGAGAAGAAGCGATACCTACAGTATAATCCGAAGAGGCCCACAAAACCCGCAGTACCTCTCAACACAAGCAATCCCTTGATCCCTTTCTGGCCAAGAGGGAAATCAGGCACAGCGTGGTACCAGGAGTAAATCGAGCATATAATTGTCGTGCACAGCATGCGGATAAAAATGATTTGCAGGGCATGGAAATTGATCGATGGGTCATTGGCCAAAAGTTTGGCGGCTGTGTTCATCTAAAACGGCTGTCAGTATCAGGTTCGAATGAAATGCAACCACTGCACAGAGAAAGAGGCCAGACGTACGATGCTCCCACAGGTCTGAGCTAAGAACACTAGGAACAGTCCGAAGTTGCGGTCATAGAACACCCTCAAACTTGCCGTTACCCTTCTCCACAGGGCTGGCTGATGTGCTTCTTCTGCATCTCGCGCAGTGTCTGAAGCTGCAGGTTGCAGATGTTGTACGAAATCTACATCTGAATGTCCTGGCGCCGTTGGCGGATCTACTGTTCCATATGACATCTTTTGTCTGAGGCGATATATTGGTGATTGCAGAGTCGAATGCAACAACAGATGTCGTAGCAAAGAAGAGCAAAATCCTACCGAGACCAGACCCGCTGACCCACTAGTGGGTCGCGTTAGGCCGGGAGCCGTGTCTAGCCCTGCTTACATCAGCTGGACCTGCTCAAGTCACCAAACACCATCTATCGGCACTTGCTGTAAGAGACGATCCGCACAAACTTTTAAAATTGTTATGAGAGATTTGAGAAGCAGAATGGTTTCAAGATGGATGATTGATGAAGAAAAGCGACACTCAGTGCCAGTAAAATATATACAAGAAGACACGCCTTCACGTACGAGCTACATCCGTGAGCGCGTTCAACCTAAGACATGTAGGCTGCATCAACCCAGTTCTTGTAGTCGCTACCCAACACCGTAGAGACGCCAACAGCAGCCGTGAGCTTCTTCGAGAAGGACGCCCTGGTACCCTTGGATCCATCACCAGTGTTCGCATACTCGCCATATGTGACCTTGTCGGTCCTGGGGTCGTCGGTGTTCCAGGCCCTCCAGCCCGCGGCGTTAATGACGTTGGTCATGCTGGTGTTCTGGACGACGACACGAGAGTAGTTTCTCCAAGGGCGACCGAGGAAGTACGCACCGGCCTTGACCGTATTACCAGGGGCCGCGGCGATCTTCGAGTTGTTGATTACGTAGTATGAGGGATTGCTGTCTGATTCGCGACCGTTTGCGGTAACATAGCCCTGCGAAGCTGCGAGAACACCGATAGAGACGTTTTCGAACCATGCAGTGGCTTTCTGACCGAAAATGAAGTCGGTGGCACCCTCGATGTAGGACTTGGCATAGACCTGGTTACCAACCTGGGCAAGGATGGTATCTTGGTAGCCCATGAACTGGCACCCATAGTAGCCTTGCTTGTCGGCGTTGGCACTCAGGGCAAGAGCTTGGGAGCCCAGTCCACGAGTGTTGACCAGGTTGATGTTGTAAACCTTTAGGTTTGGAGTCCATGCGCGGAGAGTGGCAGTTTCGTCATTGTTGGGAGTATTGTCCTGACTCTTGCCTTGGGTGATGGTCACGGTGTTGCCGCTGTAGCTGCTGGTGTCTGTAGTCTCGCCGTAGATGGTCAAGGCTGACTTCAACGGCTTGATGTAGACTTGCTCCTTGTAGGTGCCTTTGGCGATGTAGATGCACTGCGCAGCCGTACCGGAAGCGCTGAGTGCGTCAACAGCCGATTGGACAGTCTTGTACTTTCCGCTACCACCGACAGCCAAGCAGCCTGCAGGAGCAGATGTGCGCCCAGCGCGTGGCACCAGTGCCGTTGGGGCTGCGACAGCAGATGCTGCGAGCGAAAGAACGAAAGCGAGGGATGCAAGCATTGTGAAGAAGTGACAAGAAGCTGTAAGGAAGGAAAGTGAGCGAGCGAATGTTGAATTAAGCCTGAAGACACGCAGTATCTATACATGCAATAAGCTCGGGATGCCGGGTATGCAAACTATATTGGCGGACTCTCACGGTCTGACCAAAACCTCGAAACAACCGCCTAGCGAGCTACGTCGTCGTTGTTTCCCCGCTACAAAGCTTGTCGAAACAAGTAAAGCAAGCCATCGGAAAATTTACAACGTCTGCACCCCAGAATGCAGGCTGTCGAGTCGCGGAACGGCTGCGCATATAGGCGGCTGGTTGGTGGAAAACTAGTCGTTGTCCGTGCAGTGATTTGGTTTGATTGTAGCGTGTTACAGAGGGCTGATGAAGGGTGGAGAATTGATCCCCGGAGTTACGCCGCTTGTTCGTATCGCATTGCTGGGGTTGTTATAGCTGACGCGTTTGTTGGACCCGCGGATGCGCCTGTGTGATCATAGGCCGATGTTCGGGATTGTGATGTGCGACGCGAAGTTTGTGGGGTAAAGCAATCAGATGGAATCTCAGTCCGTGCTCGTATCACGTGATTTGGCGTTGCGCTAAGATCGACACGTTACGATGAACTCTAGCTTCCATCCGTTGTACGACGCTGGGGCCGACTTACGAGACTCAGCGGCACTGGAATCGATTATTCACGTTGTATTACGTTGGTTTCCAGCTTGCTGCCATTCTTATCCTTACAATGGCGCGCTCACAAACACCCATTGATTGGGATTCACTCCACAACAATGGCCATCAGACAATCGACCTCACTCTTTCTTCCCCAGAACCAGAGCCAGAACCTCGACGACAGCCACAACCGCGGCAACAGCAAATGCCGCCTCACAGACAAGCTCAATTGTACTTCGGACGCGAGCAACGCCCGTACGGTATGCCAAACGTTAAGATGGAAGCTAGCCAGCCGGTGACTTCCGCGCGGAACCATGTTGCGCCACAAACAGCGCGTCCCATCAACCCTGAGCATATTAAACAGATCATCACCACAGCCGACCCGCGCGCCCTGCAGAGAGTGCTGCTCGAGCTCTGCCAGGTATCCCCGGCCTTCTCTGGTGCCCTCATGCGTGGACTTGCGCCTCACTCAACATCTGCACAGAGCATAATCAGCCAGCATTGGATACGATCGCGACAGCCTAATGTTAAGGCGCAAGATGATGAAGACAGTGACGACATCTACAAAGCGGCTAAACTGAGGCTAGCTAGGTCTGTACATCCAGCCCAAAATCACAGCAATCATCACGCACAATCTCGTGAAGAAAGCAGAGGTCGAGCCCTACAAGAAACATATGGCTCTTCGTCCACACCACGAGTAAAGCGTGAGACACGTGGCCGTTCGGCCTCTAATTCGGATAGTGAGCTGCATCTTCCTGGAGCCTATCCTCGAACTACACCACATCTACCCACACTACGAACGCCAATAAGGACTACGCCCGGGCACCGACCTACTTTCAGCCAAAGCCCAAGGCTGTTGACCAAAGTTACTCCACAGCCAACCAGTATCAGCAAAGCGCCTGCACCTTCCACGAAAACCTGCATCGTATGCCACGAGCAATTCGTGGATGTGAATGCACCCTGTGTTTCTCACGCTGGGCGTAAGATTCGACAGGTAGACGGGTCAATTATGTGGGATTGTTGTGGCGAAGATGACGATCATCCTGGCTGTAACTTCTACGGACAACACGTTACTAAAGAGGAGCCTGATGGAGATGGTCTCATTCAACGTAAAAGACCGAGTGTATCACCGGGTCCGAGTCGTCCCACACAGAAGAGACCCCGGGCATTCTAGTGAAAACTCCAGGATCCTTCTAGATAGCCTATCGCGTTTTACGTCTAAAACCAAACGCAGTAGTTTTATGCTTTGATGATGAAGATCAGCAGAGTACGGCATTGTGGACTCTGGCTTGAAGTGGTTCAAACCATTGGCTCATTTTTGGTCTTGCGGGCATAGCTTAGGCGTTCTGGATATGAGGACTGATAAGACTGCGCAAACATTCAGCTGTTTGCAACTTGAGCCTGCATTGATTTAGGGAAATATCTGAGACACATCTTGGGAATGTCCCGTTATTAGATATAGCGGCATGCTATCAATATCGCCTTCACATGGGAGCGATTGTCTTATCAGTTCTTCATGGTTCTTTGGGAGAATCAGCATACGTTTGTCCTGCAAACTGACAGATATCCACTGTTGAATGTGGGATCGGTGCATCATCAGATCTTGGCTTTGTCGACTTTTAGGGTGAGTAGATACTTTTTGAGGAAGCAGGAGCCCATGGTTGACTTGTCTGTTGAAAGGGCAGTTCCGATTCGAAGCATAATGCGACTGTTGATCCGCTCCCATCAAAGGGCTGAAAGATCGGTTGCAGTTAATGAGGGCGCGGCTTCGACAAATCAGACTTTAGTCATATTCATTTATCTATGATAGGTACTTCTACCTCCCCTCCCCTGAGAGAGAACTTCTAGTAGTATACAAATCAGTCGATCGACCGGTTTGTCATTTGGCGCATGGATGTTACTCATGTTCCTGAATCGTTATCTGCGGGATGTCGATTCTGAACTCGTTCTTCTTGTGTGACGTCATGCCAAGTCTCTTGCCTGCATTATCAACGATACGCTAGCCTCCGTCTCTCCCACTTCTGCACGAGCTGTCAGAGCAAAGTACCAGGTGCAACGATATCTGCACTCCGCGTTACAATAACTTGCGAGATCGAACCGAAGTGTTGACTATATAAGTTTGCTAAGATGCCCTGTCATGGCGCATCTGAACTTTGCCTTAATATTAAGCTTTCGCGTCGCCTATCATGAGGCTCGCATCTTTTTTGCACTTTGCAACCATCGTGGAAGCAACTACCGTCTTTCAGCTTAACTCCACATCGTACTATTCCCCAGACCTTGTCGCAGCAACCCTCGCATTTGAGAACGAGAGAACTGAAGCGGTGCCAATTACCTACCTTTCTTTCGCCGAACCTACCCTTACTGCGGAGCTACTAGAATCGACCATCACTTCATTTCTTTCTCACGATGATGTGTACACAGAACCTTATCTCTCGACGCTGGTGCTTGGTGGCTTGGGTACCCTGTCGGACGGCGCGCATGCGTAAGAAAAGCTCCTGTACGAACTGCACAAGAGACACACACTGACTTCGTACGCGCACCTTTCAGGTACGTTACTTCGCTCGGATGCACTAAAATATATAGCGTGGTGGATGTCGACTTGAGTTCTGGTCCATATTTGCTCCACCCATCAAATGCTGTTACTAGGGTTTATCGACTGTATTGGGATCACAACTTTGCTTTCGTGGAATCTGTCACTGAGGGTCCAAATGGTACTTTCGTTCCTGTCACAGGTTTGGCTTTGACAGATGCCTATGGAGCTCTTAGTATCGCAGTGCCGTCTCGACTATACTATCCACTCCCCACAGAAGACAAACCATTATCAGGAAAGCGACTCGGGGTCAAAGATATCTACGACCTCAAGGGAGTTCGCACTAGTGGCGGGAACAGAGCGTACCGAGACCTCGTCAATCCTGCCCCTGAGAGCGCGGCAGCATTACAAAAGCTGATTGATCTGGGCGCTGTCGTTATCGGAAAGACGAAGACCACACAATTTGCGCTTGGAGAGCGGCCAACCGCTGACTATGTGGATCAGTTAGCACCCTTTAATCCCAGGGGAGATGGTTACCAGCATCCTCAAGGGTCGTCGGCGGGTTCCGGAGCTGGACTCGCATCATACAACTGGATGGACATTGCAACTGCGTCGGACACGGGTGGATCTGTTCGCCTACCAGCCATGGCAAATGGTCTTTTCGGCATGCGTGTCACTAACGCCTCACTGCCGCTTGATGGAATTCTACCCATATCAGCAATTTTCGATACGCCGGGCGTATTGGCTCGCTCGGCTCGGCTGCTACAAGCCGTACATAGAAGATGGTATCCAGCCAAGGTATATACGTCTTATCCCAAGCGTATCGTTTTACCCGACCTGTTCTGGCCCACTGTGAATGGAACAAGCATGCACATCTTCGATTCGTTCATCTCCCAGCTCGCTACCTTCCTTGATGCCAACTTGACAACCTTCAACGCCAATGCCAGCTTTAATACATACACGAACACTTCCGAAGGCCCGGCATCATACATTGGCTCCACATACTCTGATATCACCAACGTCGATCAATACCGCGACCTAGGTCTACCATTCAGGGAGCAGTACATCGCCAAGTTCGGCAGAGCACCGTATTGGAATCCACAAACACGAGCGCGATGGAACCGGGCTGCTACCTTGCCAACCTCCAGTTACACCACTGCTATCGAGCGCACAAAGACGTTTCAATCATGGTTTCGAGAAACTCTAACGCCCACATGTGAATCCACATTGGTGTTATATCCCATGGGCGCTGGTACAGAAGACTATCGTGACATATACACCACTGCACCGGGTGGTATCTTTGCTGCGGGGCTACCGTAAGCTCTTCTGTATGAATCACACTTGGCACATATACTAACTCTGAGTCTTTGAATATAGCGGGAATCAGATGTCTGTTTTGGCTGCACTGCCTGACTACACTATTCCAATTGGTGAAAGGACTTATTTCAGCAGGGTAACCGAGAGAAATGAGACGCTGCCTATTACAATTGGCATGGTAGCTGCTGCAGGATGCGATCATATGCTCATGGACTTGGTCGCTGAGCTTGCAGACGCTGGTATCATTTCTGGGGACGTGAAGACAGGCTCCAGTATGTACTGAGATGAGCGCAGCAAGTGGGAGCACCTCTACGGAACACAATACCCCGACGAACCGAGTGTATGCTTGTATACGCTACACATGTTGCAGGATCTGCACTGCATCGCTCTATCCCATACTTGTCTGAGCGCATCCTGTGCCGTGATTGGCGGACTAACGTTTTAGTTCCCTTGTCGATCATGAACATCTGGGGTAAATTAAAGGAACAATCCACCCTGTTTTGTCCACCTAACCGCGACTCAGGATGCTGTCCACGAGCAGCGAGCTGCAATATCGCTAGCTCTTTTCATTATTCCAAGGCATGCCATGTAGTGGATTCGTATAATAACACATTTGTCTGCCCATGTTTCTGTTTTTCATCGCGTCCATTATATCACCATAAACATGCATATATTTGCTCTTCTTCCCTTCCTAGTGGCTTCCGCCGCTGCCCTTGCCTTTCCAGGTGCAGAAGGTTTTGGTCGCAACGCGGCCGGTGGTCGTGGCGGTACCGTTTACGTTGTCACCAACCTCAACGACAGCGGTGAAGGCTCGCTCCGTGATGCCGTTTCCAAACCCGACCGCATCGTTGTGTTCGCCATCGGTGGGTTGATTAAGATCACTGAGCGCATGGTCGTGTCGAAACGCATATCCATTCTTGGGCAAACAGCACCTGGTGATGGCATTACAGTATACGGCAACGGCTGGAGTTTCAGCAATGCTGACGATGCAGTCGTACGGTATTTGCGCATCAGAATGGGAAAAGGAGGTAGTAGTGGCAAAGATGGCATCACGATTGCAGAGGGGAGCAACATGATCTTCGACCACGTCTCTGTAACCTGGGGCCGAGACGAAACTTTTTCGATATCTGGTTCAGAAGTCGGTAACATCACCATCCAGAACAGTATCATTGGGCAGGGTCTTCAGACACATTCTTGTGGCGGTTTGATGCAAACAAATGTCGGGAATGGTATCAGTCTGTTCCGCAACTTGTACATTGACAACAAGACGAGAAATCCAAAAGTCAAGGGTACGAATGACTTTACCAACAACGTTGTCTACAACTGGGGAGGAGGCGGCGGATACATTGCTGGAGATTCAAGTGCAGCGAGCGAAGCGAATATCGTTGGAAACTATTTTGTTAGTGGCCCGAGTACCAGCGTAACAGCCTTCACGCGAGGAAACGAGAACTTCAAGGGATACGTTGAAGGAAACTTCTATGATTCTAATCGCGATGGTGTATTGGACGGATCGGAGCTTGGTGTAGCATCCAGCAACTATGGCGGCATGAACATCCAGGCAGCAAAATTTCCTTTTCCGGCACCCGAGAAAGTCTTGTCAGCCAACGATGCGTTGACGCTTGCTGAGAAGTCTGTTGGTGCAAGCAAAGTCCGCGATGCGGTTGATGCGCGACTCGTTGAAGAGTTGAAGAGCTATGGGAAGACGGGAGAGTTGATCAGTGATGAGAATGCTAGTCCAATGGCCGGACCAGGAACTATTGATGGCGGAGAGCAATGGGTTGACGCGAACGGTAATGGCATACCCGACGATGTCGAAGAACAATTCAAAGACGTGGAGGAATGGGCAAATAGCTTAGTACCGAGTAGCTACTAGGTGAATTTGGTCTGCGTCGTTAGCATCATCTCGCACGACGCATCGGTTAAGTTTATTAACGATTGGCTTAATTCGAAGACTAGCGACTGCTGTAAAGACTGCATCCTTCATGTAATAAGACATCCGAGCACCTGCTTGAACTGACAACCGAAACGATAGCACACAAAGTTTTATCCATGTATGTTACACGGTGCTCCTCCAAAACCTCAGAGCCAACTATGCTGCGGCGATCTGAGCCCTCAAGAAGATGGGTGCCTGCACAGCAGCCTCGTCCGAGTACAAAAGATGTGCGGGCGTAATGATGAGCGTACCGGTGCAGACCAAGTCTCCAGTCTCGCAGTAAATCCTGGTCTTGCTGGTAGGAAAGTTGGGGATCCTCCCTCCATTCTGCAGGTTCTTAGTGTAGCCGAACAACACCACACCCTTGATCTGATTTTGCACAGCCGCACTGAGACCGGGGATCGCATTAGACATGACCGCAGCACCTTGAGAGTAACCACCTGCAGTGATGGGCGTGTTCGGGCATTTGCTCGCGGCAAGGTTGAAGAGACGCTGAGCTTCGCGGATGGCGGCTTGAGAAGTACCGGCTGGAAGAGTGTTCTCTGCGATACCGGCAGTGTAGGGGCCACCTACGCCCTGAATCCAGACGTTTGACGCCCCGTACGCATTTTCAAGAGCGTTTGCTGTGAAAGGGCCGACAAGTGCGCCCTATGATGGTCAATTACTGACATAGAGAAGTATGTGGTGGACCTGTTTGTGCTCACCATATTTCCAGCTTCGGTGCTTCCCCTTGCAAAGATAAAGATGGTGCGTGGGCATGCAGCGCTGCTTCCTGTCTCGAGCTCATTGCTGGTGGCACTAGACTGACGGGCTTCGAGAGTAATAAGTTGAGGCTCATCAGCGGGCGCAGTGACGGGTACTGCGACGGCGATGGGCGAAGTAAGAGCGAGAGAAGTGAAGAAAGAGAGGATCGCAAGATACTTCATATTGGCGATTGGGATAGCGATAGACTGTGCCTGATGGCTCTGGAAGGTGGGTATTCTGAGGAAGTTGAGAGTCGACTGCTTGGCTGAGCTGTGTCTCTAATCGTAACGCATCCCCTTCCTTTTATGCTCTTTCTTACATGTACAAGATACTGTCTTCACACTGGCACCCTCAACGACTGCCTCGGTATCTAAACTGCCTAGCATCTTGGAATGCATCTCTGATATTGATGAACGGACATGCTGTCCCCAAAGAGTGCTGTAGCCGTTCACATACCATCTTTGGGAGATCGAGATCTGGTGTTTACTGTTGACTGTCGATAGTCTGACCAGTAAGCATCTTGGTCGCATCTGAGCTTCCTCGGCCCAGGAATCTGTGCCTGGGATCTGTGTCTAGGCATGCATATGAAGTAGACATGGATGAACGGCTGATGGTGGGATGGATGGGTCGCGTGGTACGGGGACGAGGATTTGCTGCGGGATCGAAAGGACACTATCGAGCGTTGCGGTCAAGCTCGCGAGTCGAAGCCGAGGCACGGTTCAGTGTTCATGGATGCAACGAACCATCATCCTGGGTGAGATGACAACTCGTGATGTGGGGTGCATACATCGAAGGTTCCGTTTCGCGAGAATACGTACCCCGCATCACATCCACTGCAGAATTCAGAGAGCGCTAGAGACCCCAGGTAACGCGAAGCGAATGATTGCGCGGAAAATACCGGACTGCGATATTTGTAGTCTTGACAAAGGTCGGAACTCTGGATGTTGATTACCGCCTATCGTCGAGTAAAGGAAGAACGGCATGGGAACTTGGTACCTTCCCAAAAGAGAGTGTGTGCATTCAACGCATACATTGCAGAGGTGATTATCCCCGGGTTCAAGATCCTACTTTCGGCATTTATCTCAAAAGCAATCATGACTGCTGAATTGCGGCTAAAAGGCATTCATCAAGCGCGGGATGTCCCATCCCTCTTCACTGTCTACCCTTGCAGCGGACTAGCTACTGCATTCATCTTCTTAGGCGTCCGAGACTTTCGCTTTGGAGGACTCAGAGTTACATGAGACATGACATGTACACTGGCGCATACAAGCACGAAGACGAACGCATAGAATGCCAGGAGGTTTCGAGCCAAGACTAATGTGATCATGCCGTAGATCAAGCTGGAAATCGGCCAGAAGAACTTCTGTACGTACAACCAGGTATCGCATAGGTTGCAGAAGAGGTTTTTCAGCAACAGTTGAATGCGAGCTCGGTAAGCCTGAAGGTAGTCGTCCGTTGTTGGCGGCGCAATTATTCTCTCCCAATGCTCTCGACGAGCATCATGTGCCAATGTACGTACATCGAGAGATGTAGGCGCTCTTGTCTCGAGGAGGTACTCCCATACGATCTTCAGCTGTCTGTTCCAGCCATATGGTTTTTCTCGATGCATGAATTTTTCCCATTTCTTCACGGTCCCGACTGCCATCTCTTCAGTAACCTGAAACCATTCCTTGTGTACCGATTTATGTTTGTCGCAATGAAGCGGCACGCAATGGCTTTCCAGATCAGTATGCACAAGCTTTTCCAGGCGAGAACAGTTTTCAATCTCGTGATCCGAGACGTGGATTATATCAGCTGTGAAGTTGCAGCCCTTCTCATGTTCGATGATACGTTCTCTGAATACTCGAGTCGTCCATCCAATCTTGTAGCCTCCTCTCTTATTGTGCGGATCACACAAGACATACATGAAGCCTTTTTGATCAGTAGGAGTCAACTTTCTCCGTAGCTCCCTATATAGGCTATCGTGGGTAGATCTGGCGGTCTTCGGGGTCATGCCTGGTGAATGACTATTGTTGTCTTGACGGACTTGTCGAGTCGTTCTTTTGTTCGTATCGGGGGTCGATAGAGAAGCCGAAGACCTTGATGTGGATGAATTATCCACATCCGGATCCGGACTACCATCGGACCGCTGACGCTTTCGCGGAATAGATTCCCTGGGAACTCGAACTGCTTCTGCAGCAATTCGTTCTCGATCTTGGAACGGATCAGAGACGAACCGAGTAGACCGATTCAAACGAGTGTTGCAGGTAGCCGAATCAACTAGGCTGTGCGATCGGGTGGCGATCTTGCTGATGGGTGAACCAGTAGAGGCTAGAGTCTGAATGCGGTGGTACGAAGTCAATATACGACCCACATCCAATTTGTGCCGGGATACTCACTGTGGGGTCGCTGTTGGTGGCTGTGAGTCGTTGTCTCACCGCAGGATATTTTATGGTTGTGAGATTTGGATCATTAGGTTCAATTTTAGATTCTGATAGTGAGCTTGGTCTTGATCCATGCAACTGACGGAGGCAAGAGGTGTCTGAAGGGGTGCGGGAAACCATACTTGAGTGTGAAAATTATGGATGATAGATGATGTACGATATAGAAAACTGGCCATGTGGTAGAAAAGAAGTCCATACGCTAAGGTTGTCATTTAAACGTATCAGTTGTGTTCATTGAAGCGCTGTAGGATTGCTCTCCAGCAAATGCAGAGATCGCATGAGCGTACGTGTGGCGGTGCGGAATGTCACTGCTGTACCATTTGTTTCGCATGTTTCATAACGCATCCTCGCATTGACAACAGGGTAAGAATGGCACGTTCAACAACATCAGCCTCAATCGATACTGTCCATGTCTATTTTAAATCAGTAAACGATTCGGATAAGGCCGTAGTGAGTGATAGCCAGCGACGAACGATGTGGTCGTTCGATACCATCATTCGCAAGTACTGATTGCAGTAAGTTAGACTACGCCGTGTTTGTCTGGTGCAACAGACGTGCATATCCGACCGCTGTGCCCAGTCCAAGACACGTAGATACAACTAGGACGGATGTCTGATGGATGTCAGGCTGGTGATGGCTTTGGTCCCTACATCGCATTTGCTGTAGGCAAGGCTGCAATGTAGGAGCCTCGCAGCCTTCCTAGGATCGGTGCCATACTTGCGCAACCCAACAACCGAGCGTCTAGATTCGCAGTCTAGACACTGGACCTGTCTAGGATGATGAAGTGGCTTGCAGTGGCGGTGGCTGGCAATGCCATGGAAGAAGTAAAGACTGTGTTCTGGGCGCGCTGACGAAGGAGATGCAGGCAGCGACGTGGGGTGCGTCATACTGTGCTCTCTTCACATGGTCGAGGCGCCGATATCGAACAGTAGGATTCGTCCTTCAAAAGCGAGATAGGAGGGCCAAGGTGGTTGGGAGGGAGCGTGGTGTTTCGTCTATCCTTCGGTTCTTCCGAAGATTGCGCCTCTTCTTAGCGCCTGCTGCATTAGCGCGTATTCGTGGGAACACAGAGAAGGACCACGATGTCATCGACCTGTACCCCCATCATGGTTTGATCGGTGAACAAACTGCATCCTCTAATATTATTTGTGTCAATGACGCGTTTCCGCTTTTCGTCTTACTGTGAGCGGCAAGGCCATCCCGTCGGCATGCGTTTAACATCCCGAGCGCGCGCATGCAACCTAGCTCTAGTGCTACCTCATGCAGGAGAAAGGTCGAGCTGTGATGCTCCGGTGCGTGTAGGATACCAGATACTTCATACTGCGATGATGTTCTGCTCTCTCCCGAACACCTGCAATGGCCATCAGTGGGGTACGCTAGTGCGGCCGGAGCCAGTCGCCGCGCCGTTGCCGTTGCCTTTGAAGACTTCACCGACATTCGCCTCGCTGGGGACCTTTTCCATTGATGCCTAGGAAAACCGCGTAAGACATTGTATACATGCTCACTACTGCTCGACCAAGTGTTCATCGGCTGGGGCTCAGGTGGAAGGAATTGTTGTCTAAATAGGTCTTGACGCGCAAACGTAAGAGGCAAGCATTATGGCGTCCTTCCAGATCCCATTGTCTTCGGCTCCAAGATTTCCCGATATACCACCAATATCGCATTGCCATCGAATTTGGGTCAGTACAGCTTCAGATAGCTTCTTAGAATACAGCTGACCTCACCAGGATACAAGAGCAGCACAATTTACCCCATGTGCTCTGCCTTTTGTTGCAACTATACCAGCTATACTCGCGGCATTAGTACTGCTCAAGTACTCGCTACGGGTCATCGATGGGTATTGGCCAAGATGGACGAAACCTTTTGTACACGAGGCAAAGGAGAAGTCGAGTGAGGCAGAAACACCTTCGACACGTCGGCCTGTGATTGGGACATTTTCCCTCTTGGCCCTAGCTACGATCGGCCTGACATTCCAAATCCTCAATGTCTTCTTTCCCAGCCGTCAACCAACAGCTATATATCCAGCTATCGCATGGGTACGTGAGCTCTAGCGTAGCTGGGATTGTCGACTAACAATTGTTTTAGGCCATTACAGTGGCGATTATCCTCGTAGAGCGTCCAAGAAAAGCTTCTTTGCCACTGTTGCTTCTGTTCACGGGTCTCTTACTGGAACAGCTGGTCGCACTGTCCCATAGGTCATCTAAATTCCTAGCTAAGGATGTTCCCTGGGTCGTCGCGCCTGCGGCCGCTATATTGGGCATCATTACGATACTCAACATGCCTCTTAGAGATCCTGCATTACCAAGAGAAGATATCTGCCCTGCCTTTGACACCCCAACAGTGCAACTTCGGACTCCTGAAGACAACTTGACTCCCTGGCAGTACATGACGGTGTCTTGGATGGAACCGCTGATCAAAAAAGGTGTGACACGCCAAATGGAAGACGAGGACATCTGGGACTTGGGTTGGGAGTTCAAGCATGCTCGGCTCCACGAGGCATTCCGAAAGCTCCAAGGTTCGGTGACGAAAAGAATCTTTGTCGCGAATGGTATGGACTTAGTACGCACCACTGTCTTGAACGTGATACGATTGTGTGCGAGTAAGTCTAGAATCTAAATCCTCTACTTTGCTTAGTATGGATCTGACGAAAGCAGCTCTACTCACGCCGGTACTCTTGCAGCGAGTTCTCGCTTCCTTGGAGGACAAAAACAACAGCGCTACGATTACCTACGCCTGTGTCATCCTGGGGTTGCGTCTGATATCTGCTCAGTTGAACACCTTCAACCTATGGTACCAGAGACGAGCGTACGAGAGATGTAGAGGTGAGCTCATCACGATGCTTTATGAGAAGACACTCCATCGCAAGATCTTGGGTGCCAAACAGGAAGTCAAACAAGACCAAACCAATGGTCACAGTAACCATGAGGCACGCGCAACGAACGGCGTGAATGGTGGTGATATTGACGCAACGATCAAAGCAAGTCCCAAAAGTTGGTTAGGACGTCTGAACATGTCCGTCCGATCAGTCTTTACGAAGAGCGTCCAAGCGCAGGTCAAAGATGACAAAGACGCCGCATCAATGGGAAAGATCCTCAATCTGATGCGCAATGATGCGTACGAGATAGCACAACGCTTCTGGGAGTTTTCCGATATCGTTACTAAGCCTGCCGGTGCCATCTTTGCGACTATACTGATTTGGCGCATGCTGGGTTGGGCATGCCTGCTCGGTGTTGTGGCACTAGCAGCTTCACAGCTACTCAATATCGTCATTGCTCGCTTTCAGGTCCACTTCGAGAAGAAACGCAGAGTGGCAACGGACGAGAAATTGCAACGTACGAGCCAATTTATAGAGTCTATTCGTCACTTGCGCTGGTACGGCTGGGAAGGCGCATGGCTGGATGGGATACTGGAGTCTCGTCAAAAAGAGTTGCATCTTCGCATCATCAACATCATCTTTTCGACATCCCTCTCTTTCATTCTACGATTTGGTTCTGGGCTGTTTCCTGCGGTTGCTTTCTACGCCTTCACCAAGTTGGCCGGCCAAAACTTGCGCATTGATCTAATATTTCCTGCGTTTGATCTGTTTAACCTGCTGGAATCGTACCTTCGAGCATTGCCGCAACTCGTCACTACTTGTCTCAATGCATACGTCGCGATGGGCCGTATTGAGGAGTTCATGGCTGAACCAGATAAAGAAGAGACGGATGTCGTGCCAGAAGGATCTGCTGATCTCGGTCTCCATCATGCATCTTTTGCCTGGCCTGGAGTAGATCATAACGTCCTCGAAGACATCACGTTGTCTTTCCCTGCTGGGGTCACGGTGATATACGGCGAGGTTGCCGCCGGTAAGACAGCGCTGCTGCAAGCTCTTCTGGGCGAGCTTGATACAACAGCCGGTGAGCTTGTGCGCCCTGATCAGGTAGTTGCGTACTGCGCGCAGACCCCGTGGCTTCAAAGCATGAGTATTCGCGACAACATACTCTTCTCGTACCCCTATGAAGAGAGTCGCTACAAACAGACCTTGGAAGCATGTGCATTGTTACCCGACATGACTGAGCTCAAGCATGGAGACTTGTCAAATATTGGAGAGAACGGCATTGGCTTGTCTGGAGGCCAGAAAGCTCGCGTGGCGCTGGCGCGAGCTGTCTATAGCCGCGCAAAAGTGCTGCTGCTTGACGATCCGTTGTCAGCTCTAGACCACCAGACAGCCGAGTTCATCGTCGCCAAATTGTTAGCTGGACCATTGCTCGAAGGTAGAACAACCGTCCTTGCTACACATCGAACAGAAATATGCCATGGCATTGCGAAGCAATGGGTTCACCTAGAGCAGGGCAGAGCTACGATCCACGAACCAAGTCAAGTTGAAGATGCGAACGCACTGAAGCGCACTCAGACGAACGAAACTGAGGCAGAGGAGGACGCAAAGAAGCGAGAGGAAGAACAAGCAGCGGCTGTACCCGACAAGTTCATCGAAGATGAACATCGCGCAAAGGGAGGTGTCAAATGGAGTGTCTATTGGCGCTACATCCGAGCAGGTACTCTCCGATGGTGGTCTGTCGCTATATTCGTCATGGCGTTGTTCCGTTTGCTTGACGTTGCGCAGACCTGGTTTATCAAGTCCTGGGCTGAAAGCTACGAGCCGGGCAAACACAAGGGTATCTTTGACTTCCTACCACCACCAGCGGAAGATGTGGTTCCTTGGCTTTGGACTTTTTTCCTGTTCATCACGGCGACCGCGGTACTCTTTTGGTGGACGAATCTGATCATGTTCGGCGTGGGCGTAAGTGTCTCTCCACAAACTACATGTAAGACATGCACTGACTTGATACACCTACGTTTAGTACCACGCTGCCAAGACCATATTCAGGGAAACTGTTGAGCGCGTTGCCCATGCCACGTTCAGATTCTACGACGTAACACCAGTAGGGCGATTGATGAACCGATTGACTAGTGACATGAACACCATTGATGGCGAACTAAGCAACGCCTTTATTGTGTTTGCATGGCAGGCCATAGGCTGGATGAGTGCCGTCGTCATCATTTTGTCTTCGACCCCAACTTTCCTGGCTTTTGGCCTGCTGCTTGGTTGTGGGTTCGTCTATTACTTCTTCCGCTTCCTGCCAACGTCACAGAGTTTGAGACGACTTGAGGTGAGTCACGCAAACTCACACAAGGTTTTGACTACTAATCGGAGACAGATGGTATCGCTATCACCACTCATGAGTAACTTTGGTGCGCTCCTCGAAGGCCTTACCACCGTTCGAGCTTTCAGTGCACAACGGAGATTTCAAGCTCGTGTTATTGAGGTCGTCGACAACTTCCAGAAGAACGATCATTTCTACTGGTCGCTCCAAGCGTGGCTTGCGCTTCGGTTCAGTGTTATGTCGGCTAGTGCTACGTTCGTTATGACACTCATCGCCGTGTATACACATATAACCCCCGGACTCACTGCGTTTGTGCTCATCACCGCGGGCAAATTCGTTGTTCACACAGAGTGGATGTGTAGGATCTACGGAACACTGGAGATGGACTTTACCAGTGTTGAGCGTGTGGTTGAGCTGCTCGACATCGAGACGGAAGCACCCGGCGTTGTCAAGCCGCCAGCACACTGGCCTACATACAGTGGCGACATTGAGTTTGACGATGTGACGATCCGTTACGCAGAGAACCTTGAACCTGCGCTTCAAAACATTACCCTGAAGATTCCAGCAGGTTCCAACACAGCCGTCATTGGGCGCACGGGTTCTGGGAAGTCGACTCTGGCCCTCTCCCTCCTTGCCACCATTGCGGCGGAGAACGGGCGGATCTTGATTGATGGGATCGACATATCTACTGTGGATAAACAGGCTCTCCGCAGCCGTGTTACGTTCCTCGCCCAAGAGCCTGTCCTCTTTCCAGGAACCATGCGCAAGAACTTGGACCCTCTGTCTGTCTACTCGGACGCTTCTTGTCTATCAGTGCTGCAAAAGATCGGTGGCGACCAGTACGACTGGACTCTTACGACGCCTATTGAGGGCGGCGGCAAGGGCCTTTCGCAGGGCCAACGACAGCTTGTCGGATTAGCTAGAGCCATGTTGCGGAGGAGTCCAATACTGATCATGGATGAAGCGACGGCTAGTATTGATTTCGAGACGGCACAGAGGATTCAAAGCGTACTGCGGGAGGAGATGAAGAGTAGTACGGTGGTGACGATCGCACATCGATTGGAGGCAGTCAAGGAGGCGGACTATTGTGTGGTGCTTGGGAAAGGCAAGCTGATCAAAGCAGGTAAAGCCCAAGACATGCTTAGAGAAGGCGGCGAATTTCAGGGCATGTTGGCCTAGATGTCGAGGTCTGAGATGTTGTTTTTAGCAAAAAGTGTTTCATGTAAGGATGTATAGACTACTTGTGTATGGATTAGTTGATTCTTTGACAATTTGCTGTCGCGTGGAAAAATAAGTGGCTGCTGAAGCCGGGTTCCGGATTTAAGCATGAGGCTTGCGTGGCACCGCCACGATTTGCGTTAGCAGCAACAAGGATGTGTGGGCGCAATGGGGAATCGCGAACGCCGCATCTTCCGCGTCTGCAAAGCCTCACAACTCGCAATCCAACGCCAAATCCTCAGTCGTCAGCATGCTGTGACACCCGAACAAGCTTTCCCAATCTCTTGCCCAAATTCCGATCTCTCTGCCATCTCAACAAGCGCGCTACCACAATCCGGAGGTGTAGTAAGCTCCGCAACCAAGCAGCATCACGCGGATCCCCGACATGGCTGCTACGCCATCAGACAGCAATGGAGCCTCCCCGGGCGACCACGAACTCGAGGTCATGGCGGACAACAAGCCCAGCCTCCCAGTGGAGGAGGACATAATGCAGTTGGCTCGGCTGGGAGAAATTGCGGCTATCCAGAAACTCTTCGACAGCGGCAAGGCGGATGCGACATTCAAAGATGAGCAGGGCATAACACCGCTACATGTGCGCACACCAGATGGCTTGAGAATGACCGACTGCTAACTTGCTGCAGTGGGCCGCCATCAACAATCACTATGCTCTCTGCCACTTCCTTATCCAAGCCGGTGCGCCCATCAACGCAAAGGGCGGCGATGCTGTTGCGACACCCGTCCTCTGGGCTGCGAAGCGTTGCAACTACTACATTGTCAACCTCCTGCTCGACCACGGCGCCGACCCTCTCCTCACCGACGACCAAGGCTTCAATCTCCTGCACAGCGCCACGCTCGACGGCAATGTGTACCAGATCGTCTTGCTGCTCCACCAGGACATACCCGTTGATATTCCAGATCCCCAGAGCCATACCCCGCTCATGTGGGCTGCATACAAGGGCTATCCGTCTTGTGTTGATTTGTTCCTCAGATGGGGCGCCAACGTGTACGCGACCGACGACCAGGGCTTCACTGCACTCCATTGGGCCCTGGTAAAGGGGAGTCAGGGATCAATACAGAAGCTACTAGAGTATGGCGCCGACCGATTCGCTAAGAACAACGACGGCAAGACACCGGAGGTCACGGCGCAGGAGATGAACACTACTCGGCAATGGCGTCGCGCCCTCATGGAAGCTGGCTTCGATCGAAATGGAAATCCGAGACAGTTCCCCATCCCAGGTATCAAGGACACGAGATGGTTCCTGAGTCGCTTCATATTCTTCTGGCCGTTTGCTATACTTTTCACTGCCCTTTTCCTCGTCAGCCACTACCCGGCGTTTGTTGGTATACCCTTGTCGTTGATTGTCGCCTATCTCATGCAATGGGGAGCACAGTGGCTTTTGCGATGGGGTCCCTCCAACATGCGAAGCATACATCATACTGTACGTCGACTGCTGGCTTACTTGTGCCTTGTCGCTAACCAAATCCCAGCCTTTTTTGGCCGGCATCTTCGCCGGCACACTGTTCTGGGTCGGTCTCCGTTGGGCAACAACAGTCTTACCCTGGACAATTCGAACCAACTTCTTTATGAACTTTCTCTTCGCAGCATTCTACGGACTCACGGCCTATTTTTATTTCTTCACCATGACTATTGATCCCGGCTTTGTACCCAAGTCGGCGAGCAGGAGTGCTTCCAAGGCAGTCATTGACGAGCTTATGGAGCTACGACAATTTGATGAACGCCACTTTTGTGTAAACTGCATGGTGCGGAAGCCTTTGCGTAGCAAGCATTGTAAGAGATGTGAGCGCTGCGTTGCAAAGAGTGATCAGTGAGTAGTTCACGTTGACAGCATAGGATGGCGCTAACCGTGACAGTCATTGTCCATGGGTGAACAACTGTGTGGCGAACAACAACCACAGACATTTCGTGCTGTATGTACTATCTCTGGAACTCGGTATTGTTATGTTCATAAGGCTGGCCCTTGCTTGTAAGTCAAAACCTGGTATGCTGGTGTCATAAGGCTAATGTTAGTAGATCTGGAAATACGTGACGCGCCCAAAGACTTTCCCAAATGCGCAGTCATCTCGCCGGATCTTTGCAAAGTCCTCAACAAAGACCCATTTACGATTGTACTGTCAATATGGGCTGCCTTTCAACTAACATGGGTGACCATGCTTCTCTGTGTTCAGCTTCTTCAGATCGCGCGCAATCTCACGACCTACGAAAGCATGCGCGGACACCTTCATGGCGGCACACCTGCGGATGCGCTCAACTCATTTGTGACCACCGGCGATACGAGCCAAGACGTGTCCGGCGGTGCCGGGAACGCGCCCACGAACGGTTTCGGCTCTGGTCAAGATACAGGCGACATTCCACGTCGTCCTCAACCTAAAGCTTCTATTTGGGATCAATGGAAGCGTCTCCTTGGAATCGACACCTTCCTTACAATCGCCCTTCACGGAAGCCAAGGAGAACAAATAATGCGACAAAGACGGGGCAACCCCTTTTCACGAGGTATCGTTACGAATTGCAAGGATTTCTGGTGCGACGCCAGTCCAATGTTTGGTTCAAAAGAGAGTGGGTATGCAAGGCTGGGTGGTGAGAGAGTGGACTATACAAGGTTGTATGAGGTGCCCAAGATGAGGTATCAGAGAGGTGGTGGAGGTGAAGGAGGGAGGTATGAGAGTGTGGCTGCGGAAGAGGAGTCATGATCACGACGCAGGTAGCGATAATGGTAATGATGATGAAGAGTATGGAACGCTAGTGGTTCCCAGGACCATACAAATACTTTGTCGTGAACTATGCTGTTCTCACGTCGGCTACTGAAATGTGGCCGAAATCCCTGCAGTTGTACCAGACCGGAAGTCAAAAGCCGAGGCTGCAGCGAAGAAACTCCCCGCGCCACCCTAAACAACCCGTCGTGGGTCGCGCACATGCTTGACGCTCCACTACCCTGTTCAACTTGGTCGCCTGGCTTTTGCTGAGCTTTCTTTTCCACTATGCCCTAAGTCTAATTTACTTCTTTTCCTTGTTGTTATCGTCGCAAGCTTTTAGGCTGTGCGCCGAATGTCGAAAATGACATCATCCGAGGCCCTGAGAGGGTTGAGGACCCTTTCGCGATGCGCTGGCCCGACGCCGAAGAGAATTGCGGTGGGACGCAACCTGACAGTCGATGGCAAGAGGGTGATATGCACCAACTGCACGAGAAGTTCAAGACAGGCGAGGCATGCGCCAGGGCACGCTCCTGCGCGCCCGAGCAACGTTGCCCATGTGCCGAACAGAGTTTCCTTTGCGCCGGTAGGTTGCAGAGGGTACGCGCAGGCTGCGCGTGAATGTACGTTTCGTAACTGAAAAGACTGCTTTTCAACATGAGTGCTGATCTTAACAGATGCAACTGAAGACCCTGAGCGAACCCATGGCCCCATGGCCGAGTACGATGCGCGCGTCGAATCCGGGCGATTACGAGACGACGAGCACCAACGCAACATCATCAGGAATCTTCAAGACCTCCACGATATGCTGCAATCCTATGAACAACCGCCCGTCCAGCAACCTACCATCGAGTCCCTTCAGCCACCTAAAAAGTCCTTCTTCTCTTTCCTCTCATCGTCCAGCCCCGCAGGATCGGCCCTGCCACCCATACCAGAATCACTACCAAAGGGCATGTATATGTTTGGAGATGTAGGCAGTGGGAAGACAATGATGATGGATTTGTTCTACGACACACTTCCGCCAAACATTAAGAGAAAGACGAGGATCCATTTCCACGCCTTCATGCAAAGCGTACACAAGGACTTGCACAAGATGAAGATGCAGCATGGGAATGACATTGACAGTATACCCTTCGTCGCAGCGGGTATAGCAGAGCGGTCCTCGGTTCTTTGCTTCGACGAATTCCAATGCACGGATGTCGCCGATGCCATGATCCTCAGGAGATTAATGGAGAGCTTGATGGCACATGGAACAGTCATCGTCACGACGAGTAACAGACACCCAGACGACCTATACAAGAACGGTATACAAAGAGAAAGCTTCATACCTTGTATCAATCTTCTAAAATCAAGACTTACGGTCCTGAACCTGGATTCATCGACAGATTACAGAAAGATCCCACGGCCGCCAAGTGGTGTCTATCACCACCCGCTAGACGCCTCCGCGCAAACGCATGTAGAGAGATGGTTCCGCTTCCTCGGCGACTTCGATAACGACCCACCACACCCGGCTGTTCACGAGGTCTGGGGAAGGGAAGTTCGCGTACCGAAGGCTAGCGGGAAGTGTGCCGTGTTTAGTTTCGACGACATCATTGGACGCGCTACGGGAGCAGCCGACTATCTGGAACTTACGAGGCAGTATGAGGCGTTTGTCATTACAGGGGTGCCTGGGATGAACTACAGGTCAAGAGACTTGGCGCGGAGATTCATCACTTTTATAGATGCCGTGTACGAATCAAGGGTAAGCGAGATACTGGCAGTGCGGGAGCTCATACACGGGGGCACGTGGTTGGAAGTATACAGTACTAACGGAAGACCAGGCCAAGCTAGTAATGACAACAGCTGTTCCCCTAACAGCCCTTTTCCTCGACCAGTCCGAACTAAACGACGCTGTAACCGCTACACAGAAAGCTGGAAAACTTCCCACTACGACCTCTCCTTCGCCCAAGCCACCTGCCAAATCTGCCGAAGCAGACAACCATGAAGCTATCTCGGATGTTATGCGTAATCTCATGGATGATCTTGGCATGAATATGGACATGTTGAAGAACAGCAGTATTTTCTCTGGTGACGAAGAACGATTTGCGTTTGCTAGAGCCTTGTCGAGATTGAGTGAAATGGGAAGTCAAGAGTGGGTTGAGCGCGGGTTGGGATTGGAGAAAAGAGGCGGAAAGGGAGAGATGGAGGGGTGGCAGAAGGTTCGAAGCAGATGGAGGGAAGATAGCATGTAGGATTGACCGCTTACACTATACCATATCTGAGCTCAAGGACACGAATTTGCGTGGTGAATACTTGCTACCGCTGGACGCGGGCATTACTCTTACCTCTGAAGTGAGGTTGTGGAGATTGAGAACACGGAAGACGATTGCGGTACATTGTTTCGATCTTGATTGCAGGAAATATTAAGATAATCAGGATCGACGCATCTCTTGCTAAGGTTAACCGCGATGTGCGGTGCGATGCTTGTATCGGACGATGGCGTACGTGTCATTCCATGAATCGTCGTGATCGTATCAGTGTATGGAAAATATTGCGATATTGTGGTGGTGAGAGCAAGCATGCGGTTGATCGACCCGTTTCAATTGACCGAAAGCTGTGGAGCCGCGGTTTGGCCGACATGATGTTCGTTGGCACAGACGCGATCGCCTCGTGTTCGCCAATATTGCTCCGTTCCAACAGGGTTGTCGGGCAGCAGCGTTCGGGCTTATGGGCTGTTTCTTACGAATAGCGGCTGCATATTCTGACAAGCACGTGTTACAGGCGGATAATCGCACAGGCAGTGTCGCGGAAAGGGCGGATAGGGCAAGTATCGCGTGCGTTATTGCTGTGGCTGGAGAGGTGTTGCAACGAGGACCATGTCTGCGCATGTCTGAGCACGACTAAGAGTGTTGGCGGTGAAGGTCGAGGCAGCCAATGAGGCGGGCTGTCTCAGCCATACCAAGTCACATGGACCTTGGCAGTACGTCATGGCACTGGCGCTAGCAATGGTAGCCGCGATATGCACCAACGCGGACCAGCGATAACACTCTTTCTTGAGCACGCGCATTGTCTGTAGTAACCACATGTTTGTGCTGCCTCCCCAACGTGGATATGGAGACTCCACATCCCGTCACCTGTCCTTATCGTGCATCTGCAGCGGCGTGGAGACTTGGGCCGTTGGTGTGGAGAAAGGGTCCTCGTGAGTCTTGCTCAAGGAACTAGTCATCAGAGCCTTGGTATCGATTACAGGGTACGCCGTATGATATAGACCTTACCGTCTCTTACATTGCTCTTTCTCCGGTTGGAAGTATTACACTCTCGGACAGACGCCATGGTCAACTTCACCCCCTGGCGGAAGTCGCAGTCAGCCGACGAGAGTCCCGTGGCTTCGACTGCCACATCCACACAAGAGAAGGACGCCCCACGACGGAGGTGGAATCTGGGGATTCTGAGCGACCCACAGACTGACGAAGTGCCTGGTAAGGACTTTTTTTATTGATTGTTCTAGGCGAATGGCAAACTAATCCTCTCCTCTCAGGCTCCGTTATTCTCCTGTCGAAAACGCACAACCGCAACGAACCGTTGGGACTCCAGCATGCCCACGCACGCACATCGGCCTCGTCGCTCCCCACCGCGTACCGACCCAGGCCTCAGCGAACTGCCTCGCAACCGGGCTCCCGCCAGTCGTCCCGTTCTCGGCCGCCCGAGAAGAAGCGGACAAAGGATGGTCGTTTCATTCTGGACCCACAGCCCGAAGAGTCGGCGAACGATCCGCTCAACTGGGCACAAGTGCGACGAGATCTCGCTCTCTTGTCGCTTGGATTCTACTGCATGGTCGGAGGAGGAATGACGCCGCTGTTGGCCGCTGGTTTCAATGATGTGGCTCAGACATACGACGTGACGATTCCCCAAGTGGCCTTGACTACAGGCCTATACATGCTGGGACTTGGTCTGGGTAGCGTGGTTGCGTCACCTACTGCCATTCTGTTTGGCAAGCGGCCCGTATATCTCGGTGCCATTATACTCTTCACCGTCTCCTCCATATGGTGCGCGGTATCGCCCAACTACGCCTCCCTCGTAGTGGCGCGCATTGTCCAAGGCTTTGCCGTTTCTCCAGTCGAATGTCTGCCTAGCGCTACTATTGCCGAGATTTTCTTCCTCCACGAGAGAGCGTACCGCCTGGGAATCTACACGCTACTTCTGCTTGGCGGAAAGAACTTGATTCCTTTGGTCAGTGCCGTTATTGTGCAGTCTTTGGGCTGGCGATGGGTCTTCTGGATTACCGCCATTGTCGTCGGTTTCTGTTTCTTCCTCATCTTCTTCTTCGTGCCCGAAACCTTTTGGGACCGAGCACCCAGGCCAGCCAAGCGACACAATCGCGCCCGTAGTAAGAGTCCAGGACAACACCATGGACACTTTCATCTACCAAATATGCACCACAAGAAGGCTGTCGATGCATCGCAGGCACAGAATGCATCAGTACCAGCAACGCCCTTGCCCACATCGCCTCTGGCAGCGCCCAACGAGGTGCCCGCCAAGCGTCACAAGAACACACATGTTGGATTCGCCGAGCCAGACCCTGACGAGAAGACTGGTCATACAGATATTGCTGATGGTACTGGGCGACACGCAAGTGTGCCGCCGACTCCACGCTCTCCGATGAGCATCCACTCCACGCCTGGCGAGAACCCGCGTCATGACTATTTCGGGCAATTTCCGGAAACCTTTGTAGCTGATCCAGAGAAACAAGATAGTCGTCCTGGCAGCGAACATATATCGACGGATCCTGCCGAAAATGACCATGTGTCAGAACAGTTTTCGATTCATTACACCGACTACTACCGTGACGCCCCGGCAAAGTCGTATCGCCAGTCGCTCAAGCCGTGGAACGGGCGTCTTGTCAAAGACAAGTGGCTTCGCGTAGCCATCCGCCCATTCATCCTCTTTGCCTATCCCGCCGTCCTTTGGTCATCGCTTGTTTACGCTCTTGCAGTTGGTTGGCTGATTGTGCTTTCTGAATCGGTTGCCCACATCTACCACGACACGTCGTACAACTTCACCCCACTTCAAGTGGGTCTTGTCTACATCTCACCTTTTGTAGGTGGTGTTCTGGGTACTGCAGTAGCAGGCCGAGTCTCCGACCTTGTGGTACGATTTATGGCACGCAAGAATGATGGCGTATACGAGCCAGAATTCCGTCTCCTCATGGCGGTCCCGATCTCCATTAGCACTGTTATTGGACTTATGGGCTTTGGTTGGAGTGCTGAAGAGAGGGACAGCTGGATTGTTCCGACCGTTTTCTTCGGCGTCATCAGCTTCGGCTGTTCGCTGGCTAGTACCACAGCCATTACTTTCGTGGTTGACAGTTACCGCATGTATGCGGGTGAGGCGCTTGTCACGCTTAATTTCTCAAAGAGTACGTCCAGCCTGATGTTACCTACATTTACATGGAAACTAACGCATTCTGACAGACGTTTTACACGGCTTCATCTTTTCTCTCTTCTTCCCGCATTGGCTAGAGTCGAGCGGTAGCAAGGATACATTCTTAGCGATCGGAGGCATTCAATTGGGATGCATGCTTTTCAGTATTCCCATGTACATTTATGGCAAGAGAGCACGGATGTGGACCGTGAGAAAGAACCTGATGGAGAAGTTCTAGATATTTTTCACTAGATGCGAGGGTGTGAATAGAATGGAGTTGCAAGATAGCAATATCTCCGTGTCTCAACGTACTGAGCATATGGTCTCATAGTTGCAGGTGCAAAGTGCGGGATTGTCTTGACCGAGCACAAGATACGGCCGCTCGTGTTGTATATGCACTAGCTAGAGGATTCTGAGCATTTCTTGGAAATCGATAGCTTGTTGTTGTGCCTAACATGGACGTTGATGGACACAGCTAGTACACCGCTGGTTGCTTAGACGACGGCGCATCGCCCTTGGCGGCGGGCAGTATTTTGCGCTCGACGCACTCGGCGGCCCACGCTCAGGATACATCTAACAGCCCCTTCAACACCAGATTAAACCCTCACACCGCCTATACCACCGTTTTCGGAATTGCTGAATATATTTCTTGTCACCAAGCAACTCTCGCAGTACACATTATACACAATGGTAAGTCGAGTCTTTTCTTCTTCGGAACTCGGACCCCGCATCGCTCGTGGCCTCTGGGCAATCGTTGGTTGGCCGCGGGCCAGGTCGTCCCTGCCCTGGCGTGCGGGCAACGGGCAGCGGCGAGTGGCCGCAGCAAAACAACGCGCGTGCTTCATTCTGTTGCACATGGTGTCAACACTGCAACTCGACTTTTCCAACGGCAGCATCGCAAATCCACGCCCAACAGTCCAACAACCCCACCACTAGCGATTTGAACAAGACGAGAGAAGAACAGCCATGGATAACAGTCATCAGGCCTCTACCAACTACCGCGAAGCTTTCCAGCTCTTCGACAAGCGTGGCAACGGCCGTGTCGACCGCGGTGCGCTGGGTGACCTCCTCCGCGCATGTGGACAGAACCCTACACTGGCTGAGATTGCCGATCTCGAGCGCGGTGTTGGCGCAGACTGTACGTATCCGCCATGCACGCATTCGCTTTCCAAGCGTTTTGCGCCTGCTGCACATGGGTTCCGGGGCTAACAGGTTGTTCACAGTCGACTTCGACACCTTCTCCAAGATCCTCAACCGCCCCGGCGGCTTCCGAGAACCCTTTGACATCGAGGAATACATCCGCGGCTTCCAGGTCTTCGATAAGGACCGGAGCGGCTTTGTCGGCAAGGGTCAAATCAAGTACATTCTGACCAACCTGGGAGAGAAGATGAGCGAGGAGGAGGTCGATGAGCTGTTCAAGAGCACCATCGATGCAAGCAATAACGAGGTGGACTACAGGGGTAAGTTTCTACACCTTTGAACAGAGCATCAGGAGACTTTGACTGACTGGTGATTGCAGAGTTCGTCAAGACTATTGCGGAGAACTAAACGTTGGTTCTTGCAATTCTTGTTCGTCCCTTCTTCTCCTTCTCCATTGAGATTTTATGCGAGCATGTCTGAAACGGGTCACGGTTTTTTGCATGCGGATTACGTCGGCGTTGGAATTGTCTTAACATGATACATATATACACTTCTTTGATATCTGCACATTGTAGGGCAGCAGGGCATGGGAGTCGGACAGCTCGAGAGCAGCGAATATGATGCTAAGACAAGATTGCATTAGTGAAGTCTCACACTCACACACGCACACAGATGCACACCAGTGATATCTTGATGTAAACAGGGAATACAACACTGTTTTTGGATCCATAAGGGACGCTGTCTGTTTGTAAACATATAGGCTTCTTTCCTCCTGTAGCATGAGAAGCCTTGCGCGTTCACCAATGGGGTATCTAAATGTACTGATAATGATGATGATGAAAGGAAAACGTCCCGCTGATCTACACGTCCCGAACTCCGAAAAAGCAACTGAAATCAATAAGCGCCGAAAGCAAGACTCGTCAGGGCAATCGTAATCATGATTCCATAAGAACGTTCTGTTGAGGAAACCTGCGCATGCTTCCCCGTGGAGTAAGCTGCGGAAGGCGGGGAGCCCCAGAGTTCAACGGCTGACGCAGGTCGGACGGATCCGCCTACGCTTTGACTTGGGTGACACTGACCGTGCCCATGCCCGCGCCGCCGACTGCTGAGGCGGATGTCGATGCGGTAGCTGCTTTTCCCATGATCATGTCGCTCGTCTTGACGAAACCGCCTGGGAGAAGGAAGACGTAATCCTCGCGCCTACCAGACCGGTCGACGGAGAACTGTTGCCAGTCCAACTGGTATCCTACAACCAGATTGCACCGTCCACAACGCTGTAGGTAACGCTTCTCAAAGCCCTCGTCGCTGGTTATTATCTCAGCTTGGCGGTCTTGTCGGGTAGAGAGGAGGAGTCCATAGTGATCCTGCGACGGCGCGTTCTTGTTGCGGCCCGAAGTGGGTGCTGGCGGAAGCGGCATGATATGTGCGGCATCGCGTGTATGTTGGCGTTTGGGTAGAGAAGGGAGCGGTGTGGTGGTTGCCAGTAGGAGGTGGTTGCACAGGCAGTGATAGGTGTAGACTGTGTTGCTGGCCTGGAGGGAGATCTTCTCCTCGGGAGTGGGAGAGGGCATGGCAAAGTAAGCGCGGGAAGTAGTGGCGATATCCATTATGGAAGTTGTAGATGTGTGAGTGAGTAGTTGGATGGTTGTTGTATCGGAGATTTAATGCTTGTGAACCGTAAGAGGAGATGCCGAGAGACTTTTATATATAGTCGGCTAGGAGCGATGCGCGGTACCGATCAACGGAAACCGTGGTACGATGAGGACAGCGAGAAGGTGGGCTGGAGCGTGTGTGGTATTCGCGCTATGTAATCGGAGTGGAACGTTGTGGAATATGGTATATCCGACTTGGGGGCCAGAAGAGCAGAAAATCGGAGGTCCGACCCTCTTATACTTGGACCGAAGGAATCTGTAAACGAACCCTGATGCTGGTTCTTACGCTTAGGGAACAAGCGTACGTGGTGGGACTGTGGGGATCCTTCCTGTCTCGTCGTCAGGATGTAGGATCGCCGCAGCGCAGAGTGCCAAGTCAATCAATAGTAGCTTGTCGCTCGTCTGCACAAAGGCGGGTGAGGCGGAATCGTGTTTGTGCTGGAGGGTGATTTGTTTGAAAGACGGTCCGGGCTCGAAACCCAATACTCCAGCCAAGCTCACTTGTGAGACCCTCTTGGCGTGTCTTGCTGGTGGAGTTGCGGCTGTCCAAGTAGGCTAAGCTGGGAGTCAGAGGTGTGTGCTAGCAAAAAGGTCTGAGTAAAGGGTCCACCAGGTGGCTCCACAGTAGTAACGGGTATTGATAAGAGCAAACAGGACGTATTGGAGTCACACAGAGGCTATGTTGAGGAGGTAAGATTTATAGTGTAATAGGTGGCCGGCGGTGGATGAGTAAAAAGACAGAGCAGGAGGGCGGCGGCGTCGTCATGGCGCGTCAGCACGCACACAGAGCGGGCAGCCAAAAGCACAGGGCAAACCCCACGATGCGTCCCCACGGTGGTGGACGTGGATCTGGTTGTGCGAATGGATTTGCAGCAGCTCACCACGCGTCGCAGCTGTTTGGACTCTGATTGCGCCGCTGCAACTCATGTGACAGGAGCTGAGATTGGGCCGAGAACGGGGTCCTCTGCTCGCCTCGAGTTTCCGGTGTAGCGTCGGCGCTAAAGGGCAGTGGGGTGAAGGAGGTATGGCGTGCATACCGCAGCACGCAGTAGAAGGTGCGAGGAAAGTTCCGTGTGGTTTCAATCTTCGGCGCGCCGCCGCCGCCCGCGCGCGCCCTTGCGTTGAGACTGCTTGGCGCCTCAGTACTTGCGACGCCTGTTAGACACGACTTGAGGCGACGAACCGGGGAGAATGCCGCTCACAAAGGATGTCATCAAGTTCGGCACCTTTGTGGTGACGAACCAGGTGCAGCCACAAATTCAGACCACACACGACACAGGCTAATCATGCGCACATAGGTCTTCCACGTAACGCGCCTATCCTTTGCCATAGTCAACCTCAAGCCCCTTCTGCCTGGTCATGTCTTGGTGTCGCCGCGCCGTATCGTGCCGCGTTTCAACGATCTGTCCGCCGCCGAAGTGCAGGACCTATTTCTGACCGTGCAGCGGGTGTCCCGCATGGTGGAGCGAGTCTTCAGTGCCTCGTCCCTGAACATCGCTATACAAGACGGCGTAGACGCAGGCCAGAGCGTGCCCCATGTTCATGCACACATCATCCCTCGCAAGAAGGACGACTTGGAAGAGAAGGGTGGCACCGATGCTATATACGGCATGATGGAGAGCGAAGATGCGGACCTGAGCAAGCAGCTTGCCGACAGGGAGAGGGCAGCTAAAGCACATCTCGCGGGAGAAGAAAAGAAGGGGCGCTTCCCTGCTGTGGACAATGATAGCCGCAAGCCCCGGACCGACCAAGAGATGCAGGAAGAAGCCGAATGGCTGGCAGAGGAGATGGCGAGGGACGGAAGAGACGAACAGAGCGTTGTCTGAGAGCCTTTGTCCAAACTGTATCTGCGCTCAATGCCTGGTCACCAGCTATGACCTCCTCCGCGTTCGAGCCTGAACCTCGCGTCACTACAGATGGACCTCTGTCTCTTCCATAAACTTGTGCCCATCTTAGACATAATACAGATAGGTTTTGAGGTCCTTCCTCTGTAGTTAACCCCATTTCGCCCATGTGCTATCGTACCTTTCACACTTGCCTGACGTCGAGCAGAACACTACTTTCGGAAACAGTGGGAAGGCTCGCTTGGCGATGCAGCCTGCAACTGTGCCCCAACACCACGCCGTCTTCTGGATCTCACGTCTCTGCTGCTGCTGCCCTACTTGAACTGCTCTCTTTGGCACTCGCGCCACCCAAATACATGTTCTCCCACTACTACACTGGTCGCTCCATCTCACCTCAATACACCATTTCGAGTTCGTTGCTACCTACGTAGAACAAGTGATCTTGGCCCACGTGGGCTTTGCTATTTGTCCCTGCTCATCTCGCCTGCTGAGTTGATTGTGTTCACCCACTCGACTTTTGATCCCTACCGACACCTCTTACAAGTTCAACATCGACTAAGCCTCCTTGCCTGCGAAACCATGACAAACTTCCGCCTTCTTGATCTTCCAGCGGAGCTCCGATACCATGTGTACTCTTTCTTGATTCCAAATGATATGGTCATCACATTTGAAAACTGTGGTTGGTTGAGGAGCGGCGAGCCTGACTGGACCACATATGGCATTCGAAAGGGTGAAGACGTTCCTAGCAGGATAGGTGGAAATCCCTTCTACAAAAACACATTGGTGCGTCGCTGGAACCATATCACGGTCGAGACGCAGCTATTTCGGGTGAGCAAGTTCGTTTCCAACGAGGCGCTATGTAAGTTGTCACCATATTTGCATTCACTTTTATTAACTGTTTAAGCGGTTCTGTATGGACTGAATACCTATAATTTCACTGTCCATGGACAAACCATGTGGCCAAAGTCACTACGGAGTCCATTCGTCTTCGGACCTCTTGGTCATCCCGATCGACTCCCATTGTTACGCAATCTGCGGCGCATTCATATCGAGGTAGTTCCTGATATCAACAGCCACTGGGCCGTCAAGCGTCAGCGGTCACGACTAGAGTACCTTGTCGAAATCCTAAAAGAGTATGCAGATGATAGCGACCAGAAATCTCTATTGGAAGACCTGAAGGTCGATTTCCAGCTTACTTCACAAAAGCCAGCTCAATCTGCTTGCGGGAACACTGTTCGGGGCATCGTATATTCCTGTGTTCCCAAGGACACAGAAAAGTTCATGTTCGGTCTTGAAAGCCTTGCATACCTTCGCGGCATCAAGGACGTAGAGATTACTGGGCTACCAGAGTGGTATACGAAGTGTCTACAGTTATCAATCCAAGGTAGAGGCGGAGGCGTCGAGAAGATAGATTGGCCGCTTGTGGAATTCAGGCGCCGCGCGAAGGGGAACAGCACGCAGTGGAAGAAGTATTTGGTGTCGGCTCGCAAGTGGCATCAACCTACACTGAACTGGAAGGAGTTTGCCGAGCGCAACGAAATCACTACTCCAGCTGATATTGAGGATCTCTATGCGGCTGACGGGTAATGCTATTTGGTTATGATGTTTTTGTGTTGAGCTGCTCATGTTACTTTCATAGAGAAGCTGCAGAAGCGGAAGGCGACGGATGACATGTGATAGACGGGCTGCGTACGCTTCGTATTTAGCTCGTACAGCACACAAAAGAACCACGACCGTCAATAACTACATCATCACCTTTCTGGCCTTGAACGAACATAACGTTGAGTGCATGTACAGTCACAGACGTGTGACTCTTGCTGTCTCACTCCATGATGCGCGGCTTGCCCCACGTTTGCCGCTTGATTGGCTTGCGAGCACGACGCGAACTACGACCATGACCTAATGACTCTCCTATCGCGCCGCGGCCTTTATCGCCATCTGTCCCTGAACACATCTTCGGTGTGTAATAGAGCTTCTGTCTCCTTGTCCTCTATTCAGACATCTTCTTGCTGGGTGTACTAGCACTTCCTCTCTCTTGGACTTCATCTATACTCCTCTTCTCGTAGTTCACACCCTCAACGCCACCACAATGGCCGTCGGCGATATTCCCTCAAGCCCCCAGCAGGCAACTGCCCCACCTCAACCCATCGATATTGAAGCGTGGACCGAGCAGGCGACCGTTGCGCTCAGTTCTGTGGCCATATCTGCCCCTGGAGATGCGCTTCAGGGTACCTCGGTTACGCTTGCGATCCCGCTCGATGAACACGATGCGCCTGCAGCTGCCAGACAGCCCGTAGGTGCTTCAGCAGCTGCAAAGGAGGGCGGCTACTACCGTCGCAAAGAACCACTCCGCCGCGACAGCTTGAAGAGGCGTGAAGCTCTGCTAAAGGGCAAAGAGGGGTCTAGGCGCAGGCAGCGTTGGGAGAATGGTACGTTGAGGGTGTCCCCTCCCCCTCTCTCAATGACACTTTGCGCACTACAACACGGCTCTGTCATCACCACTTGCAATTTAAGCAATTCATTCTTCAAAGTACGCGTCCATTGATTTCTAGACAGACCGTCTCCTGAACAACCCCTACGCCGAGCCTCCACTGCCAAAAGACTGGGAAGTTCATCCTACCTACACGGCTAAAAACGTGCCCTACTATCTTGCTCCCCTCTGGGATGCCGGCCTTAAGCGCCAGTCCAACGAACGCAAGACCGCTGCAGTCGCTCAAAAGGCTGCGACCAAGACCGTAGCCAACAAGCCCACAACTCCCGGTGTCGTGCCCAAGGAACTGCGCGAGAAGCTCAAGCGATCGCGCGGCGCCAAGGGTCTTCTCATGGACCTCGAGGGCGAGGTCCGCAAGTTCGTCGCCGACTGGGAGGAGAAGGAGCGCAAGGCAGAGCAAGATGGCTTACCTGCTGATCCAGACAGCGAAGACGACGAGATCGTCTTTGTTGGAAGGAACGGACAGATGAACGATCTACGCTCACCCACAGAGGCTGAGGCTATCAAGAAAGAGCTCATGCTCTTCGAGACACCTGAGGAAGACGTTGGTGGCAGCTTTGGACGCTGGCTCGTACATCATATCGGTGTCTACTATGGCTTGAAGACGTGGAGTGTCACTGTTGGCAACCCAGCCAGGCGCGAAGCATACGTTGGCTTGAAGGGCGCGAAGCTCAAGGCAGGAAACAACGACAGCCAGGTCTGCAGCTCTTTGCCGCGACCACTCTATGGCTTGGTCTAGTTCTCCGTGGCCTCGAGCTCGTCTCGAGACCCCTCGCATCCTCTACATTCGCTTGTTCAGTCTGCTTTACTCATGTATACGGCCTGACACGAGTTTATACTCGCACTGCATCTGCATATAGACGGATGGGTTGTTACCATTGAATTATATATGCCGCTTTTGTTGACAGTCTTGCTCAACAGCTAATCGTGCTGCTTTTGCTATGCCGCACGCACCAGCAACTCGTCATCCAGAGCATTCGCCGTTTGTACCGTGATGAGAATATCTTGTGGTTTATGATGCACAGGATAACGTACCACCACCCCATAATTATGTACGTGGATACCTACAAACCAGGGCTTTGCAGCATGAGAAGGGGTGTGTCGGTGTCCAGAGTGAAGCCCAAGATCTGTGTGGAGACATGGTAACTTTAATCACTTAGAATATTGCGACGATGACGAGTGCTCTGACGGTAACGACTTAGATGACGTAGAGGGTAGAGATGACTGAGACGGAAGCTATAGAAGGAACATGCGGCTATCAATAGGGCATTGTGCTAGTACATAATTCCTTTCCGCAAATCCTGTAACATACAGTGCTGAAGGTATGCATATGTCACATATATTTAGAGAGCTCGATGATTCTTGAGCATCGTTCATGAGGTTGATTCATAAATATAACATCGTTGGCTGTTCGTGCAATGACAATAAACCATTCAAGTCGACTGTACAACTTAGATCTCATTACATCCTATCCGACGCTACTCGAACTTTGCAAAAGCAAGTTCGTATGCCAGAGCAAGTGTCATCCGCGCATGCTGAAGCATGTGGTCGAAGCTTAGAAACTCAATCTTGTCCTCGGTTGTGTGAATCTTGTTGTCGCTGTACTTGAAGTCTGACTCAATGACGAAAGCTGACGGGTAGCCGGCCTTGGATGCGCTGGCATGATCGGAACAGGCGTAACCACACTTGGTCAGGACATACGGAATGCCGCAGTAGACAGTGATGATCTGCTTGATGAACTCGGTGAGGCCAGGATCAACAAAGTCGGTAATGACACCAACAGACTCTGGCTCGCCTGCATCGAGCGTCTTCTGAACGTAACCAGTCATGTCCTGCTGAAGCATAGCCTTGACTTTGCGAGCCTCCTTCTCGTAAGACTGGAAGATGGCCTGCGATCCTAAGAGACCTCCCTCTTCGGCAGAGTACCAGTGAAACTCAATTGTGTTGTCTGCCTCGCCCTTGATGATCTCCTCCGACTTGAGCAGTACGCGTAATGCTTCGAGGATGGTAACGGTACCGCTGCCGTCGTCGTCGGCTCCTGGGGCAGCCAAGAGAGATGGGAAGAAGAGGTTTATGCTGTCTTGATGGGCACCAATGACAATCGTATTATCACTCTTGCCAGGGATTGTGGCAATGATGGAGGATTGGCCCCAGGGGTGGGGAAACGCCTTCACGGAGGCGTTGAGAGCGCCTGCATCGGCGAGAGTCTTGTCGACCTGCTCAAGAAGCCATGCCGAGCTCTCTGCACCGTAT